>Ga0247809_1000202_pt1 | contig 31375 bp, 25 predicted proteins | sample UWRJL104311B1_FD_180951 | JGI IMG/M metagenome (GOLD analysis project Ga0247809, IMG submission 180951) | Plant litter microbial communities from Arlington Agricultural Research Station in Wisconsin, United States - UWRJ-L104-311B-1 | ecosystem: Environmental > Terrestrial > Plant litter >...
TGCATTTCGATTATTGCCCTGTGCGCCCTGTTGGAACTGCGAATAATCTCTTCTGATTTTGAGAGAAACTGTGAATTACGCTGTACTTTTATGGAAAGATTATAATTAGTATACGAATCTGCAACAGAAAGTAAAATTACTAGTGTAAATGCCAAAAGAATTTGAGTAGATAATTTCATTGCTTTTGATTAATCCTGACACAATTTATAATTTTAAATCATAAAATCATAAAATCATAATATTAAAAACGAGAATATTAAGAGATATATTGACTTAGAATTCTCTTCAGTTCATTAAAATCACTTGGTTTTGATATAAAATCATGTGCTCCGTGATTTTTGGCCTGACGTTTAATCTCGTCAAATTGTGAAGTGGAAAAAATAATGACAGGGATATTTTTTATAATATCCTTTTTTTTAATTTCAGCTAGAAATTCCATACCCGACATGACTGGCATATTTAAATCCAAAAAAATAACATCGGGAACAATTTCACTGTGAACAAGCCTTTTCAATGCATCTACAGGATCATTGATGGAGGTATATAAAGCTGTTGAAACAGATTGCAATGCTTCTAAAAATAATTCACAATCATCTGTATCGTCGTCTATCTGTAAAATATTTTTATAATTCATATATCTGTTTTAGTGTTGAATATTGAAAGGTGAAACAAATAGCTTTTCTGCCCAAGAATATTTCAGATCCTAATCAATTTTGTTGTTCATAGCATTACTGTTAATTTACCATTAAAAAGACTGATATGAAATGATTTTTAGCCGATTAATTATCAAATGGCTAATAAATTTAACCAATTAATAGTATCAAATATAATAATTAAATGATGACATCAATTAAAATGACAGTTTTTAATTAAAAACTACACATCACATTTTTATTATTCCTTCATAATTTACTTTCAGAAATTGTATGGTAAAATGTAATTTCAATTCCATTTTTTACCATTTGACGAAAAAATTTTCTATTACAATAATTTCGGCATAGATATCTGGTATTGTAAAATATAATTTTATATAATTATTTCAAATGTTTATATAATTTCCATTTTTATATTAGGTAAGTCAACGCATTAAACAAAAAAACTCCCCCGGATAGGAGAGTTAATTTTATAACAACAGGAATTATTACTAATTATTCCTCAGCTGGAACCAATACCGAATCTGCAAATTTTCCGGTAATGATAGTTCCTAATTCATCTTCCCATTGGGTAATGACATTTTCAATTAATTCCGGCTCAAATCCGACTACTTTCATGATTGGTCCCCCAAATTCCTGACGAACAATCTGTCCCTTTTTAAATGTATCCATTCTTATTTTTTTTAAATTAACTATTTCTGCTAATTGGTCTCTTTATCTCATTGCTGGTTTTTTCATTTGCCCGTGATGAAAGTGACTTCGTTTCCGTTTTTTTATCAGAAGTTCTGGCACTTGAAATATTGTTTTTATTATTTTGTGTCTGCATGATAAAAAGCTAAGTTGTTTATAATTCAAATGTAAAATCATGGAGAAGGAAAATTTTATAAAATTCGTAAGGTTAAATTATATTATTACCAGATGATTGAATTGAGATTTTAGAAAAATACGGTATTTATCGTATTTTTTGATGTTACGTATTTCATCATTTTTACACCAGATAAAAATGATAAATATGAAAAAACGCTACTTACTATTTCTCTTGATTTCAATGTCTTCATTGGCACAATTCAAACCAGCAGATTTTGATAATGCCATGGAACTGATGTATGGGTCAAGCCAGCAAAAAGCATTATCGAATTTAGAAGCATTAGAAAAAAAATATCCCAAGGAAGCTCAGGTAATTTTTCTTCGCGGATTTTATCAATATCGGGATGGCGATCAAAATGGTGCTATGATGAATATTTCAAATGCAATAAAAAGCAATCCAAAATTTGCACTTGCCTATGGTGCCAGAGCCACATTGTTTTCTGCAAAAGGAATGCTGGACAAGGCCATTTCGGATATGACAGCTGCGATTGCATTAGAACCCAAAAATGTAGAGTTCTATTATAAAAGAGCCGAATTTTACAGCAAAAACCAACAGTATCAGGAAGCTGTCAATGATTATAAAAAAATAATACAATTGACTCCAGTCGATTTCAATGCCTACTATGAAGCAGCAACTCTTACCAATTTGATGAATGCAAACGGAGATGTCTTTTTCAAAGAAGCGTATTCAGTCAAAGGAATACAAAAATATTCAGTTGATTTTTTGTATGCTAAATATCTGATGAATGCCAAACGATTCGACGAGGCAAAACCAGTAATGGAATCGGCTTTGGTCGACGAAAAAAACTTTGATGGTGATGATTTACAAATAGCTGCCATAATTTTTTATAAAACTAAAGACTATCAGAAATCAGCTGAATATTTCAAAAAAGCCATTGCTAAAAAACCGGGTGACATTAATTTCAGATGCAATCTCGCTTCAGTTTACATTGATTTGAAAGACTGGCAGAAAGTAAAAGAAACGGCTGAAGGTGCCCTTGATTTAGATCCTAATTATCCATTATCAAATATGTATATGGCTATTGGCCTGAAATGGACCGGAAACGAAACTCTGGGCCTTGAATATGAAGCCAAAGCAAAACGACTGGATGCTGAACAAAATCAAAATTAATTTAACCAAAAAACATTATGAAAAAATTACTAACTACAATCGTATTATTTATTACTGCCATTTCGTTTGCACAATCTCCAATAATCAAACAATTTCGAGAAGTGGTAAAAGATGCACCCAATCAGTTTATTAATTTTCAAAAGGATTTACTGAGTGATAATCCGGAAAAGCACAACAAACTTTACAATTCCACTATTGATGACACTTCTATTTCAAGAAACTTCATCACTAGAACTGAGGGGCAAAATAGTGTGTACATCATCAGATTTGATGTTGCGAATTTAGACGGAATGATGCTGAAAATGTTTCTTCTGATTTCAGAACAATATATTAAAGAGCTTAACGAAATGGAAGATTCCGGTGCCTACACAGGAAGGGATTATCGTGAAAATGGAGAAAACATAACGGAACTCAAGGATTTGAAAGGCAATGTTGCAATAGAATATATTAGTAGTGCAACGGAACATTTAGTAATGGTTTATGGCAAATCAATATAATAAGGATATGAAGAAAAATACATTTTTAGTTGTATTGATGGTGCTATTAGTAAGTTTTAATAGTTTTTCACAAAGAAAATACGGGTTTATTAATTTGAAAAATGAAGTGGTTATTCCCGCCAAATTTGATGGTGCGAAAAATTTCAAAAACGGACTAGCCGCTGTAAGAATCAATGGTTTATGGGGTTTCATCAATACAAAAGGAGAAATGGTAATCCAGCCAAAATATGGCACCGTACTCGATTTTGACGGACCTATAGCAAAAGTAAGTATTGCCGAAATAAATTATATGCAAACCGGAACTTACACTTATATTAATCAAAAAGGAGAAGATGTAACAGAAGCTGCTATTTTAGGCGAACCTGCTTTTTTTAATGGCTTGAAACCTGCTATAGCAGAAAATGGAAAATATGGTTATAAAAATAATAAAGGCGTAATGGTCATTCCTGCTATTTATGATGATGCTAACGAATTCAATGGTTCGGGCTGGGCGACTTGTTATAAAGATGGTTTTATGGGATGTGTAAATACCAGTGGAAAAGTCGTGGTGCCGTTTACTTTTAAGTTTATACAAACGGGTTTTGGAAAATATATTGCTGCACAAACACAAAATGGAGAATGTCGTATTTACAATTCGGATGATGGTACTTTTATCAAAATTGAAGGAATTAATGATATTTATGCTTTTGAAAAAAGTGGCATTACAACTTTCAAATCAGGAAATAAATTTGGAATTATAAATACGAAAGGTAAAATCCTTTGTCCAGCCATTTATGATCATACAAGCACTAATAATGAAGGTTTGATAAAAGTATTTACAAATGGTCAGCTTCAGATTTACGATATTCTGAACAATAAAATTTTAGCTACTATTCCGAATGCGAAAGGATATGGAACTATTTCTAACGGAATAACACAAATAGAAATAGATGAAAAATGCGGCTTTATAGATAAGTATGGAAAAACAATAATTCCTGCACAGTATTATAACTTAGGAGATGTATTTCAAAACGGATTAACCTATTTCCAGACAGATGGTACTGCTCCGGTATCAAATGCTGTAGTTTCAAATGCTATGGTTTCGCAACCCAATACAGCTGCACAAAGGGCATCTAATACTACTACAACTCTTTTGTCAATAAATCCAGATGGTACAAATCTGGGTGATATTCAGCATAAAAATAAAGAGGTGGTTTATATTGTAGAGAATTCCGGGCAATGGACCACTGTAAAATTGAACAAGGAAAAGGAATCTATTGCTGCCATGCTGAAATCAGGATTATATACTGAAACTGATTTTAATAAAATTTCAGATCTGGCTTCAGAAGACACATATCCAATAGCAATCAAAAACTATAAATTAAGGGAACAAAACATGCATATAGCCCGAAATTATAAATGCATTAGAATCGCACAATTTACTACAAGCTACGCACCCTATAGTGTTCTTTGGATACCAAAAGCTGATAATAAAGATTTACCAATTGAAATGCAGCCAACATCCGATAATGGATTTTATATGGTAATCAAAACGAGTTCTCTTTCAACAATTCCCAATCCATCATTTGATAACCAGGTTCGTGGTGATTTGACCGTTCCTGAATCTTATAAGATTGGGAATGTAACGGTATCTACTTATGCTTTAGATCGTTTTAGTGAATTGGGGAGTATGGCAATCATAAGAGGAAGCGTTATGTATGTGGTGAAAATCAAAGGAAAAACGATGGAAAACGAAGGAATTGTTGCTGCAAGGGCAAACAAAGTTTTAGGATTTGATTCTGATTACAAATACCAATGGTCTTCTGGAGTGAATTGTATGACAATGGAATCAAAATACCGCTCAGCATTTACCGTGATTTGTAGGGGCGAAGTAGATTTAGATAAATAATGAAAATGAAAAATAAGATACTGATTCTTTTATTTATGACTCAAATTCAGTCTTTTGCCCAATGCATTTCCGGCAATTGCAAAGATGGATTTGGAAAATATGATTTTGGATTTGCTGTTTACGAAGGCAATTTCAAAGTCGGAAAACCCAACGGTCAGGGCACGATGGATTATGGCGGAGGAGACAAATTCGTAGGTAATTTTACCAACGGACAGGAAGATGGCGATGGACAATTGTACAAAAAGAACATTCCACAAGCTGTTACTTATGTTAATGGAAAAGTAAAAGTGAGGGTGGTACAAACAAACATTGGAGCAAATGCCCCTGCCATTGAAGGCTGTCTTCAGGGAGATTGTTACAATGGTCTTGGCAAAATAAAATTCCCAAGCGGTAATGTGTACGAAGGTAATTTTGTTTATGGAGTTAGAAATGGTCAGGGTAAATTTGTGTTCGCCAGTGGTAATGTTTTAACGGCAGCTTTTAAAGACAATGAACCTGTTGACGGATCATTTTTTTATGCAAATGAAGATACTACTTTTTACGGATCATTTAATGCTGATGGAACTCCCAAAACCGGCGATTATAAATATCCAATTAACCGGGCAACTGTAACCATCGTGAATAGCGTAATAACAAATATTGACAATCCCGTAGCACGGGAAGCAGATGAAAAAGCAGAAAGAGAAAAAGCGGGTAAAGTTTGTTCAAAATGTGGCGGAAAAGGAATGTGTCAGGGAGCTGCCTATGCACAAACTACCGAAAGTTATTATACGGTAAATACGTATAAAAGCAATGGAAATTTATACAGTTCAAGCGATGGAAATGTGGGCAGGAAAACAACTATGGTCAAGCCGCCGCCAACAAGATGTTCGCAATGCAAAGGAACAGGAAAAGTATTCGGAGGCGACCAAATCATAATGTCAAAGCAATATTGATTACTTTATTTCTCAGTTTATCAAATCTAAAAATACGGCAAATGCCGTATTTTTTTGTGTCCGGGAATACCGCAATTTTGGATTTATATTTTAAAAACTAGTACTATGAAAAAAAGATTACTATTTATATTTTTATGTCTGGGAAGTATTATAACTGCGCAAAATAATGCTGCCGATTTTGACTGGGCATTTAACACAGGTGGAGGTTATAATACCACCAAAAGAATACAATACAACTCACAAGGCGATTTACTGTGCATGGTAAATATCGGAAACAAAACAACTTTTGGGTCTGTGGCTATGCAGGGGCAGGGATTTAGCGTATTTCCTGGAAATGTCACTTTTATAGGGAAGAGAACCCAGGCTGGTGTAAAAACGGTTTTGGTAAAAGTACTTTCAAGCAATTCGTATGTGGCTAATTTTGATGACTTTGCTCTTGATAGCAATGATAATATTATTGTATCGGGAACGGTATTTAATGCCACAACTCCTTACGATTTTGGTAATGGTGTAACTCTTTTAGGAAAAGGTTATTTTGTCGCCAAGTACAATGCAAACGGTGAATGCCAATGGGCCAAGTTATTTACATTGAATGTGACCGTTTCATCAACTAACAAGCCAATCGCATTAGGTATTTTGCCTAATAATGATGTTTATTTTGCAGCACGTTCCTCTAATGGAAGCCAGCCTTTTTGGCTGCTTCGTCTTGATAACGATGGAACTGAAATTTGGCATAAGGAATGGATTTTACCAATTTCAGGTTCAATTGCAATTGCAACTTCAAAAAATAATTGCTTCTTTGATAGTACAGGCAAAGCTTATTTTTATATCTCCAATTTAAATTCCAGTCCAATTACTGTTGATGGTGTGTCACTGACTGTTCCAGCCGGAGCACATCCTGTCGGAGCACATATTTTGGCTATTGATGGAAACGGCGCTAATGGAGCATTTACTTCCCACAGGGGTGGAATAGGGGATTTGGCAGTAGAAAAAAACACAGGAAATGTATTGGTAAAATGGTCGCAATACAATGCTAATCCTGCACCATTCAATACGGTAAATCATACCAATAATGTTTATCAGGGTATAGTTGCTTTGGATAGCAACCGAAATTATTTAAACAGCACACCAAATCCGGTACTCAACCAGGCAGATATTGATGCTATTTTTCCTTTAGGAAATTTAAAATTTGTGGGAATGAAAATTTTGCAGCCAGGAAATACCATTGTTGCAGGATCACAAAGCTTTACGGCAACAAAATATATACCAACCTGGAAATTTTTTGACAATTTCGTTATGTCAAAGTTTGTCGCACATCCTGAATTGAATGAAACAAGTGCAATAGTGTATCCTTGTATAGCGTCTTACAATAATAAATTAGCCGTATCCGGTTCCTATAGTTTAACAAATAATGCTACTGTAAATATTAACGGAACTACATTAATATCCTGCGAAAATGATTTGACTTTTGCAGCTGCTTTTCCGGCTTTTGCCTCACTGGCAGGAGATTTATTCATAACGCAGATAACAAACGGTTCTTCTTTAGGTATTGAAAAAAACGATGTATCTGAATCAGTTTCAATTTATCCTAATCCGGCAAACAGTGATTTTTATGTCCAGATTGATGAAAATATGATAGGTTCAAAAGCGACTGTTTTTAATCTTCTGGGCCAAAAAGTAAAATTTTTTAGTTTAAACTCCACAATAACTAACCAAACTTTGAGTAAAGGAATTTATCTTATCCAGATAGAAAAAAACGGAATTAAAACAACCAAAAAACTGATTGTGAATTAAATATATTGAGTATGATTATTCTTTTAATTGCTATAGTTATAGCCTTTGTTATAAGTATTGCCAGTTTGTATTTTGGTTACAGTAAACAAAACAGAACATTCAAAAACAGAACAGCTTTTTTAGAAAATTGTATTGCGGTGCTTGGTAAGCAGCAAGAAAAGCAGTTAAATCAATTGAAGTTGTCGGATGTTTTATCAGAGCAATTAAAAGAATCCAATCATCACTTAAATAAAATTATCTACGATGTTAATTTTCAATTATTTTTGGCTATGTTTAACAAAAAAAAGAATAATTAAGTGTTCTTTTAACAGAATAACATATTTACTTTTTAACATTTCTATGAAGAATCTCATATCTCTGATTTTAATTTTACTCTTATTGTATTCATGTAATAAATCAGAAAAGTCAAGCAACTCCCTAACTCCCAATCAAATACAAATTATATCCGTTTATAATGGGGTTGGCAAAAATTATCTGGAAGGTTCAGACTCAATTGAAGCTACTATACAAAACATAGAAAATATTTCTAAAACGGAATCCGACAGATACAAAGCAATGGTTACCATATGTCGTGGTAATATGAGTGCAAAGTCTTCGGAGTATGAGATTGCTACCAAAAAATTCAGAAAAGCCATTCAGCTTTTAGGAAATTCCGGCAGGGATACATTGGTTGCAAGATCCTATAACGGAATTGCAAGCTGTTATAAAAGTAAAGGAGATTATCCGAATGCCATAAGCAACTATCAAAATGCCCTGCGAATTTTCAATAGAATAAACTTTGTTAACGGAATTGCTACGGCTTATGCAGGTTTGGGCCAATTATACTTGCAGAAAAATGATATTACATTAGCTAAAAAGCATCTTAAAATGACCATAAAGCTGCTCAAAAATAAAAAATATAGTCATTCCTATCTTATTGCTTCTCATACCTTGGCCAATATTTACGGAATGAGCGGTGATATGAAAAGTGCCTTAAAAATTGATGAAGAAGGACTTCGGATTACAGACAGTATAAAATCAGATCATTTTAAAGCAACTTTTCTGGACAACAAAGCCAATTGTTTTATGTATTCCAACCAATTGGATAGTGCCCAGTATTATTTTGATAAATGTTTGGAAATGGATATCAAAACAGGCATCGACAAGCAAATCGCCGATTCGCATAGTAATTTAGGTCAGTTAGCACTATTTAAAAAAGAGTTTGCAACAGCAGAAAAACAAGCATTAAAAAGTCTGGAAATTTTAAAAAGAATTGATCATAAACCCTACATGCCCAAAGCTTATGATGTTCTGGAACAATTATATACACAGCAGGGTGATTATAAAAAAGTAATTGAAATCCAAAAAAAATCATTTCAGGTTTATAAAGAAATGATAACCGAGAAAAAAGAAGCATCTATTGCCGAATTTAATATTTTGTATGAAACACAGGAAAAAGAGAAACAAATTTTAGAAAGTAAGGCAGAAACCAATAAAAAGCACAATCAATTAATAATCGCCACTGTAACTTTTTTGGGATTGTTATTAATCACTTTTCTGATTTATCGCCAGCAGAAACTAAAAAACAAACAGCAAGAACAGGAATTCGAATTAAAAACGGCTATTTCCCAAATAGAAAATCAAAACAAATTGCAGGAACAGCGATTGAATATTTCCCGCGATCTTCACGATAATATAGGTTCACAGCTGACATTTATTATTTCTTCTGTGGATAATGTTAAATATGCTTTTGAAATTGATAACAAGAAACTGGATGATAAATTAACCAACATCAGTTCTTTTGCCAAAGAAACTATTGTAGAACTTCGGGATACCATCTGGGCAATGAACAGCAACGAAATTACCTTTGAAGATTTAGAATCCCGCATTCATAATTTTATCGAAAAAGCCAAAGAAGCTAAAGATGAAATTCAGTTTTCATTTGAAACCGAAGATGGATTAAAAGACACAAAACTAACTTCAATAGAAGGGATGAATATATATCGAACTATTCAGGAAGCGGTAAATAATGCGATAAAATATGCTAATGCTTCAACTATTTCTGTTGCTGTAAAAAGAATAGAAAACCAAATTCAAATAAAGATTGTGGATAACGGAATTGGTTTTGATGAAGCTGCCATTCCAAAAGGAAATGGTTTGAAAAATATGCAGAAGAGAATTGAAGATATTGGAGGGAAATTTAATTTAGAAAGTTCTAATCTGGGAACATTGATAACGATTTTGCTTAATTAAATAAAATTCCCCGGGATTATAATTAGTTTTTAATGATAGTTTTTCGTCAGTTCGAGTAATCCCGATTTTTCATCGGGATTGTATCGAGAACAGAAAAACTATCACTAAAAACGTCAGTTCGAGTGTTTTTTGTTTCGTTTCTCTGCACAAAAAACACTCGAACTGACGTTTTTAGTGATTACAACTAACAAGTTAAATAACTAAACTTCATATCTTCAAAATACGGCATTTGTCGTATTTTTTTGTGTTTATAGATACTGCAAATTTGCTTTACATTCTATAAACCAAAAAAATATGAAAAAAACAATTACTCTAATTTTGCTTTTATTTGTCATGAACAGTAATGCCCAAATAGGCGGCGGCTGGGATTGGGCATTCAATACAGGATCACTTGGCGGTGAAGCAATCAAACATTTAAAATATACCAGCGATGGCTCTGAGATTTTATTTGGAGGAACAGCTTTGGCAGCAGCTTATTTCGGTTCTACGACATTAACAGCTCCGGCACAACCAAATTATCCAGGAGATATTAAATACTTCGGAAAAATAAATTCAGCAACTGGTATACCGACCATTATCAAATCTTTTAGCAATTTGTTTATCAATTTTGATTGCGTTACAACAGATGATGCCGGAAATTTTTATATCGGTGGAGGCCTTAGTGGTACGAATCCCGCTGATTTAGGAAATGGTGTTTCGGTGAGCGGACAGAATAAAGTAGTAATAGCCAAATTTGATGCTTCGGGAAATGCTGTTTGGGCAAAAACATTCGACTTGGGCCTGGTTGGAACAATCCAAAAAACAATTGTGAGACTGGCCGTATCTAATTCAGGAAATGTTTTTTTTCTCGGATACAATCCAAATGTAGATGCTGACGGAAAAATAAATTATCCGCTTTACAAACTGGATAGCAACGGAGAAACACTTTGGTACAAAGATGCACTTAATCCTAATGGAATTGTAGGTGTTTTTAATGAACTTTCTTTAAACGATAAATTTATAGACAATAATGAGAACGTGCATTTGGCGATAGGTACAACTGCAGGATTTACTTTTGATGGCGTAAATTATCCAAGTCCAAATAACAGTCCTTCAATTACAGTTTACACAACCATGATTTCTTTGAATGCTTCAGGAAATATTCTAAAAGGAAAGACTTTTGATGCTGAGGTTAAAAGTTTTCAGGTAAACAGAACAACAGGAAATCTGGCTTTTTTCTTGTCACAGGACAATCCAAATCCGTCACCATTTGATAAATTACCAGCACAAAATTATGGACCGACTGGATCCTTCATCGGTATGATTGAAACAGATGCTAATTTTAATTTTATCAGATGCAAAGATTTTTTTACTACTTACGACAATCCATTTAACATTGATAATGATAAAGATATTTTCCTGGCATTGCCAAACGGAAAATTGTTAATTGCCAAACAATTTTCTAAAAACAAATTGTTTTCAGCCGGAGTAGATTATATTCATCCTTCAGACCCTAACAATGCCAGTGTGATTATAGAAACAGATGCCGATTGGAATATTACTAAATTTATTTCAGGAGGAAAAGCACCGCTTACAGATCAGAATGTTTTGGCTGCTTATAATGATACTTATGCTATGGCAGCTGGTTTTTATTCACAAGATTTAAGTCAAACCCCGGGTAATCCAAATAATCTGGTACCGACAACTTCTTATGGGACTGTCAATTTAACCGGATTTAATGCAGCACCCGATTTTAACACAGCGTATGGAATACACTCTACATTTTATCTGCGAAAAGATGTTGCGATTGTGCAGACTAAATCGGTTAATTTTCCAACGATTGCTGCTACAACATGGTTAGGAAATTCAACAAACTGGAACGATGTTTCAAACTGGTCAAATGGTGTTCCAACTAATAGTATGAAAGCTCTTTTTAATCAGCCAACACCTAATTATCCAGCAGTTTTTACTTCGCCGAAAGCGGCTTCTTTAGAAGTGAAATCCGGAGTCAATTTGACTTTGCCATCTACTTTAGTTTTGACTTCTGGTTTGAAAAATGATGGTAATATAACAATTAATAATGGCGGTTTTTTTCAGGGTTTGGGAGCAAAAGAATGGAGAGGTTCCGGTAGTGTTAATTTTACAGGAACAGAAGTTTCATTTTTCTATCAGAATTTTTTCAGTAACAGTTTAGTTTTGAATACAAACATGGGAACTTATTTTGACTTAAAAGTGCCAACCGTAACGCTTAATTCAGGAAAAATTGGCTTGAATGGCAAAACATTAAGTATTACAGATAGCAGTCCAACGGCACTTTCGGGTAGTAGTGCAACCAATTATATTTATGGTGGTACTTTAGAAAGAAAAATAAATGCTACGGGAATTTATGAATTTCCGGTGGGAGAATCGGCAAGATTGCAATCGGCAACGATAAGTGCTAATAATTTAGTAGGTGTAGATAAAATTTCTGTTAAATATACCAAATCTTTTACCGGAACGACGACGCCTAATATTTCATACAATGGAGTTGCCATAACAAAAGCACTGAATGGCGGATGGTTTACAATTTCACCTGATAAACAGCCTACTTCAGGAAATTATGATGCAACTCTAAACATTCAAAATTCGACTAATACAAGTACTTCAGCTGGGAATTATGTCGTGATAAAAAGAGATAACAACACTTCAGCCTGGAACGTTAGCGGAAATCACACGCAGCCGACTGTAAATAACGGAATGGTTACTGCCAGAAGTAATGGACTGACTTCTTTTTCTGATTTTGCAATTGGAATAGGAAATGCTGAGATCACTTTAGCCAACTCAGAATTTCAAAAACAGCAGCATACTATTTTTCCCAATCCGGCATCAGAGCAAATCAACCTTTCATTTCCATCATTTTTGGATAATGTGAATGTGAAAATAATCTCAATAACAGGGCAGACAGTTTACCAAAAATCGAATCTTTCAGGAGATAATTTGAGTTTGAATGTTTCCGATTTGGCAAATGGAATCTATATTATTCAGGTTTCAGATGGTATTTCAGTAAGCAGTTCGAAGTTCATCAAACAATAAATAAAAATAGTAAATCAAAAAAAATACGGCATTTGTCGTATTTTTTTTTGAAGTAAAAATCCTAATCTTTGAGTTTTCAAATTTTCTCAGCAATATAACATTTCTCAGAAGATTGTTTATTTCTGCCAGTTTATTTGAATTGAAAAATCAGCAGAATTAATTTTATTGTAATTTGTACCCTGAAAATAAGTTACTGCAGCCAAAACATAAATAATGGATATAAAAATAGCAATTGTAGATGATAACTCTTTTTTGATGAAAGCAGTTCAGGAAAAGTTGTCTTTTTTTGATGATTTTTCAGAGAAATTTACTGCCTGCGACGGATTGGATTTAATCGAAAAATTAGGAAAGAATCATAATGTTGATTTGATTTTGATGGATATTGAGATGCCAAAAATGAATGGAATTGATGCCACTAGTTTTGTAAAGCAAAAGTATCCGCAAATAAAAATCATTATGCTTACCGTTTTTGATAATGATGAAAATATTTTTAATGCCATAAAAGCAGGTGCAGACGGTTATTTATTAAAAGAAGTAAACCCTAAGGATTTGCAGCAGGGAATTCTCGATACCATGAATGGAGGAGCTACAATGACGCCTTCAATCGCCATGAAAACCCTAAAATTATTCCGGAATCCAATCGATTTTGAAACTTCTGTCCTTCAGGAAGATATAAAATTGACTGCACGCGAGGTAGAGGTTTTGGAGCAATTGAGCAAAGGTTTAAAGTACAATGCAATAGCGGATAATTTATTTCTTTCAGTTGGAACAATCCGCAAACACGTTGAAAATATTTACAGCAAATTGCAAGTACATAACAAGCTTGAAGCTATTCAAAAAGCCAGGAACAACAATCTGATTTAAGTAAATTTCGTTCAATATTTTTTACAAAGAATTAACTGAGAATTATATACTGAAACTGTTTTTTGCCGAAAATACTTTTCGAGGATATTTCTGGATATATGAATAAATCAGCTGCATCATATATTGATTGCTCCTATAGGGTTTTATGTAATTTTTGATTTCAGAAGTTTCTGTAATTCCTATATCTGAAGAAATATAACCCATTCCGTAAAAATGGCCATTTTCTACCCAGATGCAACTGCGCTCGTCAGCAGATCTTCCCTTGTCAATGATAGCAAAAGTAGGTCTGTTGCTTAATAAAAAAGTAATGGCATTTTCAACTTTTTCATTATGAATAAGAAGTTGAGGTAAATCGGTAACATCATTATTTTTGAAATTTTCTCCTTCGGTTGTGCAATATTTGCAGAATCTGTAATCAATTTCAAACTGTTCGGCGAGACTTCGGAGTAAATTTATTCCGTCCTGAATTGAATTAAAATGTTCAATGCACGTCTGAAATTTACTAAGTTTTCCGGCAGCCAGATATTTGTAACCATTACGGGCTTCATACTGATATAGACCAAATTTTGGTTCAAAGCGTTTTAAAGCAGTATTGTATGTTGGCCATAGGCTCTTGATTTCAGTACACTCCAACAGCAATGCCATCAATTCATTAGCACAAACTTCAAATGAAATGGAATAAATATCCCGTAGAAAATGCTGTCTTTGAGGCGTAATTTTATGTCCGCTGAAGTGAGATGCCACACGTTTTTTTAAGTTTACTGCTTTACCCACATAAATCACTTTGTTTACTTCATTATAAAAATAATAAACACCAGGTTTTTCGGGAAGCTGTTCAAAATCTGAAGGAGGCAGGTTAGGAGGTAAACGTTGATCTTGTGAGGTCGCTTTAACCATTTTTGTAATTTCTCCCTGCTCATCCCATTCCATTAAACGGGAAAAAAGTATAGCTGTAGCATCTGCATCACCGCCAGCTCTGTGTTGTTGCGTGATTGGAATATCTAATGAATAGCAAAGTTTCCCTAAACTATAAGAACCCAATCCCGGTTTTATTTTTCTTGCTGCACGAACGGTACATAATTTTCTTGCCGTCCATTTAAAACCTGCTTTTTCAAGTTCGTGGCGAACAAAAGTATAATCGAAATTAACGTTATGTGCAACGAAAATACGGTCAGAAAGCATCTCCAGCACTTTTTCCGAAATGTCATCGAATATAGGAGCATTACGAACCATATCATTATTAATACCGGTAAGGGCAAAAATAGGAGCAGGTATTTCTTTTTGGGGATTAACCAGTGTTTCAAAACGATCAATGACATTTTTACCATCGTGAATAATAATGGCAATTTCTGTGATACGGCTGTCAGTGGCATTACCGCCAGTGGTCTCGATATCTACGATGGCATATTCATTTTTCATTTGCATATATAATAGGAGAGCCATCATTATGATGGTAGTTAAGCTGAAAACAATTCTTCAAAAAATGTTGGGAATTTATCAAGCCGCTTGGCAACAGCAAAGATATTTAAAATAGAAGATTGATATTAATTAAAAAGTAAATTTAACATAGTGCTATTGCTTGTTAAACCTCACATAAACAGTTTGTTTTGTTTTTAACAATAGCCGCTTTTTGATAAAAAGTGTACTATTTGAAATCTATTAATTAAAAATCATGTACTATTTTTTTCAATGCCATGACACGATTCAGAAATAACTAAATCATAAATTTTTAATAAAATACAGAAATTTTAGGGCTTTGGGAAAATGTTATTTATTTTTACGAATAAAATTAATCTATAATAATTGAAATTATGAAATTATCATTTATGATTGCTTTGCTGTTTTGTTTTACTTGTTTTGGACAAAATAATACAGATACAAGTTTATACATGAAGTCTGAAAAAATAACTTATCTGACTGATATAGGCTCAGAATCAGGAGATTTATACAAAACAATCGGACATCATGGACCTGCAGTAGAAAACGAATGGATGGCATTACGAATTTATTTTAGTGACAAAGTAGCTATCGACGTATATTCTAAGGCAAAACCAGGTTTAGAACTGAAAAAAGCACAATGGTATCCAACTCCTGCGCAACAAAAAGAAGGATGGGGAGCTGATTATTATAAAGTAGCCTCTACTGTTGGTTTGGGAGGAGTAAAACTTTGGGACGGCGAAAAAATTGTCCCTTTGAATCCTGTATCTAATCGTTTGGCACGTGTTGGAAAAACAGACACTACTTCATGGATGGAAATGATTTCAAGAGGAGTTCCTTATAAAGGTAAAAAAGTAGATATTTTAGTCCGAGTTACTGTAACTTCAGGAAAAAGAGAAGCAAAGGTAGAAGCTGTTAGTTTAAGTGGAGATAAAGTACAGTTTGCTACCGGAGTAAATTATTTTAAGGATTTCGAAACAAAAAAAGGAAAAAATTATATAGCAGTTTGGGGTAAGCATCCTGAAGATGTTGCAGCAGAAATTGTGGAAATTGGTGCAGCCATATTATACAATCCTAAAGATTATGTAAAAACTACCGATGATGGAACACAGCATTTGCTGATCTCAAAACCAACTAAAACTTTAGAAACAAAAATTATATCTTCAAGTGCGAGAGAAGAAGAGCTAAATACTCTTGATAAACTGGAAGCCTACATAAAATAGTACTGCTCTTAATTTTTGATATATTTTTTTAAATAATAATATCATTAGTTAAGCTGAACATAATTTAAGCGAATACTGATTGTGCTTCATGTGAAATTGAAACTTCGTATGGAGCACAATTCATTTAATTGATAGTTGATGGCCAGAAAAGATTTTATACTAGATATTGTCTTCTTTTTGATGTAGAGGAAGTGTGACAATAAATTCAGCACCATTGTCTTTTTCGCCTTGGGCGGTGATAGTACCATTATGTCTTTTTGCTATTTTTCTGCACAATGCAAGACCAAGACCGTTACCTTCATATTGATCTTTCGAATGCAGTCTTTCAAAAGCACCAAAAATTTTCTCCACATAATCTGATTCCAGTCCAATACCATTGTCTTTTATTGTAATTTCTATAGCATCAGCACCATCAATACTTGTCGTTTTGCTGGTTATGATAACCCTTGGAGGCTGATCTGCTTTTGAAAATTTCAATGCATTTTGTATTAAGTTGTAAAAAAGCTGATTGATAAGAATTGGTGCGCCTTGTATAACTGGAAGGTCACAAGTTACCAGAATGGCATTTTTTTCCTTTATGATCAGTTCCAGGTCAGTTTTGATGTTTTCTATAGTTTCATTAAGATCTATATCTTCAATATATTGCTTGTTTTTATCTGCTGTAGAATAGGCCAATATCCCCTCAATAATATTTTGCATCCTTTCAGAAGACTGATCTATTTTGCTCATATACTTCAGAGCGTTCTCACTAAAAACAGCCTCTTTTTCATTTTTTATTAAACCATTGAAGATTTTAATTTTTCGTATAGGTTCTCTCAGATCATGGCTTACAATATTTGCAAAATGCAAAAGATCATCATTTGAACGTCTAAGCTGATCCGTATTTTCTGCAACCTGTTTTTTTAACTCTTCCTGAAATTCTTTATGCTCATTAATATCCTGAATGGTTCCAATAATGCTTACAGGGTTATTTTTTTCATCCCGGATTATCTTGCCATTCACTTTAATCCATCTTGGTGACTCACCCTTTTTAAGGACTCTTGCTTCATAAGATAACTCTCCTGTTTCTTCCGCTTTTTTATATGCTGTATCTCTAACGGCCAAATCATCTGGATGGAGTTGTAAAACCAATTCATCTCTGTCAATAATATCTGTTGTTGAAAAAACATCTCGGAAATTACCGGTAGTTTTGACTTCTTTGGTTAACAAATCCATTTCATATGTTCCCATTCCGGAAGAGTCTATTGCTATTCGAAGTCGCTCTTCGGCACTCTGTACGCTTTGTTTAGCAAGAAAAAGATCTGTTACATCCACGCCCGTATTCATTACCGCATAGGTGTTTCCTTCTGCATCAAATAGAGGGATAAAACTGTAGTCAAAATAGTAGGTGGTCGGTACTCCGTTAATTACCAAATCTACTTTTTTGTTTTTTCCATGAAAAGGAATTCCTGTTTTTAAAACGTTTGATGCATCCTCAAAGAAATTCTGATTTTTTACTTCTGGTAGGACTTCAAGATAAGTTTTTCCTATTATGTCGTCGCCTTTGCCCCAAGTATTGATCATTGAAGCATTTGCCATTTCAATTGTAAGGTTGTCTCCTGTATAAACTGCTATAGGAAGGGGAGTATTATCGACTATGTCCTTTAAAATACTCGGTTTTTGATACATAGCTTTTATTTTTTTATTTGCGAATCTAAAGTATTTTTAAATCAGGCTTGTTATATTAATCTGCTATAGTCTTTCACAATTCAAACATTAATTTGTCATTTATGGATAACTAAAATATTAGAATAAATTGTGTTTTGTTTAATTTTTGAATCGCAAAGTTAAACATAATTATTAATTTTAAAGTTATAGACAGAGAAATTTGATAGATTTTAGCATATAATTAGAATTACTGATAAAGTTTTTTTTATAAATTTGCTTCGAGAAGTAAAATAATTTGACTCTCCAAAAAAGTAATATTGCAACTGATGAGTACAAATTTGAATTCTTTAATTTCTTCAAATTTTCTAAATAATATAAAATCCCAAACTTCAGATTCTCATAGGAAATTAGAAAGTTTACCGGTTTCAGCATCAATCCTTTCACCATCCATGAAAATATCAGATTATATTCATTATCTGAGTCTGATGCACGATGTACACAATAATACCGAGGAGTTGATTTATCCAATGCTATCAGGAATTATTACTGATTTGAATGAAAGGAAGAAAAAACATCTTATTGAAGAAGACCTTTTATATCTTAATCACAATAAATCAGACTCAATCGATGTTTTTGATAGTGCAAACTTGACGGTACCTTTTGCTCTGGGAATTTTATATGTGGTGGAAGGCTCTACTTTAGGCGGAAGATTTATATTAAAAAATATTATGACAGTTCCTGGACTTGACAAAGATCAGGGAATTTCTTATTTTAAGGGATACGGAGAAAAAACAGGAAGCTATTGGAAATCTTTTCTTATTTTTCTGGAAACATATGAACAAAAATATAATTGCGGAAATACTATCATAGAAGGAGCTGTATATGCTTTTGATAGTATTTATAATCATTTTAGGAGTTTAGAAAAAGAATGAAGATTAAAGATATAGTTAATCGTGAGATTGTTACCTTAACGAACTGTGAGCATGAACCCATTCACATACCGGGCCAAATCCAGCCTCATGGCTTTTTGCTTGGAATTACTTCAGAATGGAAAATAGAGTATTGTACAAATAATATTTCTTCATTTGTCAGTGTCTCCCATACCGAAGTGCTTGGAAAACAATTAGCCGATGTTTTTGGAAAAAAAGCGGAACAGCTGATTTTAGAATACATAAGTGAAGATAAAATTCAGGATGTATTTCCTCTTGAAATTGCGCTGTTGGGAAAATTATTTCAAATAGGTATACACAAGAGTTTTGATATTTATATACTTGAAGCAGAGACGCTGTTTTCTGACAAGGAGCAGCTTGTAGATGTTTATACACAAACGATTCAGTTTGTAAATCAAATGAACAAAACCAGGTCTCTCAAAGATCTGTGCAGTCTTGTTGCTCAGGGAACCCGCGAGATAACAGGTTATGACCGTGTGATGATTTATCGTTTTGATAAGGACTACAACGGTGAAGTATATGCTGAAAACTGCAGGGAAGATCTGGAACCTTTTTTAGGATTGCATTATCCTCATACCGACATACCGGCGCAGGCAAGGGAACTATACATTAAGAACCAGCTAAGGCTGATTGTAGATATGGATTATGATCCGGTTCCGATTTTTACCATAGACGATAAAGAGAATAAAAATCTTGATTTAAGCCTTTCCATATTAAGAAGTACGTCGCCGATTCACGTTGAATATCTAAAAAATATGGGTGTTGGTGCAACACTAACGATTTCGCTGATTCATCATGGACGTCTTTGGGGGCTGATTGCCTGTCACCACTATTCTAAAAAGAATATTTCACCGGAAATCAGGCTAGCCGCAAAACTTCAGGGACAGTTTATAACATCACAAATTGATATACGCCAGTCTAATGATGAAAATGTAAATGCCCAGATAACAACTGTAGCACTTGAGGAATTAACAGGTCTTGAATTTCCTTTGCAGTATCAGTCAATCGAAACGATAGTTGCAGTTCCACAATTGCTTGCCATTTGTAATGCCGCCGGAGTTTCCATTATTGCGAAGGGAAAAATCTATAAAAACGGATTAGCTCCTTCAGACGGGCAAATTGAGAAACTGGTAGAAAAAATTAATGATCAGTTATCAGGAAAAACATTTATAACTAATAAATTGAGTGATTACTTCCCGGAGTTTGCACAATTTTCAGATTTTGCGGGAATTATTTATCATTCACTTGGGAACGGCAATCATATAATTTGGTACAAACCTGAAACAATATCAGAAATTAAGTGGGGCGGTGATCCGGAAAAAGCCATTGTAAAGGACAAAAACGGTCTTCATCCCCGCAATTCATTCAATATTTGGAAACAAGTTATAAAAAACCAAAGCAGTCCCTGGAAACAATATGAAATAAATGGGGCAATTCAGTACGCTCACTCACTTCATAATCAATTGATAATGATTATGCTGAGCGAAGAGGAAGGAAAATACCGAACCCAGAGTGAGATATTAAAAGAAACGAATTCGGAACTTGAAAATCTCAACTGGATCAGTACTCATGACCTTCAGGAGCCTTTGCGTAAAATTCAGCTATTTACATCCAAAATGCTGGCTGAGCCCGAAGTCATTCAATTAGAATCCGTTTCGGGTTCCTTGCAGCGTGTAGCAAAATCAGCAAGCAGAATGAGAACTTTGCTGGACGATATTCTTAAGTTTTCACGAATAAAATATACCAAAGAAACCCTCCAAAAGATTGATTTGAATGATATTATGGATGCGACTCTGGGCGAAATGAATGAAACTATTCTTGAGAGTGAAGCTATTATTGAGTATGATAATCTTCCCGAGGTTTATGCTGTCCATTTTTTGATGCGTCAATTGTTTTCTAACATCATACAGAATTCCTTAAAATTTGTATCGCCGGATAAATCCCCGGTAATCAAAATTACTTCTTCAACAGAACCGGAATTGATGACGTATTCTGATAAGGTTTACTGCCATTGGATTCGTTTTTCGGATAACGGAATTGGTTTTGAGCAGCAGTATGCTAACAATATATTTAAGGTTTTTGGCAGATTGCACAGTCAGGAAAAATATGGGGGATCAGGTGTTGGTCTCGCATTGTGCAAAAAGATCATGCAAACTGTAGGAGGAACCATTCATGCAGAAGGCAAATTAGGCGAAGGAACTGATATTATACTTTATTTTCCATGTGATCCATCGGATACACTTTTATAACTTAGTCAAAAATGATTAAATCTTATTGGGTTTGCTTACGTATTTGTTGCCTTTAATAAAAAAGCGCCACGGTAAAAGCGCATCTTCCTCTGCATAGGCAACACCAACACGAGGTGTTGCAGCAATCTCATTTTCGCTGTAGCGAATACCATGATCTTCAATCCAGATCTCTTCTCCGGTTAAGTCTTTGTTGTTAAAGGAACGATCGATCCCCAAAGCTTTCGCTGCAGAACCGGGGCCTGATGATATTTCGGGCTTAGCTGCAGGCATATTGCGTCTGAGCTCCATGATGTTTTTGCCTTTTAACGGCTCAATCGCCCGTATCAAAACAGCATGTGGTTCACCATTAACTGAACTTACAATATTAAAAAGATGGTGAATACCATAGCATAAATACACATACGAAACGCCTCCTTCGTTATACAGTGTTTCGGTACGATTGGTTCTTCTTCCACCGTAAGCATGGGATGCTTTATCTTTAATCCCAAAATAAGCTTCGGTTTCAGTAATGATTCCGGCAGTTACTTCTCCGTTTATTTCGGTAAAAAGAACTTTCCCTAATAAGTCTTTCGCCAAAAACAGCACATCCTGATTGAGGTAATAGGAGTACGGCAATTTAACGGAATTGTTTTGTGAGTTTTCAGACATTCTTTATTTTAATTAGCGTTACTAAATTAAGGAACATTACCTTCAGATGTGGTGTACATTGGCAATTAATCGAATAAGGTGTATAAAAAAAAAGGATAATTATGTAAGGAGAGAAGCGATTGATAATTTTAAATTTGAAATTATTAAATCGAAAAAAAATACTATCATGAAAATATTAGCTACATCAAAAATATTATTTGTTGCCGCAGTAACAGGACTTTTGTTCTCCTGCAAAGATAAAAAACAAGATGGTTACAGTGATCAAATTGAAACTCTTGAGTATCCTGCTGATACTTCTGATACAACTACAACTGTTTCTGATACTGCAGAAATAAGTGGTTTCAGCACAACTAACACAACTCCTAAAGGTTCGTCAGGAACGGATGAGGGGGGTACCGGAACAGGAAGCGGTCCGGGAGAAAGTCCTAAAGACGGGGCTACTTACTCCGGTCCTTCAGAAAAATCCAAAAAAGATTTTAATGCTAAAAAGACAGACTCAGTGAGTCCAAAAGGCAAAAAATAAATCTGAAAAAAAAGTAATATTTTACGTTTATAAAAAACCTGTAATGAATATCATTCAGGTTTTTTCTATGTATAATAGTTAAAGATAAAAGAAAGAATAGTAGGTTTCATTAGTACAAGAATGTTAAAAAAACCTTCTAATTTATTATAATAAGCAGTAAACGGGTATTTTTTTGTACCTTAAAAAATCAAACAACAAAACAGCATGATGAAAAAATTACGAATATCAATAATTAATATTCACGGACTTTTAAAAGGTTCAGGACTTGAGATTGGGAGGGATGCTGATAATGGAGGACAAACCAAATACGTTTTTGAACTTGCAGAATTTTTATCCCAGCATAAAGATGTAGAACACGTTGATTTATTTACCAGATTGATCGATGATCAGCATTTGTCATCAGAATATGCTGTCCCTGTTGAAGTTGTAAATGATAAATTCCACATCAGAAGAATTTCTTTTCTGGGAAAAAAATACAAAGCAAAAGAACAATTGTGGGAAGGTCTGGATACTTTTGTAAATGGTGTTGTACAGCATATTAAATTTCATAATATATTTCCAGACTGGATTCATTCCCATTATGGTGATGCAGGATACGCGGCGGCTGAACTATCGGGAATTTTAAACATTCCGTTTGCTCACACGGGACATTCTTTAGGCTATTATAAAAAGAAAAAACTAATTGAAGCCGGCATGACCGATGAAGAGCTTGAAAAGAAATTTAAGTTCAAAAAAAGAATTGCTGCAGAAGAAAAAACATTGGAACTTTCTGAATTCATTGTTACTTCAACAGAACAGGAAATTGAAACCTACAGGCCATATAAAAATTTTGACTTAGGTAAATATCACGCTATTTCGCCGGGAATTGATACGCGAAAGTTTGTTCCTTATTATCATGTTGAGCAGGATTCAAACAAACAAATGGAAGAAGAGCAGAGAAAATACTGGGTGGCCGAAACCATTTCGAAGTTTTTGATAAATCCTCATAAACCTTTCATTCTAGCACTTTCAAGACCTGACCGCCATAAAAACCTTCATACGCTTATTGAGGTTTATGGAAAAGATAAAGAATTGCAAAGCATAGCCAATCTTGTCATTTTTGCGGGTATTCGAAGAGATATTTCAAAAATGCCGGAATCTGAGAAAGATGTTCTGACCGATCTGTTATTATTGATGGATAAGTACGATTTGTATGGAAAAATGGCAATACCTAAAAAGCATGATGTCGAAAACGAGGTTTCCATTATTTACCGTTATGCTGCAGAAAAACGAGGTGTATTTGTGAATCTGGCTTTACACGAAAATTTTGGACTAACCGTTATAGAATCAGCCAGTTCAGGGTTGCCTGTTGTGGTTACAAAGAATGGCGGTCCTTCGGAAATTATTCCTACTTGTCAGAACGGAGAATTAGTGAATCCACAGGATGAGAGTCAAATTAAGAAAGCACTTTTAAATATTTTAACAGATGAGAGCCAGTGGCGTTATTATTCTAATAACGGAGCCATTAATATTCAGAAACATTACAGCTGGCTGAGCCATGTGAATCATTATGTTGACCTGGTCAAGGAAAATTTGTCAGTTTCATCCGGTTCAGGTATCAAAAACCAGCATTATCCTAATATCAATATTGACCGTTTAAAAAGAAAAGTCGAAAATTTATTGGTTTCTGATATTGACGGAACGCTTATAGAACCCAAATTGAATAATCCAGGACTTGAAGAATTAAAGGCTCATCTTACTAATCGTACTGATAAAATGGCTTTTGCAATGGCATCAGGAAGAAATTTGGAGCTGGTAAAACAAGTTATTGAAGAAGAAAAATTCCCTTTGCCGGATTTCATCATTTGTTCTGTAGGAACTGAAATTTATTATACAAATGGCCAGGATTATATTCTGGACAAAGGCTGGGCAACATTTCTGGCAGGCAGATGGAAAAGGGAAGATATTGTAAACCGCCTTAAAGGAATTCCCTGGATGCAATTGCAGGAAGATGCAGGACAGAATCCGTTTAAGATTTCATACTATTATGATAAAAAGCTTTATGATCGTGAGCAATTAATAAAGGCTCTGGGAACAGGCTGGTATAAAATAAATATCATTCCAAGCCATGGAAAATATATTGACTTTATTCCCAAAAGAGCATCAAAAGGAAATGCAATTAAATTTTTATGCCGAAAATGGAGTATTCCTCTAAGAAACGTAGTCGCAGCCGGCGATTCAGGCAATGATATTGACATGTTCAGAGGGCCGGTAAAAGGGATCATAGTAGGAAACAGAAGCGAAGAACTGGCACAATACGTAACAAACAAAACTATTTTTGTAGCTAAGGAATCCGCTTCTTCCGGAATTTTAGAAGGATTAAAACATTATAAAATTATAAAATAGTTAAGTGATATGTATTATTCAGGTTCAGGTTTTAGTAGTTGGGAAATTGGGGATGTTGATGTATTCATAGATGAAAATGGAGTACATCATTTATTTCATCTGATTATTCCAAATCACGACTATATTGCTCATGCCATATCAAGAGACGGGCTTTCATGGAAAAGAGTAAAAAATGCTTTATTTGTGGGTGATCCGGGCGAATGGGATGACGATATGTTGTGGACTATGCACGTCAGCAAAAATTCTGAAGGAGAAGGATACGAAATGTATTATACCGGTCTGAAAAGAAAGGATAAGGGGATAATGCAAAAAATAGGAAGAGCAGTTTCACCTGATTTAATTCACTGGACAAAAGAAAATAAATATGGACTTCCTTTAAAAAGTCAGGCTCCTTATTATGAGGGTTCTGATAATAATCCACGGGAATGGATCAGCTTCAGGGATCCATTTAAGTATCAGTTTGAAGGAGAAGATTATTTGTTGATCTGTGCAAGAAGTGCCATTGGGCCAACTTATAGAAGAGGCTGTATTGGTGTTGCTAAAAGGGAAGCGGATGGTTTTGTGCTTGAAAAGGCTCTGCACTTGCCTCACGTTTATGATGATGTCGAATGTCCTTGTGTAGTTGAAATAAAAGGCATGCATTATTTGCTGGGCTCTATTCGGGAAGATATAAAAGTACGTTATTGGTTTTCTCCTGATTTCAAAGGAGAATATCATGCTTTTCATAATAATGTACTTATTCCACAAGGTAATTATGCGGCTAGAATTGTAAAAGAAGGGGATTATTTTCTGATCTATAATTTTTATTTTGTAGGGGGAAATGTCAACACGCATCGGGTTATCCCGCCTCCAAAACAGCTTGATGTAGACAGTACCGGCAGGCTTGTACTAAAAACGTATCATCATTGGGAATCCATCTATCAAAGAACAATTTTTCAAAAAAATCTGCCTGTTCCGGAACCTATTTTAGGGAATCCAACTGCAAATTTCGTGTTAGAAAACGGCAGTAAATGGCGAATGGGATGCAGAAGCGGTTACGAAATTTTCTGTTTTGAGAAACCTTCAAAGGATTTTGTCTGGGAAGGAACGCTGGCTGTGGAAGGAATGGGTAAAACAGGTTTTGTGATAGAATGTGATGAAGAAGGAACAGCGTATTATATTTCAGTCGATTTTGTAAATGGTTATGTTCAGTTTAGAGCGTGGGGATTCAATGAAAAAGATGTAAAGAACAATTTTATTTTTGAAAACCTGCAGACCAACCAGTTTGAAATTGTGGATACTAAAGAAATTTATTTTAAAATTATTCGTCATGGAAATTATTATGAACTTTCTGTAAATGAGGTGGTTAAATTAACATTGCTGGACTTCAAATACAGTGACGGAAAAATAGGTGTTTACGTTTGCTCTGCGATAGTATCCTTAAATGATTCCAAAATTCATGTAATTCCGGAACCGCAGAATGAATACGCTACTTCAGATCCTAATAAGGCATTTGACGAATATCTTAAAAAAACACCATTGTAACTTTTGGTTGATTATAATATAAATTGCTAAAGTCTTCTCTTTAAAACGGCTATTTTTGTTTAGAAATTAAGTGTATATGACTAAGGAAATCAACGATATTTTAAAAGCCTATTCTGAAGCAAAAGCGTCAGGAAAAAAGACTGCTTTGGCTACTGTGGTCAAGGTTGAAGGTTCTTCCTATCGTCAGCCCGGAGCACGAATGCTGGTTACGGAAGACGGTTTTTTAACGGGTGCCATCAGTGGAGGGTGTCTGGAAGGAGATGCACTTCGGAAAGCACTATTGTCTATCAATCAGCAGCAAAATAAGCTGATTACTTATAATACAACCAATGAGGATGATAAAGAAGTTGGACTCCAATTAGGGTGCAATGGTATAGTGCATATTCTTTTTGAATATATTGATGATACAGCTATCAATAATCCAATGCTGCTTTTAAAGCAACTGGAACTGGACAGAAAAGAAGCGGTTATTGGAACTGGTTTTTCCCTGAAAAGGCATGCCATACAACACGGAACCACTTTTTTTTACAGAGATGATGCTTTATTTGTACACCAGAATGATTTTGCACTGAATCTTGTTTCAGATATAAAAGCAGTTAGGGACAGTAAAACTACGATTGTAAAAAACTTACATGATCCGGAGCAGAATGAAGTATTGATCGATTATATTCCGCTACAGGCTTCACTTGTAATTGCCGGAGCGGGAAATGATGTTCAGCCTCTGGTAAAAATGGCTTCAATATTAGGGTGGGAAGTTACTGTAATCGATGGTCGTGCTACTCATGCTATACAAAACAGATTTCCGGAGGCTCAATGCGTTTTTATTTCTAAACCGGAACATTTTCTTGAAAGTTGTCCAGAACCTGATTCTCAAACCTATTTTGTGTTGATGACCCACAACTATAAATACGATGTAAGCGTTTTAAAATTATTATTGAAAGCCAATACCCATTATATTGGAATCCTGGGACCTAAATCAAAACTTAACAGAATGTTCGATGATTTACATAACGAGGGAATTGATATATCTGAAGAACGGCTTAACCGAATTTATGGACCAATTGGATTGGATATTGGCGCAGAAACTTCAGAAGAAATTGCGCTTTCTATTGTTGCTGAGATAAAAGCAGTAATGAGCGGAAAAAACGGAACTTCATTAAAATATAAAACGGGAACAATTCACAATAAAATCCAAATTGTATAACTTGATGGATATGGAAATCAAAACCGGAATTATAATTTTAGCAGCAGGAAATTCCTCAAGATTAGGACAGCCTAAACAGCTATTAACTTTTAAGAATACTACTCTTTTAAAAAATACGATTGAAGCCGCTTCTTTATTAGCTAATTCCATTGTTATTGTGGTAGTAGGTTTTCATCATGAATTGATTAAAAAGGAATTGGATTCATCCAAAATAAAAATAAGCTTTAATGAAAATTGGGAATCCGGAATGTCTTCTTCGATAGTTAAAGGAATCAATGACTTACTTTTAATTAATCACGATATTGAAAAGTGTATTATTTCAGTCTGCGATCAGCCTTTTATTATCCATTCTGTTTTTGAAAATTTAATTAGAGAATATAATAAGACAGGAAAAGGAATTATAACTTCTTCTTATGCTGAAACAGTTGGTACACCGGCACTTTTTGATAAAAAATATTTTAAAAATTTGTTGGAATTAAAAGGGCAGGAAGGAGCAAAAAAAATCCTTGCTAAATTCCAAAATGATTCGGCAGCTGTTTCATTTGAAAGAGGAAATATTGATATTGACACTCCCGAAGATTATGACAAACTCATGGCTAAATTTTAGGTATAAAGATATTTTCCACAGAAAACTAAGAAAGTTGTGCAACCAAATATTTCACTCTTAAAATAGTTTCTTCTATTTCTGCTTCCGTATTAAATTTACTCAAACTAAAACGTACAGAACTCAATGCGTTTTCATCTGATAATCCCATTGCTTTCAATACATGCGAAGGTTCTGAAGTAACGGAAGAACAAGTTGAGCCATTTGAAACACAAATGTTTTGCAAAGCAAGAATCAGTTTTTCAGAGTTGACACCGGGAAAGCAGATGTTGGTGGTGTTGTAAATTCTGTTTTCGATAGTGCCGTTTACAAAAGAACCTTTAATCTGCAGCAAGCCTTTTTCTAATTGATCTCTCAGCTGGGAGATTTTCTTTTGATTGATTTCCATTTCCGCAGCAGCAATTTCACATGCTTTTCCCAATCCAATAATTCCCGGAACGTTTATGGTACCGCTTCGCAGTTTTCGCTGTTGTCCGCCTCCGTGAATTTGTGGAATTAATTTAGACCTTACGGCATCAGAAATATACAACGCACCAACACCTTTTGGACCATGAAATTTATGTGCCGAAAGTGCTAAAAAATCAACTCCCAGTTTTTTTACATCAATAGGCATCTTTCCGACGCCCTGAGTAGCATCACACAAAAGCAAAGAGTTTTTGGCATGAACTATAGCTGACATTGCTTCAATATTGTGCATGACACCTGTTTCATTATTGGTGTGCATCGCTATAACAATCAGTGTTTTATCTGTGATAGATTCACTTAAAAGATTAAGGTCTAAAATGCCCTCAAAAGCAACAGGCAAGCAGGTAACTTCAAACCCGATTGACTCCATAAATTGGCAGGTGTTTAGTACCGCTTTGTGTTCAGTAGCAACTGTTATGATATGCTTTTTGCTTTGATTGGATAAGCCTTTAATCGCTAAATTAATAGCTTCCGTCGCGCCGGATGTAAAGATAATTTCTTCTTCTTTTGCGCCTATTAAACCAGCAGTTTCCCATGCAGCATTTTCTACTGCTTCATTAATAGTCAATCCGGCCAAATGACTGCTCCCTGCATTTGCATACGAATCTGTAAAATAGGGCAGCATTGCATTTAGTACACACTCATCAAGGCGTGTTGTGGCATTGTTGTCAAGATAGATGAGCTGTTGTGACATAATTAATTCTTAATACAGTAAAAATACAACTTGTAAATCAAATGTTTTTTCTTTTTATTTAAAATGAAAATAAAATAGGACTAATGAAAATTTTATAACTTATTATCAGCCAGTATTATTTAAATTTGTTAGGAGTTGTAAGCTATTTTCCTAATTTTTAAATCAATACGCATGGCCAGAAACAAGATTGACAATCAGGCAGAAGGCGATTCTAATTCGTCTCGCCGTGACTTCTTAAAGAAATCCAGCCTTTTAACGGCTTTTGCTTTGGCACCGCCTACACTGGTGATGGCTTCGGAAAAGAAATGGGATGAAAAAATAGCGGAATATATTGAAACCGTTTCGCTGTCAATTGAAGTTAACGGCATCAAACATAATCTCAGCGTTGAGCCAAGAACAACCTTATTGGATTTGCTGAGAGAAAATTTACAGTTAACCGGAACCAAAAAAGGATGTGATCACGGACAATGCGGTGCGTGTACTGTTCATGTTAATGATACAAGAATCTTATCCTGCTTATCTTTGGCTTCCATGCAGCAAAATGCACAGGTCACCACAATCGAAGGTTTATCCAAAGGGAAAAAGCTACATCCAATGCAGGAAGCTTTCATTAAACATGATGGTTTTCAGTGCGGATATTGTACACCGGGACAAATCATGTCAGGAATAGCCTGTATCAAAGAAGGTCATGCCAACAGCAGAGAAGAAATTAGCGAATATATGAGCGGTAATATCTGCCGTTGCGGTGCTTACCATAATATTGTCGATGCTATAACAGAAGTGAAGGAAGGAGGGAAGCAATTATGAAAAATTTTCAAATAATTAAAGCCTTGTCTTCAGCATCTGCCGTATCCGGTATCAATAAAGAGTCTTCAGCCATGTTTATAGCAGGAGGAACCAATCTTGTCGATTTAATGAAAAAAAATGTAGTGGCACCTGATAAGTTGGTTGATATTACAGGAATTGACTTAAAAAAGGTAGAGTTTCTGAAAGGAAAAGTGTCTATTGGAGCGCTTGCAAAAAACAGTCAGGTTGCCGAAGATTCATCCATAAAGGAAAATCACCCACTGCTGGCTTTGGCATTAGCAGCAGGGGCTTCACAGCAGATCCGGCACATGGCAACCGTTGGAGGAAATATGCTGCAGCGTACACGTTGCCCTTATTTTTATAATACGGATATGCCATGCAACAAACGTGTTCCCAAAAGCGGTTGCGGAGCGATTGGCGGTTCTAACAGAATGCACGCGATTTTTGGTGCATCGGATAGTTGTATCGCAGTTCATCCGAGTGATATGTGTGTAGCACTGGCAGCTTTAGACGCAACAGTTTTAGTTGAAGGTCCAAAAGGGAAAAGGAAAATTAAATTCACAGATTTTCATCGTCTGCCTGGCAATACTCCTGAAAAAGATAATACTCTGGGAGAAAAAGAAATGATTACTTACGTGGAGATACCGGATAATAAATTCAACAAAAATGTTCATTATTTAAAAGTACGCGACAGAAGCAGTTATGCCTTTGCATTGGTTTCAGTAGCTGTTGCACTCGACATACAAAACAATACCATTAAGGATGTAAAACTGGCAATGGGAGGTGTTGCGCATAAACCATGGCGATTAACTGAAGCGGAAGAATTTCTGAAAGGAAAAGCTGTTTCTGAAACCATTTTTAAACAGGCAGCAGCTTTAGCCATGCATGGAGCAAGAGCTTACGGAGAGAATAATTTCAAATTGACACTGGGACCAAATGCCATCATTGAAGCACTAACAATAGCAGCATCTAAATAATTCGATTATGAGCAAGACAAGTAATATAAACAGAGTTGACGGATTTGCTAAAGTAACAGGTTCAGCCACTTATTCAGCCGAATATAAAACGGTAGGTGTAGTGTATGCCTGTTTGGTAGGAAGCA
>Ga0247809_1000203_pt1 | contig 31260 bp, 27 predicted proteins | sample UWRJL104311B1_FD_180951 | JGI IMG/M metagenome (GOLD analysis project Ga0247809, IMG submission 180951) | Plant litter microbial communities from Arlington Agricultural Research Station in Wisconsin, United States - UWRJ-L104-311B-1 | ecosystem: Environmental > Terrestrial > Plant litter >...
TCCACAAGGCTTGGCCCGCCGCCGGACATGCCTCGATAAAAAGGCGCAGCGCCGCGATCGGCACTTCGGCCAGCGTCAGCCGCGTCAGCGCCTGGATGTCATGGTCGGATTCATCGAGGAACAGGTTCTGCAGATCGACGAACTCGCCCGGCATCAGGATCGACACGATCTCGCGTTCGCCGTTCGGCGTCAGCTTCTGTCGATAGGCCAACCCGTCGAGAATGAACGCGCAGCGCGTCGGACGCTGGCCTTCGCGCAGCATATAGGTCGACGCATCGATCGTCCGCACCTTGAACGGCAACGCCGCGATCTGCGCGCGATCGTCCGCACCCATCGCCATCCGCGATTCGAATTTCCGTAACACTTTTTCCGTCACGGTGGAGATATCCACGTGCACTCTCCGCATCCGGTGCAGGAGCACTCGTTTCTCGCTGTCACCCTCTCTGAGATAGCGCGTTGCGACACTACGCACCTTATCCCAGGATTGAGCGAGGCGACAAAACCCATGTTATGACAATTACGTGCGCCACCATCGGCAGCGTGGCGGGAAATACGGTCGACCGTTCGGCTAATTCGTTTCGTCGATCGTCACCATGACCGTCAGCAGAACGCTGCCCTGCTCGTTTCGCACCGACACGCTGAACCGGGGGCCGTCGCGTGCGATCCCCGGATGATCACTAAGATAATCACCCGCGAAGATCACCGCCTGGACGCGCGCTTCTTCATCGTCCGTCAGGTTCGTGCCGTCGTCGTCGTTGACGTGTTTATGGTTGTCGATATCGAAGAAGTATCTGGGCATGCTCACCTTCCTCGACCGTTACGCAAGTTCGAACCTATCAGGTCGACATTGGCTCCGCTCTTACCAAAATCAGGTTTGCTGCACGCTGGATGCTCGACTTGAACTCCGTCACGGGCGTAGGATGCGTACAAACATATAGAGGATCCGCCCCATGAAACTGGCCAGCCTGAAGCATCCCGACACCACCCGTGGACGAGACGGCAAGCTCGTGGTCGTCTCCAACGACCTCGCATGGTATGCCGATGCGAGCCACATCGCGCCGACGCTGCAGGCCGCGCTCGACGATTGGGACCGTCTTTCGATCGACCTCAAGAACCTGTCGACCGATCTCGAGCACGAGATGATCCCGATGCGCCGCTTCCACGAACACGACGCCGAGTCGCCGTTGCCGCGCGCGTATCAGTGGGCGGATGGCTCGGCTTACGTGAATCATGTTGCGCTCGTGCGACAGGCGCGTGCGGCGGAAATGCCCGACAGCTTCTGGCACGATCCGTTGATGTACCAGGGCGGCTCGGACGGGTTCCTCGGGCCCCGCGATCCGATTCCGCTTGCCGACGAGTCCTGGGGTTGCGACATGGAGGGCGAAGTCGTCGTCGTTACCGGCGACGTCCCGCTCGGCGCGAGTCGCGAGGAGGCGCTGGCGGCGATCCTGCTGGTCGGGCTCACCAACGACGTCTCCTTGCGCAACCTGATCCCCGGCGAACTCGGCAAGGGCTTCGGCTTCTTCCAGTCGAAGCCGGCCAGCGCGTTTTCGCCCGTCTTCGTCACCCCCGACTCGCTCGGCGACTGGTGGAAGGACGGCAAGCTGCACCGCAAGCTGATGGTCGACCTCAACGGCCAGCCGCTCGGTCGCGCCGAGGCCGGCGAGGACATGACGTTCGATTTCGGTACGCTGGTCGCGCATGCCGCGAAGACCCGGAAGCTCGGCGCGGGAACGATCGTCGGCTCCGGCACCGTGTCGAACCGCGGCCCCGATGGCGGCCCCGGCAAGTCGGTCGCGGAGGGTGGCGTCGGCTATTCCTGCCTCGCCGAAGTGCGGACGATCGAAACCATCCAGGGCGGCAAGCCCGTCACGCCGTTCCTCAAGCAGGGCGACGTCGTCCGGATCTGGGCAGAGGACGACAAGCGCCATCCAATCTTCGGCGTGATCGAACAGACCGTCGGCGGCTGAATTCTGCGGAGGGGGAGAAAAAATCCGCGCGGCACATCGTGAATGCGCAACTCCCCCTCGCAATCTGCGTTGAAATTTAATAACAAGCCTCGGTAAGAGTGTTCCGCGGTCACAGCGGCCTCATGGAGATGGAATCACGATGGCAAGCGAGCATCCGCGCGCCAATTTGCAGCCACTTACGCTGCATATCCCCGAGCCGAAGTTCCGCCCCGGCGACGCGGTGGACTTCGCCGAAGTCGACGTGCCGCCCGCCGGCGAGGCGCGCCGCCCCGACACCGCGGACAAGGCGTCCGACTTCATCGATCTCGCCTATACCCTGGTCCGCGTGCTCGACGAAGATGGCCACGCCGTCGGCCCCTGGGATCCCAAGCTTTCGCCCGACGTGATGCGCCGTATGTTGCGCAGCATGGCGCTGCTTCGTGCGTTCGACGAGCGCATGTTCCGCGCGCAGCGGCAAGGCAAGACCAGCTTTTACATGAAGGCGCTCGGCGAGGAAGCGGTCGCGGTCGCGGCGGCCTATGCGCTCGATTACGAGGACATGTGCTTCCCCTCGTATCGCCAGCAGGGGCTGTTGATCGCACGGGGCTGGAGCCTCGTCGATATGATGAACCAGATCTATTCGAACACCGCGGACAGGCTCGGCGGCAAGCAGTTGCCGATCATGTATTCGGTCAAGGAAGCTGGGTTCTTCTCAATCTCGGGCAACCTCACGACGCAATATCCGCAGGCGGTCGGCTGGGCGATGGCCTCCGCGGCCAAGGGCGACACGCGGATCGCCGCGACCTGGTGTGGCGAAGGCTCGACCGCCGAGGGCGACTTCCACTCGGCGTGCACCTTCGCCGCGGTCTACCGCGCGCCGGTGATCTTCAACGTCGTCAACAACCAGTGGGCGATCTCCAGCTTCTCCGGGTTCGCCGGTGCCGAGGCGACGACCTTCGCAGCACGCGCAGTCGGCTACGGCATCGCCGGGCTTCGGGTCGACGGCAACGACGCACTGGCGGTCTACGCAGCGACCGAATGGGCTGCCGAGCGTGCGCGCACCAACCAGGGCCCGACGCTGATCGAGCACTTCACCTACCGCGCGGAAGGCCACTCGACCTCCGACGATCCCGGCCAGTACCGCAGCGAGGGCGAACCCAACGCCTGGCCGCTTGGCGACCCGATCAAGCGCCTCAAGGATCATCTCATCGCGATCGGCGAATGGGACGACGAGCGTCACGCGGCACAGGACAAGGAACTCGCCGAGCAGGTCAAGGCCGCGCAGAAGGAGGCCGAGAAGAACGGCATCCTCGGCCACGGCCTGCATCAGCCGCTCGAGTCGCTCTTCGACGGCGTGTTCGAGGAACTACCGTGGCATCTGAAGGAGCAGCGCCAGCAGATGCTCGACGAGGAAACGGCCAGCGGCCGTCCATGGGATCGCAAGGCATGAGCGACATGATCGAGGCACCCGAGTCCGAGGCAGCGGACGCCGAGCCCACCACCCGCATGAACATGATCCAGGCGATTAACTCCGCCATGGACATCATGATGGAGCGCGACCCCGACGTGATCGTCATGGGCGAGGACGTCGGCTATTTCGGCGGCGTTTTCCGCGCGACCGCCGGGCTCCAGGCCAAGCACGGCAAGACCCGCGTGTTCGACACCCCGATCACCGAATGCGGCATCATCGGCGTCGCGGTCGGCATGGGCGCGTACGGCCTGCGCCCCGTCCCCGAAATCCAGTTCGCGGATTACATCTACCCCGCGCTCGACCAGCTCGTCTCCGAAGCCGCACGCCTGCGCTACCGCTCCGCCGGCGAGTTCACCTCGCCGATCACGGTCCGCTCCCCGTTCGGCGGCGGCATCTTCGGCGGCCAGACGCACAGCCAGTCGCCGGAGGGGCTCTTCACCCATATGTCCGGCATCAAGACGGTGATCCCGTCGACGCCCTATGACGCGAAGGGACTGCTGATCGCCGCGATCGAGGACAACGATCCGACGCTCTTCTTCGAGCCCAAGCGCATCTATAACGGCCCGTTCGACGGCTATTGGGATCGCCCGTCGCAGAACTGGTCGAAGCACCCGGCCGGCGAAGTCCCGACCGGCTATTACAAGATCGAGCTCGGCAAGGCGAAGATCGTCCGCGCGGGCGAGGCGCTCACCATCCTCGCCTATGGCACGATGGTCCATGTCTGCGCGGCCGTCGTCGCGGAGGCCGGGATCGACGCCGAGATCGTCGACCTGCGCACGCTCGTCCCGCTCGACATCGAGACGATCGAGGCGTCGGTGAAGAAGACCGGCCGCTGCATGATCGTCCACGAGGCGACCCGCACGAGCGGCTTCGGCGCGGAGCTGTCGGCGATCGTCCAGGAACGCTGTTTCTACCATCTCGAGGCGCCGATCGAGCGCGTGACCGGGTTCGACACGCCGTACCCGCACAGCCTCGAATGGGCCTATTTCCCGGGGCCGGTCCGCATTGGCGAAGCCCTGAAAAAGATCATGAAGGACGCATAATGGCCCGCTTCACCTTCAAGCTGCCAGACATCGGCGAAGGCATCTCCGAGGCCGAGATCGTCGCATGGCACGTCGCCATCGGCGACCGCGTCGAGGAGGATTCGCCGATCGCCGACATGATGACCGACAAGGCCACCGTCGAGATGGAATCGCCGGTGACCGGCGTGGTCGTCGAACTCGCGGGCGAAGTCGGCGACCAGGTGTCGATCGGCGCCGCGCTCGTGGTGATCGAGACGGACGCAGTGGACGCGGCGGACGAAGTCGTCGCCGCGCCGCTGACCTCGGCCCAGGCCGAAACCGCCGAACAATACGAAGCCGAGAACCCCGGCGTCGAAATCCTCCCCGAAACGGGGAGGGGGACCGCCGGCGAAGCCGGGGGTGGAGGGGGCGTGCCGCAAACGACCCCGCCGGTGAAGGCTACTGCGCCGGTGGGCATGTTGCCACAGGCCGCGCCGCCCGTGGAAGCCCCCCTCCACCATCCTGCGGATGGTCCCCCTCCCCGTGCCGGGGAGGATAAGGCGCACGCGCTCGCATCCCCCGCAGTCCGAGCCCGTGCGCGCGACCTCGGCATCGACCTCGCCTCCGTCAAAACCGACTCCGACCGAGTCCGCCATTCCGACCTCGACGCCTATCTCCGCTACGGCTCGGGCGAAGGCTACCACCCCCCGCACGCGTCACGTGCCCGCGAAGACCAGCCCATCAAGGTCATCGGCATGCGCCGCCGCATCGCCGAGAACATGGCCGCGTCGAAGCGCGCGATCCCGCACTTCACCTATGTCGACGAGATCGACGTCACCGCGCTGGAGGCGATGCGCGCCGACCTCAACGCCAACCGCGGCGGTCGCCCCAAGCTGACGATGCTGCCGCTGATGATCGTCGCGATCTGCAAGACGATCCCCGACTTCCCGATGCTCAACGCGCGCTACGACGACGAGGCGGGCGTGGTCACGCGCCACGGCGCCATCCACCTCGGCATGGCCGCGCAGACCGACGCCGGGCTCACTGTCCCCGTGATCCGCGACGCACAGGACCGCAACGTCTGGCAACTCGCGACCGAGATCACCCGCCTCGCCGAAGCCGCGCGCGCCGGCAAGCTCGCCCCCAGCGAAATGGGCGGCGGCACGATCACCGTAACCTCGCTCGGCCCGCTCGGCGGCATCGCCACCACCCCGGTCATCAACCGCCCCGAAGTCGCGATCATCGGCCCCAACAAGATCGTCGAACGCCCCGTCTTCAAGGGTGACGAGGTCGTCCGTGCGAAACTGATGAACCTGTCGATCAGCTGCGACCACCGTGTCGTCGACGGCTGGGACGCGGCAAGCTTCGTCCAGGGTCTCAAGAAGTACCTCGAAACCCCCGTCCTGCTCTTCGCCGACTGAACGCACGTGAAGGGCATGCACCGCGGAGACCTGACGATCGAGGGTAAATTCGAGGGCATGCTCGACGGCACCGCGATCGTCCCGGCCGGCGCCACCGCCGAGATCGCCGGGATGATCGACGGCACGCTGATCGTCGAACCCGGCGCAACCGTGCTCGTCAGCGGCATGATCGACGGCGACATCGTCGATCGCGGTGGGCAGATCACCGTAACCGGGATGGTCGGCTGACAATCGCCTAGGGGCAGGGGGCCCCAAGCGTCTGCAGAACGCGTTCGAGAGTTCCACGGGACGTTCCGCTAATCGCTATGCGACCCAACACGATGGGATCATAGGGAACCGGTCGTGCGATCACCGCACCATTCAGACGGATGGCGATCCGCGCATTGATCGACCGGCTGATGACCGTCTCCAACACGGCAGCGGCATCTTGCGTCAGTTGGATGGAGAACGCGGGCGGATCACCGCTGATCATCGAGTCCAGCACATCTTCGTGACAGACGTGTATCGCTCCGATCCACAGCCCTCCATCTATACCCGGCGTGGCGGATCTGAAAGCAGCGGCGTGGGCATCGAGCGCTACGTCGATCCGGTGCAGCGCCGCACGAACTTCGTTGCGATGGCAGATCCGGTGCGCGATCGTCGTGTCGTCCTCTGCCTCCAAATCGCGAAGTGGTCCCCAGACGCCTTCCGACTCGGATCGTTCCGCGACGTATCGAGTGTTACGCTTGGCAAAGTCCTCCGCACGAAGCGCAGGATGCGTCTCAAGGCACATGTCGACGAACGCGATGTCGACGTCGGCCGCAGCCAACGACGCCGCGATGGCCGGTGGCGGCGTGAGACTGACGGCGTTCGACAGCAGCATCGCAATCGCAACCAATACCATGGGGCTATCCACGGGCTTTTTGAAGCGACCCCGCGATCCGCCGCGCAAGACTCCGCGGCGTAAATCGTATCCCCTCGGCCATCGCGAAGTTCAGCGCACCCGACACCTTCACCGCCCGGTTTGCCGCCAGCGCCGCCAACCCGTCGCGCACCACCGCCGCCGGATCGCTCGCCAGTCGCTCGAACAGCGCGGTGTCGCCAAGCCCCGCCACATCGGCGAACTCGGTCCGCGTAGGCCCGGGGCACAGCGCCGCCACCCGCACGCCCTTGCCCTTCACCTCCTCGTGCAACGCCTCGGAAAAGCTCAGCACGAACGCCTTGCTCGCGTAGTAAACCGCCATCCACGGCCCCGGCTGGAACGACGCGACCGAGGCAAGGTTGAGAATCCCGCCAGACCCACGCGCGATCATCTGCGGCAGCACGGCATGCGTCAGCGCCACCAATGCACGGCAATTCAGGTCGATCATGCCCAGTTGCAGCGCGCTATCGAGCTCGGCGAAATCACCCCGCGCACCGAACCCGGCATTGTTGATCAGCACGTCGATCGGCAACGCGGCGGCTGCGATGGCAGCAATGAGCGTGTCCGGACCGGCCTGATCCGCAAGATCGGCGGCAAACACGTGCACCGTAACGCCGTGCGCCGCACGCAGTTCGGTCGCCAGCGCCTCAAGTCGATCGACCCGACGCGCGGTCAGGATCAGGGCATTGCCTTGAGCAGCAAGCGCCCGCGCAAAGCCTTCGCCCAACCCCGCCGATGCGCCGGTGATCAATGCCGTCGTCATAGCCCGCATCCCATCCGAGAAGCCACGAACCTGCGCCGCCGCCAAGGTCTTGGCAACAACCCCCTTTCCCATCGGGGAGAGGGAAGGGGCCCGCGGCGTCTTCGCCGTGGGAACGGTGAGGGCACGCCTCCATCGGCGCTCGCGTCAAACGATCTCGAACAACCCCGACGCGCCCATGCCCCCCGCGGTGCACATCGACACCACGACATAACGCACGCCGCGCTTGCGTCCCTCGATCAGCGCATGCCCGACCAGCCGCGACCCGGTCATCCCGAACGGATGCCCGACCGCGATCGCGCCCCCGTTGACGTTGTACTTTTCCGGATCGATCCCGAGGAAATCGCGACAATAGAGGCACTGCGACGCGAACGCCTCGTTCAGCTCCCACAGCCCGATGTCCCCGACCGACAACCCCGCGCGCTCGAGCAGTTTCGGAATTGCGAAGATCGGGCCGATTCCCATCTCCGCCGGGCTGCACCCCGCCGCCTGGAACCCGCGATAAATGCCCAGGATGTCCTTGCCCTCGGCCTCCGCGGTCTTGCGATCCATCAGCAGTTGCGCCGACGCGCCGTCTGACAACTGGCTCGCATTGCCCGCGGTGACACTCGACCCCGGCCCCGAGAACTCGCCGCCCGTCCAGACCGTTTTCAGCCCGCGCAATCCCTCCAGCGTGGTGCCGGCGCGAATGCCCTCGTCCTGCGACAAAGTGACGCTCTCGATCCCGGAATGCGCGCCCTGCTTGTCGTACAGCGCCTTCTCGACCGTGATCGGCACGATCTCCTCGGCAAACGCCCCGCTCGCCAGCCCGGCGGCGGCGCGCTGCTGGCTCATCGCGGCGTATGCGTCCTGCGCTTCACGGCTGATGCCGTATTTCTCCGCGACGATCTCCGCGGTCTCGATCATCGGGATATACGCCGCCGGCTCCTTCGCGACGACGCTCGCATTGACGAACCGCGGCGCGTCCTTCGTCACGGTGTAGCTGATCGACTCCATCCCGCCCGCCAGCGCGACATCCGCCTCGTCGCACATGATCGTCCGCGCCGCGAGCGCCACCGCGGTCAGCCCCGATCCGCACTTCCGGTCGAGCGTAAACGCGGGCACGGACTCCGGCAGCCCGCCCGCAAAGATCGCCATCCGCCCGGCGTTCCCACCCTGCGTCCCCCATTGATTGCCGACGCCCCAGAACACCTCGTCGATCCGCGTCGGATCGATTCCGGCGCGCTCGACGACGGCGTTCATCACGTGCCCCGCCAGCACCGGCGCCTCGGTCGCGTTGAATGCGCCACGATACGCCTTGCCGATAGCGGTACGGGCGGTCGAGACGATGGCGGCTTCACGCATGCTGGAACCTTTCGAGGATCGGGTATGCACTCGACCTAGGCGTTCCGGCGCGGCGGCGAAACCCCTTAAGGAACGCGGGCGAGCCATCCCCCGGTAAATCCGGCACGGTCCAGCCCGCGTCGGATATGCGGGTTCCGCCGCATCGTGTTCCAGACCATCCCCGTTCGCCAATTCTCGATCATCGCGACGATCGGGCCCTGGTCGATACCGAGATAATCGACGTCGACCCAGCCCACGCCGGGCACGATCCGGCCATGCTTCAGCGGTTCGCCCATCTCGGTCAGCGTCGGGTTGAAGGCGTCGAAGAACCCGTATTTGCCGTAGATCCCCTTGCCGTATCGATCGTGCATCGCGGTGATCGTGGGGATGACGAGATCCGGCGCAAACACGATCGATCCGACCGCGGCGGTAGGCGCGAGCGTACCATCGTCGCGCGCGCCGGGTCCGCGTTCGGAGTAACTGAAGAACTCACGCGCCCGCCCGCCGATCGTCGCCTTGAAGTCGCCGGGACCGTCGCACGCGGTCAGTCCCCAGATGTCGGGGCCATAGCCCGCGAACCCGCCCGCATTGGCGATCGCATAGTCGCGCTGTGCGATCGTTGCGCGCTTGCTGTTCTCGAAATAATCGATGCCCTTGGTGGCGATATACGCGTCGCGGATGCCGCGGAAATCGACCCAGACGTGGCTGTATTGATGCACGAACATCGGCGGATAATGGAGATGATCGCCGCGCCACGACGGTTCGAACTTCTCGGTTAGCGCGCCCCAGGTCGATGGCGGCAGCGGATGCGTCGGCGATCCCAGCGCGAGCAGATACATCAGCATCCCCTCGTTGTAGATGTTCCAGTCGCTGGCGATGAAGCCGCTCTCGGGATGCCAACCCATCGACAGGAACGGCGCACGCGGCGTGATCCACGTCCAGTCGACCGCGCCGTAGATCTGGTCGGCCAGCGCGCGGATCCGCTGTTCCTCGGGGTGATCGCCGTCGAACCAGCTTTGCGCGAACAGCATCCCGCCCAGCAGCAGCGCGGTATCGATTGTCGACAGTTCCGCGCGCGCGAACCGCTGGCCCTTGGTGATGCCGAGAAAGTGGTAGAAGAATCCCTTGTAACCGCTGTTGCCGGTCGGCTCGGGGCCCATCGGTGCGATCGCGAAGAACTCCATCGTCGCCAGAGTCCGCTTGCGCGCCTGTTCGCGCGTTATCCAGCCGTTGACGACGCCGATCGGATACGCCGTTAGCGCGAAACCGACCGCCGCGATCGACGAGAAGGACGGCGTCGGCCAGCGATCGAGCGCGAGCCCGGTGACCGGATCGGTCGTGTCCCAGAAATACAGGAACGCACGCTCCTGCAGATTGTCGATCAGCGGGTTGGCGGACGGCGGCGGTGCAGGCGGCGCCGTGCCTGTAACGCTCTCGATCGCCTTGACCAGCGGCCGCCCGACCGATGTGCATCCCGCGGTAAGTCCACCGAGCGAGATCACCCCGGTGCCGAGAAACTGCCGTCGATCGAGCATCCGAACTCCTGATCAGGGTACGCCACGACCATGAGGTCAGGCGGGCGACTGGAAGGGTCGCCCGTCCTTAACGCATCAGAACCTGTAACCAACCCTGAACTGGAACCGGCGCGGGAGGGTCAGGAGGTTGGTCGGCGCGTTGGTCGTGCGGTCGAACGAATAGGTCTGGCCAACCCCGAGATAGCCCGCATAGCCGTCGTAGTTCTTGTTGTTGAACGCGTTCAGCAGGTCGACGGCGAGATTGATATTGTGCGTATTGAAGATCTTGACGTTGTTCTGGAGTGTTAAATTGACCTCGCAGAAGCCGAACAGACTGCCGAGGCAGTTCTTGGGGCGATACAGCGACCGGATCACCTGCTGGTTGACGCTGGTACCGGCCGACTGATCCTGCAACTGGAACGCGGTGCCGCTGCCCAGGGTCGTCAGCGTCGAGAACTGGAAGCCGAGCGGGAGATCGGCGATCCCCGACAGGACGATCCGGTGGCGCTCGTCCTGCCCGGCGATCGGCCGCCAGCCATATTGGTCGGGCGTCGCCTTATCGAGGCTGAACAGGTCGCCCCCGTCCTGCTCGGCCTTCGACAGCGTGTAGGCGATGTTGACACCCCAACCCGACGACGGCGTGTAGTCCTTGTCGATCGTGACGAGCAGCGCCTTGTAGCGAGTCCGCAGCCCGTCATAGCCGATCAGCACGTTGCCGAAGCCGTTCGCGCGCGGCACGGTGGTATCGCAGCACGACCCGTCGACGTTACGCGTCGCGAACAAATGCGTGTAGCCGTTCTGCCCGCGAACGTACGAGCCCGTCACCGATGCGCGGAAGATGCCGAACTTCTGGCGCAGGCCGAGGCTGAACTGATCGGTCGATGGCGCCTTGGCGTTGTTCTTGACCGCGAACAGATCGGGCTGCCCGGTCTGCGCACTATCGCGTAGCGCCAGAAGGCCGTCGCGGGTCAGGTATTTTGGGTCCCACTTGACCGTCGGCGTGCCGTCGCGCGGCAATCCATCGCGCGAGAAATTGAAGTTGCCGGTCTGGTATTGCAGGCGGAATTGTTCGTCGAGCGTGTTGTTGAAGACGTTGCGATCATAATATTTGCCATAGCCGCCGAACAGCACGGTGCGTTGGTCATCGTTGAAATCATAGCTGAAGCCGATCCGCGGCTGGAACATGTCCTTCCGCGTCGGACGATCGGTGCCGTCGGTGATGTAGTTCGCAGGGTCGAAATAGTCCGTGCGGGGCAGGCCGTTCAGCGTCGCGATCGCTGCTGCCGGCGTGCGATACTTGTTGTTGAACAGGTTGCTCTCGTAATCCCAGCGCAGGCCGGCATTGATCTGCAGCTTGTCGGTGACGTCCCAGTCATCCTGCAGATACAGGCCGAGCTGCGAATTCGACGCGATGATCCGCGGGTTGCCGACGCCGAGCTGCGCCTGTGCCGGGAAGCTGAAATCGAGTCCCTTGGTCGCGTCGTTCTGGAAGAAGTAGCGCGGTTGGACGTAGAAGTTCTTGGTGAAGTCGTAATCTTGGAACGCGAACCGGATGCCGCCCTTGATGACGTGGTTTTCCAGGCCGTTATACGTCAGGTCGTCGCGCAGCGTGTAGCTCTGCTGGCTGATCCGCTGGGTCGAATCCTTGCCGCCGAAGGTGATCACGCCCTGATATTCAAAGCTTGGATCGTCTGGGTTCAGCGACGACGGATTATAGACCGTGTCGAGATAGGTGAGGTTCGCCTCGTTGACGAAGCTGTCGCCGGTATAGGTCCATTTATAGGTATAGGTGTCGGTCTTGTTGATCTTGTTGACCGCCGCCGAATACGCGATGTTGGCGGACCCGAAATTGGCGCCGAACCCGGTGACGTCGGTTTCCTGGCGGCGGCTGAACGACAGGTCGAATACCTGGCGCTCGTCGGGCGTGAAGGTCAGCTTGCCAAAGTAGAAATCGCCGCGATACGGGCTGACATAGGTGCCTTCATACTGGCCGAACCGCGCCAGGTTTTCGGGGGTGCGCTGGCCGACCGTCACGCTCGATGCGCGATTCTGGTCGTTGCCTTCATACGCGCCGAAGAAGAACAGCTTGTCCTTGATGATCGGGCCGCCCAGCGAGACGCCGTATTGCTTGCGATCGAACTTCGGCTTCTCGCGGCCCGCGCGCTGATCGAGGATGTTGGCGGCGGTCAGGCTGCGATCGGTATATTGACCGAACGCCTCGCCGTGGAAATCGTTGGTGCCCGACTTGGTGACCGCGGTGATGATCGCCGACCCGGCCTGTTCGTATTCGGCCTTGTAGTTCTGCGTCAGCACGCGGAACTCGCCGACCGCGAGCTGCCCGAACGGGTTGCCGCGGCTGTCGGTCTGGCCGGCGATCCCGCCCAGCGTCTGGCTCTTCAGGCTGGTGCCGTCGATGAAGACGTTGACCTGGCTGGCGGGAGAGGCGCCGGCGGTAATGCCCTTGTTGGTCTCGCTGTCGTTGTAGCGGACGCCGGGCGCGAGGGCCGCGAACGTCAGGAAGTTGCGGTCGCCCTGCGGCAGGATGCGGATCTGGCTCTGGCTGACGTTGGTCGCGACTTCGGACGTTTTCGTCTCGACCAAGCGTCCGGCGGTGACGACGATGTCGCCGCCGTCATTGGCAGCACCGCCGGTGGTCGTGTCCGTCTGCGTGGTGGACGCTGGCGCGGGTGCGGCCAGGACGGCGTCGAGCGTCGCCGACTGTCCGACGCCCACCGAGATCCGTTGCACCGAGACGTCGCCGTTCGGTCCGGTAACCGTGATCGTGTAGGGCGCCGGGCGCAGGCCGTTGAGGATGTAGCTGCCGTTCGCGCTGCTCGTGGCGCGGAAGGTCTGGTTGGTACTGGTATTCACCGCCACCACGGTAGCGCCAGCCACCGCCGCGCCCGCCGCATCACGCACCTGTCCGCGGATCGCGGCAGTCGTCGTCTGCGCGGTCGCGGTGGTCGGCAGGGCGACTGCCGAACCGAGGATCGTCGTCGTCACCAGCGCAGCGCGCAGCGCCGCGACCATCATGGTCTTCATGTCGAATAGTCCCCTGTGTTGGACGGGATCGGCAAATGGCTGGGCACAATCGGGGCTGTCCTGCCGATGGCAGTGCCGAATGCTGCTGCTCGCGACGGTCGCGACCCCATGCCCTGGACCTCTCCGGTTGCCGCTCCCGATGAAGACGGCCCCGGCGCCATGATCTTTGTCGCGCTGCCGGGATCGAGGCTCTACGCTCGCTTCTCGAACTCTGCCAATGGCAGGACGACGTGAGGCGTGGATTCGGCGATAGTCCGTGTCATAATCGCCACAATCCATGTTTGCGGCCCATGTTGGCCGGGCCGTGTTCGACAGTAATGAGGCTGAAGATGACCAATGATCCCTTGGGTTTTTCCGGCGTCGACGTCACCCGAGACGGGCATGTCGCGATCGTCACGTTCGCACGGCCGCCGCACAACTTTGCCGATCTCGCGCTGATCGAGGCGATCGGGGCTGCGTTCGCCGCTGCGGATGCCGACCGCGAGGTGCGCGCGATCGTCCTGCAATCCAAAGGCAAGGTGTTCTGCGCGGGGGCGGATCTCGTCAACGCCAATCCGGTTGCCGCGGACCGGACGGCGGGAGAGCGCAACCCGTTCTACGTCGCCGCCGCCAGGCTGTTCGCGGTCGAGACGCCGGTCGTCGCCGCGATCCAGGGTGCAGCGGTCGGGGCAGGGCTCGGCCTCGCGCTCGTCGCCGATTTTCGCGTGGCCTCGCCCGAGGCGAAGTTCGTCGCCAACTTCGTCCAGATCGGCTTCCACCCCGGCTTCGGGATCTCCGCGGTGCTGGAGCGCGTGATCGGACGCCAGCGCGCGCTGCTCATGACCCTGACCGCGCGCCGCATCCGGGCGGAGCAGGCGGAGGCCTGGGGGCTGGCTGATGCAGTCGTTCCGGCGGACCAGTTGCGTGCTGAAGCGCTGTCGCTCGCAAGGGAGATCGCGGCAGGTGCGCCGCTAGCCGTAGGGTCGACACGGAAGACGATGCGCGGCGACCTGTTCGCTTTGGTCCAGTCGCAGACCGATCACGAACTCGCCGAACAAGCCTGGCTGCAGAAAACCAACGACTTTGTCGAAGGTGTCCGCGCCGTGAGCGAACGCCGTCCCGGCAATTTCACCGCCACCTGATTGTTCCCCCGCGAAGGCGGGGGCCCAGACTGGGCTACCGCCTTCGCGGTAGAACACGCTTGAAGCGGGGCCGCCCCCTCACTTCATCAAGACAAGCTCTTCCGCCATCGTCGGATGCAGCGCGACGGTTGCATCGAAATCGGCCTTGGTCAGTCCCGCCTTCACCGCCACCGCAGCCGATTGCAGGATCTCCGGACAGTCCGGCCCGATCATGTGGATGCCGACCACCCGGTCGGTCTCGCCATCGCAGATCATCTTGTACAGCGAACGCTCGTTGCGGCCCGCCAGCACGTTCTTCATCGGCCGGAAGTCGCTCGAATACACCCTTACCGAGCCGAGTGCTTCCCGCGCCTGCGACTCGGTCATCCCGACACCGGCCATCGGCGGATGGCTGAACACTGCGGCGGGCACGTTGGCGTAATCGACCCGCGTCGGCTTGTTGCCGTAGAACGTGTCCGCAAACGCCTGCCCCTCGCGGATCGCGACCGGCGTCAGCTGAATCCGGTTGGTGACGTCGCCGACCGCAAAGATCGAGTCGCAACTCGACCGATTATCCTCGTCGACGATCACCGCGCCCGCCGCGTCGATCTCGACGCCTGCGGTTTCAAGCCCGAGGCCCTTAGTGTTGGGCAAACGGCCGGTCGCGAACATCACGAGATCGACGACGATCGGCTCATGCCCGCTCATCTTGACCGTCAGGCAGCCATCCGAATCCTTCTCGATGCTCTCGAAAGCGGCGTTGAAGCGGAAATCGATGCCCTTGCTCATCGAGATCTGGAGCAGGCGGTCGCGGATCGACTCGTCGTAACCGCGCAGGATCACGTCGGTCCGGTTCACTAGCGTCACGTGCGATCCGAACTGGTGGAAGATCCCGGCGAACTCGTTGGCGATATACCCCGCACCGGCAATCAGCACGCGCTTCGGCACGTCGTCGAGATGGAACACCTCGTTCGAGGTAATGCCGTGTTCCGAGCCGGGGAACTCCGGGGTCAAGGGATGAGCACCGACCGCGATCAGGATCTTCGCGGCGGTCTTCGTGGTGCCATCGGCGAGCGTGACTTCATTCGGCCCGGAGACGACCGCGCGCTGGTGGATGATGTCGACGTGATTGTTCTGCAGCGTGGTCGTGTAGGCGCCGTTGATCCGGTCGACCTCCTCCATCACGTTGTCGCGCAGCGTCGGCCAACTGAACGCGCAATCGTCGGGCACCTGCCAGCCGAACCGCTTTGCGTCCTTCAGATCCTCGGCGAAATGTGCGCCGTAGATCAGCAGCTTCTTCGGCACGCAGCCACGGATGACACAGGTCCCACCGACCCGGTATTCCTCCGCAACCGCAACGCGTGCACCGTGCGCGGCGGCGACGCGCGACGCACGCGTCCCACCCGAGCCTGCGCCGATGACGAACAGGTCATAGTCGAATTGGGTATCGGTCACGGATGTGGTGTCGGTCACGGGCAGTCCTCGTAGGTCGCATGCCGCTGGCGAGCGGCTTTGCATGCCATCTGGGGCAGGGGGCGCGAGGCGGCAACCCCGGCGCCGCGATCACGCTGATCGGCTCAGCCTATCGCTGCCCCGCCTTGCGCATCGGCATCGCATCGATCGTCGCCTCCAACGCAGCGGCAGGGAAGGGCTTGGCACTACGCAGTTTCTCGCCACCGTCCTTGCCGATCAGGATTGCGGTAAAGCTGGCGGGCAGGTGGTATTTGCGGCGGACCGCTGCGGCCGGGTCGCTCGCGCCGCGAATCGTGTCCCCAACGATTTCGACGACAGTGAGGTCGCGGGCGGCGGCGCTTGTCTTCCAAGCGGTCAGGATACGACGTTGCTTGGCGAGTGCGGGATCTTCAGCGGTCGGGGCAGAGACGATCAACACGCGCCGCTCCCACTTCATCTGCGCGATAGTATGAGAGGCGGCGAGCGCGACGGCGAGCATTAGCGGCATTGGGAGACAACGCCTCAACCCCTTTAGTTCTCCTGCGAAAGCGGGAGCCCAGGGTCACAAGCGCTGTGGGTGGTATCCTGGACCCCCGCTTTCGCGGGGGAACACGTCAGGGGAGGGGGCCGCCCTCCCCCAAAACCTCACCCAAATGCGCGCTTGATCAGGTCGTCCGTCGAAGGATCGAACGTCTGCCCGCCCTTCTCCGCGGCCTTCGCCATTTCCTTCCCCAGCTCCACCCCGAACTGGTCGAACGAATTGATCCCCAGCAGCACCCCGTTCACGAACACCCGGTGCTCGTAAAACGCGATCAGCGCGCCCAGCGTCCGCGCATCCAGATCATCCAGCAGCAACGTCGAAGACGGCCGATCGCCCGAATAGCTCCGCGCCGGATCCTCGACCTGCTTGCCCGCCATCAACGCAGCCCCCTGCGCGAACGCATTCAGCAGCAGCGCCCGGTGGTGCTCCTCGGGCAGCGTATCGCCCGGCTCGATCACCGCGATGAACTCGACCGGCACAAGATGCGTGCCCTGATGCAGCAGCTGGAACACCGCATGCTGCGCCTCGGTGCCAACCCCACCCCAGGTGATCGCCGCCGAAGGGCGCCCGAGCGGCTGCCCGTCGACCGTCACCGACTTGCCGTTCGACTCCATCTCCAGCTGCTGGAGATAGCTCGGCAGCAACCGCAACCGCTCGTCATACGCGAACGGCGCGCGCGTCTCGGCATGGCGGATCTGCGTGTAATACAGGTCGGCGAACGCCGCGAGCGCAGGCGCATTCTCATGCAGAGCCGATAGCCGGAAATGCCGATCCATCTCGGCCGCACCCTCGAGCAGTTCCTCGAACCGGTCCCACCCCAGCGCGATCGCCGCCGGGAAACCGATCGTCGACCACAGCGAATACCGCCCGCCGACGCTCTCCGCGAACGGCAGGATACGCGTCTCGTCGACACCCCATTCCATCGCCTTCTCGGGCGACGCGGTCAGCGCGATCACGCGGCCATACGGGTCCTCGACATTATGCTCGGTCATCCACTGCAGCACGCTTTCGGCGTTCATCAGCGTCTCGGTCGTGGTGAACGTCTTCGACGCGACCACCAGCAGCGTCGCCGCCGGATCGAACTTTGCGAACACGTCCTCCAGCGCAACGCCGTCGACATTGGCGACGATCGCCACGTCGTAGCGTTTGTCGTCACGCCCCAGCGCATCGACCAGCAACTGCGGCCCCAGCGCCGACCCACCGATCCCGACATGCAGGATATGCCGCACCGGACCCAGCGCTTCCGCCTCGATCGCATCGATCAGCGTCCGCATCCGTTGGTGGCTCGCCTGCGCGATCGCGACGCTCTCGGGCTTGCCCTCGCCGCGCTCGGCAGTGTGCTCGACTGCGCGGCCCTCGGTGACGTTGACGACCTCGCCCGAGAACAGCGCCTGGCGCTTGCTCGACAGGTCCTGCGCCTTCGCCATTTCCTCGAACGCGGTGACCATGTCCGTCGTCAGGTGAGTCTTCGACCAGTCGAAGTGGATCCCCGCGACGTCGAGGCTCAGCTTCGAGAGTCGCTCCGAGTCCGCCGCGAACAGGTCGGTCAGCTTGGTGGCGGGCAGGGCTTCGATCTTGGACCAGTCGGCGGTCATGCTACTTCTCCGAATAGACGTGCGCGCCGGTCATGCTGCAAGCGCGAGACCGCGACAACGCTCTTTCGGTGACACGTATCCCGCGCACGCTTGACGATAGGCGCGGTCTGCGCAAACCCGCGCACATGGCAAATGACGTGAAGACCAAACCCGTACGCTCGGAAACAAGCGAAACGTTCCGCTTCCTGCTGAAGCTGGCGGTGGTCGTGCTGATCCTGCGCAGCTTCATCTTCGCGCCGTTCAGCATCCCGTCCGAATCGATGCTGCCCCGGCTGCTGATCGGCGACTATCTCTTCGTCTCGAAGTGGAACTACGGCTATTCGCGCTGGTCGCTCCCCGCCGGTATCCCGCTGATCCCCGGCCGCATCTTCGGCAGTACGCCCACGCGCGGCGACGTCGTCGTCTTCCGCGCGCCCGAAGTGCTCGACCACGACGTCATCAAGCGCGTCATCGGCCTGCCCGGCGAAACCATCCAAATGCGCCAGGGCACAGTCTACCTCAACGGCAAGGCGATCCCGAAGCTCCGCATCGCCGACTTCACGATCCCGCTGACCGAGAACTTCAACGCCGAGAAATGCGGCGCGCCGTACGTCGACGTCGTCGCGAACGTCCAGATCTGCCGTTACCCTCGCTTCAGAGAAACGCTTCCGGGCGGGCGCAGCTACGAAGTCTTAGACCAGGCCGAACTCCCCGATCGCGACGACACCGGGCTCTACACGATCCCCGCCGGCCACATCTTCGTGATGGGCGACAACCGCGACGACAGCGGCGACAGCCGTTTCCCCGCACCGCAGGGCATGGGCTACGTCCCGCTCGAGAACGTCGAGGGCAAGGCGGTGGTCAATTTCTTCTCGACCGACGGCGATGCCGAATGGCTGAAGCCCTGGACCTGGGTCAGTGCCGCGCGCTGGAGCCGTATCGGGGAAGGCTTTTGAGCGACCTCGCCGGCTGGCTGAAGACGCTCTTCGGCCGCGCACCGACCAACCTCGCCCCCTATGAGCGCGCGCTAACCCACGGCAGCCAGGCCGCGGCGAACTACGAGCGACTCGAGTTCCTCGGCGACCGCGTCCTCGGCCTGATCATCGCCGAATGGCTGTACGAACTGTTCGCCACAGACCCCGAAGGCTCGCTGTCGAAACGCCTAAACGCGCTCGTCACCGGCCCGGTCTGCGCCGACGTTGCCCGCGAACTCGGCGTCCGCGCGCACCTGAAACTCGGCAAGCAGGCCCGCGACGACGGCGCCAGCGACAGCGACAACGTGCTCGGCGACGTGATGGAAGCGCTGATCGGCGCCTGGTACCAGGAAGCCGGCCTAGACGCCGCGCGTGCGTTTGTCCGTGGCGCGTGGGGGGATCGGGTGCAGGCTGGCGCGAAAGCCCCGCAACATCCCAAGTCCGCCCTCCAGGAATGGGCCGCCGCGCATAACCGCAAGCCCCCCGAATACACCATCGTCGAACGCACCGGCCCCGGCCACGCCCCCAAATTCACGATGCTCGTCTCGGTCGGCAAGCTCGCCGAAGCGACCGCGACGGGCTCCAGCAAACAGGAAGCCGAAACCGCGGCAGCCAAGGCGTTGCTGGAGAAGCTCGGCTAAGAAGAATGGTTCACGCGGAGCCGCGGAGCCGCGGAGGCGGTGCGATTGGAACTCCGGCCTCGCCCCGAACGCCTCCGAGATAATCGGCGGCGCATAATCGCAGACGGCGCGAGCCCCATCCACACCATCTCCGCGGCTCCGCGCCTCCGCGTGAACCAACTTCTCGTTCCTAAACTGTGAACCGCGCGACGACGGACAAGGCCGCAGTTCGGCGGGAATGACGCGAGGGCGTTTTGTCTGTATGACCGCCTCCGAATATCCCGATGCCGAAAAGAACCTAAGTGACCGAACCTACCACGTCTGAAATCTCCACCCCCAAGCATTGCGGCCTCGTCGCCATCGTCGGCGCGCCGAACGCGGGCAAGTCGACGCTCGTCAACGCGCTCGTCGGCCAGAAGGTCGCGATCGTCAGCCCCAAGGCGCAGACGACGCGCGCCAAGCTGATGGGCGTCGCGATCGAGGGAGACACGCAGATCCTGCTCGTCGACACCCCCGGCATCTTCGAGCCCAAGCGCCGTTTCGACCGTGCGATGGTCGCCGCCGCCTGGGGTGGCGCGGAAGGCTCGGACATCATCGCGCTGGTGGTCGACGCGAAGGGCGGCATCGGCGGCAAGGTCACGACGATCGTCGAGTCGCTGGTCGGCCGCACCGAGCCGATCTGGCTGATCCTCAACAAGGTCGATCTCGCCGACAAGACCAAGCTGTTGATCCACGCCGAGAAACTGAACGCACTGCTGCCCTTCGCGGAGACGTTCTTCATCAGCGCCGGCACCGGCGACGGCCTCGCCCACTTCAAGACGCAGCTCGCCAAGGCGATGCCAGAAGGCCCGTGGCACTACCCCGAGGACCAGGTCTCCGACTCGACCGAACGCGCGCTGGCGTCCGAAGTGACCCGCGAGCAGCTCTATCTCCAGCTCCACGCCGAGCTGCCCTATGCGAGCACAATCGAGACCGAGCAGTATATCGAACGCCAGGACGGCAGCCTCGAAATCCACCAGCAGATCCTGGTCGAACGCCCGACGCAGCGCGCGATCGTGCTCGGCAAGGGCGGCGTCCGGATCAAGGAGATCGGCGCCCGCTCCCGCATCGAACTGTCCTCGATCACCGGCAAGCCCGTTCACCTGTACCTGCACGTAAAGGTCAAACCCGGCTGGGACGAAGACCGCGAAGTTTACCGCGACATGGGCCTCGACTGGGTCGACTGACCTTACCGGGAGGATGTTCCCCCGCGAAGGCGGGGGCCCAGGCTGGGCCCCCGCCTTCGCGGGGGAACATCCTTTCCGCCCTCGGTCAGCACCAACCGCGCGCGCCCCACAACCACCCCGGCGAAGGCCGGGGCCCAGTTGGGGGACGGTCGTCACGACGGACAGCGCTCCATTACTCAGGCCTTCCCAACTGGGCCCCGGCCTCCGCCGGGGTGGATGCCAGGTGACTAGCCGAGCACCTCCTCCACCCAGACCGGCACCAGCACGCCCGCCGCACCGATCCGCGTCTGCTCGAAGAACACGCTCCCCATCGACGGATCAAGGTTCAGCTCCAACGTCCGCGCACCATGATACGCCGCGGTCTGCACGAACCCCGCCGCCGGATAGACCGCCCCCGACGTCCCGATCGACACGAACAGATCGGCCTTCGCCAGCGCGGCCTCGATCCGCTCCATCTGGTACGGCATCTCGCCGAAGAACACGATGTCCGGCCGCAACGCCGCAGCCCCGCACGCGCCGCAAACCGACCCCTCCGGCAAAGCCCCCGACCAAGGCTCACGCGCGCCGCAAACGGCACACAAGGCCGACAGAAGCTCGCCATGCATATGCAGCATCCGCGTCGCCCCCGCCCGCTCATGCAAATCGTCGACATTCTGCGTGACGATCAGCAACTCGCCCTCCCAAGCCGCATCCAGCCGCGCCAGCGCCCTGTGCGCGACGTTAGGCTCGACCGTCGCCAGGGCCGCGCGCCGCAGATCGTAGAACCGGTGCACCAGTTCCGGATCTGCCGCGAGCGCCTCGGGGGTGCAGACATCCTCGATCCTATAGCTTTTTGGAGCCAGATCGTTTTCGTAAACATCCCAATAGGTTACGCCGCCTTTAGAGCGAAATGTCGGGACGCCGGACTCGGCGGAAACGCCGGCTCCGGTCAAGATCACAATGTTCTGGATATCGCGCATGGCGACAGAATACGCGAGTGACGGAATGTCGGAAAGTGGTGGAAAGCAGCCTTTCCGCTTTGGAGCGGGGCAATACCAAGTCCCGCCAACTCGGTGGCGGCAATAGCCAAGTATTGTCGATAGACCGCAATCAGGATAAGCTGGAAGTATAAAATGTTTAGGGGAGGAAGAAATGCGTAGATTCCTGCTTGGTATGATCGTCTCAATCATCGCATCGGCAGCCGGAGTACAGGCTCAACAAGGGGGCGCGGGAGCGGGGCCGAACAACAGCGGTCCTGGAGACTTAAACCGTCAGCGGGTTTTCGAAGAGTTCCAAGTAGGCGTTGCCGACTCCAATCGATTGACGACGCGGCCTGTTCCGACGTTGCCGGGAGAAATTAGGCAGGGGCTGGAAGTCCATGACGCAAAGGGACTGGTCATCGGCAAAGTCGAGTCCGTCGGTAAAAGCTTTGCGACGGTATCGAGCGCGATCGGTAGCGTCGAGGTAGACTTCACCTCCTTTGCAAAAAACAAGAACGGGCTTTTGATCAATCTTCCCAAGAGCAAGATCGACGTTCTGATGGCGCGCGGTCATCCGGCATCGTGAGGGGCTGATAGGCTCAGCCCCGGCTGTCGCCTCTTCACAGGGCGGAGCGTCCCCCGCCGCGCCCCGCCGCGCTGACGTCCGACTTTGTAAAAGCGGACCGGCCGCAATCGCGTGATCCGATCGGAGCGATGCGTCCGGTTTCCCCCGTCGGACGTTGAGCAGCATCGACCACGCCACCATGGCCGTGCGCGACCCGTTCGCAGGTGCCGTGTTGGCGTCTAGGCCGGCAGAACTGAAGGATCCGATGCGATGTTGACGAAGAAACTGGTGCTGCTGAGCGGCGTGGTCGCGGTCCTCGGTGGCTGTGGTCAGACGACTTCGACGGACTCGAACACCTCGACCGCGAACATCGCCATGGGCAACACCAGCGCCGCGGCGAGCGCGACCCCGGCAGTCAACCGTGTACGCGGCGTCATCACCGCGATCGGCACCGATGCGCTGACCGTCCAGACCTATGACGGCAAGTCGGCCACCGTGCCGCTCGACGCCAACACCAAGTTCGCCTGGGTGGTGAAGTCCGACCTGTCGACGCTGAAGGACGGCGACTTCATCGGCACCGCGACGACCGGTCCCGACGACGCCCTGCGCGCGGTCGAACTGGTGATCTTCCCCGAGGCGATGCGCGGCACCGGCGAGGGTCATTATCCCTGGGACGTCCCCGGCGCGGTCGCGGCTGCAGGCGGCGGCACGAGCGGGTCGAGCGCAATGACCAACGGCACCGTCGACGGGCAAAGCGCGATGACCAACGGCACCGTCGATGGCCAGAGCGCGATGACGAACGGCACGGTCGCGCAACAGAGCGGCATGACCAACGGCACCGTTACCGGTGGCGCAGGCAAGCCCGGCGAGACCAAGCTGAGCATCTCGTACAAGGGCGGCAAGGCCCAGGTCGTCGTTCCCGTCGGTACGCCGATCGTGAGGTTCGAGCCAGCCGAGCGCACCGTCCTCGCGAAGGGACAGAAGCTGTTCGCGATCGTCTCGACCGACTCCAAGGGCGCCAAGTCGGTCGCTGTCGGCAAGGACGGCCTAACGCCGCCGATGTAATCGTACTAACGCGTTGATATAACTAGGAAAGGTCGGGGTGGCGCTAAGGTCATCCCGGCCTTTTCCGTTTGGGGGCATCGGATATGCGAGGGCACGTTGGTGTGACCTTATCGTAACCTTTGGCCGTTTGCGCGCCGATCACCGCAACGACCCGGTCTTCAAAAATCGCGCGATCGCCGCTAAGACGCCGGCAAACCTGTATCCGTAAAGGCGCTGCATGACCGTCATCACCGAAGTCGACCTGATCGAAAGCGTCGCCGACGCACTCCAGTTCATCAGCTACTACCACCCGATGGACTATATCCGCGCGCTGGGCGTCGCGTACGAGGCCGAGCAGAGCCCCGCCGCCAAGGATGCGATCGCGCAGATCCTCACCAACAGCCGGATGTGCGCGGAGGGCCACCGCCCGATCTGCCAGGACACCGGGATCGTCACGATCTTCGTCAAATGGGGCCAGGATTGCCGCCTCGAGTCGACCCGTTCCTTGCAGGAAGTGATCGATGAAGGCGTGCGGAAAGCCTATCTCAATCCCGAGAACAAGCTGCGCGCGTCGATCCTCGCCGACCCCGCCTTCACCCGGCGCAATACCAAGGACAACACGCCGAGCGTGATGCATGTCGAGATGGTGCCCGGCAACACCGTCTCGATCGACGTCGCGGCGAAGGGCGGCGGCAGCGAGAACAAGTCGAAGTTCAAGATGATGAACCCGAGCGACTCGATCGTCGACTGGGTGCTCGAGATGATCCCGCAGATGGGCGCCGGCTGGTGCCCGCCCGGCATGCTCGGCATCGGCATCGGCGGCACCGCGGAAAAGTCGATGATCCTCGCCAAGCAGTCGCTGATGGGCTCGATCGACATGGCGCAGCTGAAGGCGCGCGGGCCGAGGAACGACATCGAGGCGCTGCGGATTGAGATCTACGACAAGGTCAACGCGCTCGGCATCGGCGCGCAGGGACTGGGCGGGCTGTCCACCATTCTCGACGTGAAGATCTTCGACTGGCCGACGCACGCCGCCTCGAAGCCGGTGGCGATGATCCCGAACTGCGCCGCCACGCGCCACGCGCATTTCGTGCTCGACGGCTCGGGTCCGGTGTATCTCGAACCTCCGAAGCTGGAGGAATGGCCCGACGTCAACTGGACCCCCGACAAGGCCGCGATCCGCGTCGATCTCGACACGTTGACGCCAGACGTCGTGCAGACCTGGAAGCATGGCGACCGCCTGCTGCTCAACGGCAAGATGCTGACCGGGCGCGACGCGGCGCACAAGCGGATCAAGGACATGCTCGATGCGGGCGAGCCGCTGCCGGTCGATTTCAAGGGTCGCGTGATCTATTATGTCGGCCCGGTCGATCCGGTCGGTGAGGAAGTCGTCGGGCCTGCCGGCCCCACCACGGCAACGCGGATGGACAAGTTCACGCGGATGATGCTCGAACAGGGCCTGCTGGCGATGGTCGGCAAGGCGGAGCGCGGCGGCGATGCGACCAAGGCGATCGCGGAGGCTAAGTCTGCATACCTGATGGCGGTCGGCGGTGCTGCTTATCTGGTCGCGCGCGCGATCAAGGGATCTAAGGTCGTCGGCTTTGCCGATCTCGGCATGGAAGCGATCTACGAGTTCGAGGTCAGCGACTTCCCGGTGACGGTCGCGGTCGATTCCGCAGGCGAGAACGTCCACCAGCTCGCACCTTTGGTCTGGCGCGAGAAGATCGCGCGTGAGGGGTTGCTGACGCCGGCATGACGACGCGCGCAGCCAGAAGGGGGCGGGGGTCCGTCCGGTGGGTCGTGGCCTTCCTCCTTCTGCTTGCCGTCGCAGTCGTCCACGCGCCGCAGTTGCTAGCGTTTCCGTATGAGCAGCACGTCGGCACCGTCACCGTCTATGCCGAGCGTCCGATCGATCCGCGGATCGCCAGCGAACTGGCGCGCGCGGAAGGGTTGCTGCGCGCCAGTCCGATCTACACCGGCCCGCTCGATCGATCGCTGTTCCTGACGGACGGTGGCTGGCGGTGGCGCCTTTTGGCGATCCAATCGCCGGGCGCCTTTGCATTCCGCCGGCCCTTCAGTTCGGCGATCGTTTTCAACCGCAGCGACGTCGCCGCGGATCGCGTGACGAACGGTCGTGCGATCGGTGGTACCCGGACGCTGTCCGGGGTGATCGCGCACGAGACGACGCACATCATGATCGCCAACCATCTCGGCGAAATACGCAGTGCGATGCTCCCGACCTGGCAGCAGGAGGGGTATGCGGATCATGTCGCGCGCGAGAGCAGCCTGACGGACGCGGAGGCCTCTCGTCTTCGCAAGACCGATCCGGGCGCGCCGGCGCTCGTCTATTACGACGCCCGGCGACGGGTCGCGGCAGCGTTAGGCGCCAAGCGCGGATCGGTCGACGCGTTCTTCGCGGGCGGCTGAACGAAGTCGAGTTCGGAACGCACCCCGGCCAGTCCTGTTGGTAATACGACCTTATCGGAGCACGCTCATCATGCCCAAGACCGCAATCGCCCTCGTCGCAGCCTTCGCCCTCGCAACCACGGCCTCGGCCCAGACCACCGCGCCACAATCGGCGTCGACGCAGGGTGGCTTGGGCAGCCTCGGGGGACTCGGCGGTCTGCTAGGTGGCGCGTTGCCGAACGTCGGATCGATCGGCGCGGGCAATGCTGCCGGCCTGCTCGGCTATTGCCTGAAGAACAATCTGCTCGGGCAAGGCGGTGCACTTGGCGCCTTAACCGGCGGGCGGAATGCTGCGTCACGAGCGGGCACCGCAAAGGCCCCGGCCACCGGCGCGCAGTCGATCCTTCAGCGACTGACCGGGCGACAGGGTGTGCAGACGTCGCCGGGCTATGCCGCGGGACAGGAAGGCGAAGTGCAGGCGCCGAACGGCCAGGCGTTTTCGCTCGACGATCTCGGCGGGCAGGTGAAGACACGGATGTGCAGCATCGTCCTTAACCGGGCGAAGTCGTTCCTGTAGGGCGGCGGTCTTGGGCAGCCGGCGCCTCTATGGGGCAAAGCGCGGCGTGTGTACCCGAACCAGCGTGTTTCCTCGCGAAGGCGGGGATTCATACTGGGCTCCCGCCTTCACGGGAGAACAAGGATGTGCGCTGCCCCTTCGATCTGTCACGGACGGCGGCGTGCCAAACGTCCCGGAATCTCTGGATAGTTTCGGCCACACAATGCCGCAAAACTTAATCGATCAAGTGCGCAGCGCGGTGGAGTCTGGAACTGGCCCCACACTAAACGGCGTGGGCCGGGCAATGGATTTGCTCCGAGCGCAGCTTGCCACCACGCCCCGTAGTTCCCACAAACGAAAAGAGGCTGCCGGATCGTCTCGCGACGAACCGACAGCCCCCTGACATGGTCAGCGGCCGGAGAGCTCCAGCCCGGAGGACCATGCGTACCGCCTATCCTGTGACACACGCATTGATTGGGAGAGGATACTCCCCACGCATGTCGGCGGCGTTAGCGGTGCGTCCCCCGAACGAACCGAACCGAACTCACTGCTGAACCATGAGACATCGGATCACCTCCTTTCGCTTGTTGAAACAACGCGGCCAAGCCTGACCGCAACGCCAATGTGTGCCGACCGCGCCTGCGATACAAGCCTTGTTTTACGGAAGTTTTCGGTCAATCCTGTGCGACTGCCAGTTGGTCGATATCAGCCGCGGCAATCCTCGGTGACGCGCTCGATCTCGGCCCAGGCGGGCACCACCAGTGGCGGCAGTCCGGCTTGCTGGACGACGAACCGCCCGCGACTGAACCCCATCGCCTCCAGCAACGAATCGTTCGGCATCAGCGCGGCCGCGACATAGGACGGCGTGCCTCCGGTCGGTTGTACGGACACGGCGCGCGTCACGCTCGACGTGCGGATCGTCAGCGGCGTCGGCGTGCTGCCTGCCCGCGACAGATAGACCTGGCGCGCAGCCGTATCACAGCGCAACGTCAGCGACGCATCGGCATTGGCGGGACCGAACAGCGCGATCGAGCCGCGCGCATCGCGGCGATAGACCCAAGTCCCGGGCGAATACGGCCAGTCGCGCCAGTCCGCCGTGATCGGGACCGGACGCAGCGCGGAAACGGGCGCCGGGGCCACCGTACGCGGCGGGGGCGGCGCTTCGGCACGCGGCGGTGGAACGCAGCCCGCGATCGACACGAGCGTCGCCAGACCGGCGAGCCGCGCGAGGACGAGGGGGCTGGCAAGCGATCGCAAGCCGACGAGGGAAGGGGACGGAGTGCGCATTGCATCGCTATGCGGCACGCCCGGCGGTCGCTCAAGTACGACGAAGCGCGCGGGCCGGGAACCGCCGCACGGTGATACCGGTTCAACGACGGAAGAAATCAGGAGAACGTCCATGTCCGATACCGCCGCCCAGACGCCCACCCAGCTGCTTGTCCAGTCGAACATCTCCGGCACGATGAAGGTCGAGAGCCGCGACGGCGACAATGTCGGCTCGGTCCACGCGTTCATGGTCCACAAGGGCACCGGCCGCGTCACCCACGCCGTCCTCAGCCTCGGCGGCTTCCTCGGCATGGGCAAGAGCTTCTACCCGCTGCCGTTCGCGCTCCTCCAGTTCGACGCCGTCCGCGACCTCTACGTCGTCACGATCGACAAGCGCGTCCTCGAAGGCGGCCCGAGCTGGGCGAACAACGCGCCGGTGTTCGACCAGGCCTATGCCGACCGCGTCGCCAGTTATTACGGGTCGAGCAGCGAGGACCTCGTCGTCGGCTAAGCTACATTTCGACCGGTGCGGGTGACTGCCCGCACCGGTAACGTCCGCGTTCACCGCGACCGCGAACCGCCCATCCGCATTTTCTGGCTCTTGCCGTAACGCGTTTTCCGCGTGCCGGGCTTGCCCTCGTTGGAGCGCCCCATGACCGGCGCTTTCTGCTGGTCGACCGGCAGGCCGAGTTCCTCGTTCTCCAGCTGGCGGATCTCGTCGCGAAGGCGCCCTGCAGTCTCGAACTCCAGATCCGACGCTGCCTTGCGCATCTGCTTCTCGAGGTCCTCGATGTACGCGCGCAGGTTGTGGCCGACCATGTGCGGGCGGTCCTCGTCGATCGGGATCGTCACCTGATCCTGGCTCGCCACGTGCGCGATGATGTCGCCGATGTTGCGGCGGATCGTCGTCGGGGTGATGCCGTGTTCGGTGTTGTACGCGACCTGCTTCTCGCGGCGACGCGACGTCTCGTTCATCGCGCGCTCCATCGATCCGGTGACGCGGTCGGCGTACAGGATCACGCGGCCGTCGACGTTGCGCGCGGCGCGCCCGATCGTCTGGATCAGCGACGTCTCGGACCGCAGGAAGCCCTCCTTGTCCGCATCGAGGATCGCGACCAGCCCACATTCGGGGATGTCCAATCCCTCGCGCAACAGGTTGATGCCGATCAGGACGTCGTACACGCCCAGTCGCAGGTCGCGGATCAGTTCGATGCGCTCCAGCGTCTCGACGTCGCTGTGCATGTAGCGGACCTTGATCCCCGCCTCGTGCATATATTCGGTCAGATCTTCCGCCATCCGCTTGGTCAGCGTGGTGACGAGCGTGCGATAGCCGAGCGCCGTCGTCTTGCCGACCTCGACGATCAGGTCCTGGACCTGTTCCTCGACCGGCTTGATCTCGACGGGCGGATCGATCAGCCCGGTCGGGCGGATGACCTGTTCGGCGAACACGCCGCCGGTCTGTTCCATCTCCCAACTGCCGGGCGTCGCCGAGACATAGGTCGTCGGCGGCCGCATCGCGTCCCATTCGTTGAAGCGCAGCGGGCGGTTGTCGATCGCGCTCGGCAGGCGGAAGCCGTATTCGGCGAGCGTCAGTTTGCGACGGTGATCGCCGCGCGACATGCCGTTGATCTGGCCGATCGTGACGTGGCTTTCGTCGACGAACAGCAGCGCGTTGTCCGGGAGATATTCGAACAACGTCGGTGGCGGCTCGCCCGGCATGCGGCCGGTCAGGAAGCGACTGTAATTCTCGATCCCCGCGCAGGAGCCGGTCGCCGCGATCATCTCCAGGTCGAAGTTGGTGCGCTGCTCCAGCCGCTGCGCCTCCAGCAGCTTGCCCTCCAGCACCAGTTCCTTCAGCCGCTCGGCCAGCTCGTGCTTGATCGCCTCGCCCGCCTGCTTGAGCGTCGGGCCGGGCGTCACGTAATGCGAGTTCGCATACACGCGCACCGAGTTCAGCGACGCGACCTTCTTGCCGGTCAGCGGATCGAACTCGATGATCTCCTCGATATCGTCGCCGAAGAACGAGATGCGCCATGCGCTGTCCTCGTAATGCGACGGGAAGATCTCGAGCGTATCGCCCTTCACGCGGAAATTGCCGCGCTGGAACGCTGCGTCGTTGCGCTTGTACTGGAGCGCGACGAGTTTCCGCACGATCTCGCGCTGGTCGACCGTCGTGCCTTTCTTGAGGTCGAAGATCATCGCCGAATAGGTCTCGACCGAGCCGATGCCATACAAGCACGACACCGACGCGACGATGATCACGTCGTCGCGTTCGAGCAGCGCGCGGGTGGCGGAATGCCGCATCCGGTCGATCGACTCGTTGGTCGACGATTCCTTCTCGATGTAGGTGTCGGAGCGCGCGACATACGCCTCGGGCTGGTAATAATCGTAATAGCTGACGAAATATTCGACCGCGTTTTCGGGGAAGAACGACTTCATCTCGCCATAGAGCTGCGCGGCGAGAATCTTGTTCGGCGCTAGGATCAGCGCGGGCCGCTGGACGCGGTTGATGACGCTGGCCATCGTGAAGGTCTTGCCCGAGCCGGTGACGCCGAGCAGCACTTGGTCCTTCTCGCCGTCGCCGATCGCGGAGACGAGTTCGGCGATCGCGGTGGGCTGGTCGCCCGCGGGTTCGTACTCGCTGACGAGGTTGAACCGCTTGCCGCCCTCGACCTTGTCGGGGCGCGCGGTCGGGCGGTGCGGGACGAAGCTTTCGCCGGTTTCGGGCTCGGCGAGGCTGGTGCGGATCTGAATGGCCATCGAGGGGGAATATGGGGAACATACGGTGAGTCGGCAACGGCCACGGGACCTGTTTGGGCGATGCCAAGTTTAGCTGTTGTTGACCCGTCCGGCTCGCGCCCATAATGCGACCGTTTCGCAAGCCATCGATCCGCCAGCGCCCGCGCGTAGGCCAAGGAATAGACGCATGACCGCCCCGACCGTCGAAGCAACCCGCGCGCCCGCGCTGATCCCCGAGACCCCCGCGTTCCTCAACGCCAAGGTGCTGTGGGTGCGTCACTGGAACGAACATCTGTTCAGCTTCGCGATCGAGCGGCCCTCGACTTTCCGCTTCCGCTCGGGCGAGTTCGTAATGATCGGCCTGCCGCAGGAAGGCGGCAAGCCGATCATGCGCGCCTATTCGATCGCGTCCCCGCATTATTCGGAGGAGCTCGAGTTCCTGTCGATCAAGGTCGAGGACGGCCCGCTGACCTCGAAGCTCCAGCTGATCCAGCCGGGCGACGAAGTGTATCTCGGCAAGAAGCCGACGGGCACTTTGGTGCTCGACGCATTGTTGCCGGGGAAGCGGTTGTTCATGTTCTCGACCGGCACCGGCCTCGCGCCGTTCCTCAGCCTGATGCGCGACCCCGACGTCTATGCGGCGTATGAGCAGGTGATCGTCGTGCACAGCGTGCGCCGCGTGAGCGATCTCGCCTATCACGACGAGATGGTAGGGCTGCTCTCGGAGGACCCGCTGATCGCCGACGAGGCGCAGACGCAGTTCCACTACATCCCGACCGTGACGCGCGAGCCGTTCCGCACCACGCGGCGGATCGGTGCGCTGATCGAGGATGCGTCGCTGTTCGGCCACCCGGTC
>Ga0247809_1000207_pt1 | contig 30636 bp, 27 predicted proteins | sample UWRJL104311B1_FD_180951 | JGI IMG/M metagenome (GOLD analysis project Ga0247809, IMG submission 180951) | Plant litter microbial communities from Arlington Agricultural Research Station in Wisconsin, United States - UWRJ-L104-311B-1 | ecosystem: Environmental > Terrestrial > Plant litter >...
GGATGACGCCTCCGTGGCTGACCACGACGATCGACTCTCCCGGGTGCTGCTCGGCGAGCGTGACGAGCGCCGGGAGCGTGCGGGCGGCGACCTCCTCGCGGGACTCGCGGCCGGGAACGGGCGTCTCTCCCGGGAAGCGCGCGTCGATCTCGTCGCCCGTGAGCCCCTCGGCCTGGCCGTAGCGGCGTTCGGCGAGGTCCGGCACGACGCCGGGCTCCGGCAGGCCGAGCCGCCGCGCGATGATGGCGCCGGTCTCGTAGGCACGCGCCAGCGGGCTCGCGTACACGCCGTCCCATCGTCGCGACGCCAGCAGGTCGCCGGTGGTCGCGGCCTGGTCGCGGCCGGTGTCGTTCAGCGGGATGTCGGTGCTGCCCTGGATCCGGCGTTCGCGGTTCCAGTCGGTTTCGCCGTGGCGGACGAGGTAGATCAGGGTCATGCGTGGTCCTCGGTCTCGCGAACCCGCGTGCGTGTCGGCGGCAGCTAGCTGCTCAACCGCTCCAGCAGGGAGACGAGCGTCTCTGAGGTTCCTGCGTCGATCTTAACCGCAGCCCGCGTGTCGCCCTTGGTGACGCCGCGGTTGATCACGACCACCGGCAGCTTCCGCTTGACGGCCTGGTCGAGCAGGCGGATGCCGGAGTTGACCATGAGCGACGAGCCGGCGACGACGAACGCCTCCGCTCCCTGCACGAGGGCCGACGCCTCGGTGAACTTCTCGACGGGCACGAACTCGCCGAAGAACACCACGTCGGGCTTCAGCACCCCGCCGCACACGCTGCACTCCGGGATCACGAACTCGTCGACGGACTGGATCTGCACGTCGCCGTCGGGGGAGAGCTCGACCTGCGCGTCGTCGTCGAGCCAGGGGTTGGCCATCGCGAGCCGCGCGGCGATGTCGGTGCGGGCGAAGTACTGGCCGCAGGTGAGGCAGCGCACCCGGTCCATCGAGCCGTGCAGGTCGACGACGCGCTGGGAGCCCGCGCGCAGGTGGAGACCGTCGACGTTCTGGGTGATGACGCCGTTGATCAGTCCGCGCGCCTCGAGGTCGGCGATGGCCACGTGCCCGGCGTTCGGGCCGGCCGCAGCGAACCGCTTCCAGCCGAGGTGGCTGCCGGCCCAGTACCGCTTGCGGTAGTCGAGGTCGCCGAGGAACTGCGAGAACGTCATCGGCGTGCGCACGGGGGCACCCTCGCCGCGGTAGTCCGGGATGCCCGAGTCGGTGCTGAGCCCGGCCCCGGTGAGGATGGCGACGCGTCGTCCGGCGAGAAGCTCGACGGCGCGGTCGAACTCCGGCGACACGGGGGAGGCTCCCGGCACGGGAGAATGGACCTGCGGCATGGTCATGCGCGATCTCCTCCCGGTCGTGGTGCTACTCCAGAGTAAACGTGTTGGCCCGCCCGAATGATTCCGATTGCTGCCGGTGTTCGCTCGCAGCACCATCCCCTCCACGAAACGGACGTCCAGCATGCGCATCGAGCGGATCACCGACCTCGAGCACGAGCACCTGCGCGATTTCACCTCGCTGACGGATGTCGCGCTGCGACGCGTGAGCGAACCGGCCGGGGGCCTCTACATCGCCGAGTCCACGAAGGTGATCGAGCGCGCCCTCGCCGCGGGCCACCGCCCGCGGGCGTTCCTGCTCGTCGAGCAGTGGCTCGGCGACGTCGAGCGCCTGCTCGCGCCGTACGACTACGACGTGCCCGTGTTCGTCGGCCCGCCCGAGCTGCTCAAGCGGCTCACCGGCTTCGACATGCACCGCGGCGCCCTCGCGTCGATGCACCGGCCGGAACTCGTGTCGGTCGCCGAGCTGCTCGATGGCGCGCGGCGGGTCGTCGTTCTCGAGGACATCGTCGACCACACGAACATCGGCGCGATCTTCCGCTCGGTGGCCGGTCTCGGCGCTGACGCCGTGCTGATCACCCCGCGCTGCGCCGACCCGCTCTACCGGCGGAGCGTGCGCGTGAGCATGGGGACGGTGCTGCAGGTGCCGTGGACGCGGCTGCCCGAGTGGCCCGAGGGCGCGGACCTGCTGCGCGCGGCCGGGTTCCACATCGCGGCGCTCGCGCTCGCGGACGATGCCGTGCAGCTCGACGCGTTCGCCGCATCCGTTCCCGACAAGGTCGCCGTGCTGCTGGGCGCGGAGGGCGACGGACTGTCGACGGCGGCGCTCGACAACTCCGACACAGTGGTGACGATCCCGATGATGCACGGCGTCGACTCGCTCAACGTGGCCGCGGCGAGCGCGGTGGCCCTGTACACGCTGCGGGTGCGCTGACACGGCCGATCGGCCCGGTTGTAGGCTCTCGATACCACCCGAGGGGAGACGACGATGTCAGGGCAGAATCCAGCGACGGCCACAGCGGAGACCACGCGGGGCAAGGGCCTCGCCACCGGCACGCTCGGCCTGTTCGGCTCGACCGTGATCGGTCTCGCCTCGACCGCACCCGTGTACTCCTTGGCCGCGACGCTCGGTTTCGTGGTGCTCGCCGTCGGGGCGCAGGCGCCCATCGCCTTCGTCATCGCGTTCGTGCCGATGTTCCTCATCGCGTTCGCCTACCGCGAGCTCAACCGGGTCGCCCCCGACTGCGGCACCACGTTCACCTGGGCGACGAAGGCGTTCGGTCCCTGGGTCGGCTGGATGGGCGGGTGGGGCGTCGCGGTCGCCGGGATGGTGGTGCTCGCGAACCTCGCCCAGATCGGCGGCAAGTACCTCTGGCTGCTGCTGAACCCGGAGCTCGCCGAGAACGGTGTCGTCGTCACCCTCACGGGTGTCGCCTTCATCGCCGTGATGACCTGGATCAGCTACCGCGGCACGGAGATCGGCGAGAAACTGCAGAACGTGCTGCTCGGCGTGCAGTACCTGGCCCTCGTGGTGTTCGTCGTGGCCGCCATCGTCGCGGTGGCCACCGGCACGGCGCCGGCCGGCGCGACCATGCCGAGCCTCGAGTGGTTCAACCCGTTCGCTTTCACGTCGGCCTCGGGCTTCGTCGAGGCGATCCTGCTCGCGCTGTTCATCTACTGGGGCTGGGACACCTGTCTCGCCCTCAACGAGGAGACGAAGGACCCGGAGCGCACCCCGGGCCGGGCGGCGATCCTGTCGACCGTCATCCTGCTCGTGACCTACGTCGGAGTCACGGTCGCCGCGATGGCCTACGCCGGCCTCGGCACCGCGGGCGTCGGCCTCGGCAACGAGACCAACGCCGAAGACGTGTTCTTCGCTCTCAAGGACGTGCTGTTCGGGCCGTGGGCGTGGCTGCTCGTCGTCGCGGTGATGGTCTCGGCCGTGTCGTCGACGCAGACCACGATCCTGCCGACGGCACGCGGCACCCTCGCGATGGCGGTGTACCGGGCGCTCCCGAAGAGGTTCGGCACGGTGCATCCGAAATACCAGACCCCCGGTTTCTCGACCTTCGTCATGGGGGTCGTCGCGATCGTCTTCTATGTGGGCCTCACGATCGTGAGCGAGGACTTCCTCTCCGACTCGATCCTCTCGCTCGGGCTCGCGATCGCGTTCTACTACGCGATCACCGGATTCGCGTGCGTCTGGTACTTCCGCCGCGAGCTGTTCGCGAGCGCGCACAACGTGGTGTTCACCTTCCTCTTCCCGCTCGTCGGGGCGCTCATGCTCACGGCGGCGTTCGTCTTCTCCGCGATCGACATGTTCGACCCGGACTACGGATACACGGTGATCTTCGGCGTCGGGGGCGTGTTCGTGGTGGGGGTCGGATCGCTCGCTCTCGGCGCGGTGCTGATGGTGGTCTGGTCGTTCTTCCCCGACTCGAAGCCGTTCTTCACGGGCGAGAGCCTCAACCGCGAGACGCCCATCCTCGTGCCCGAAACCGAGCACCCGCCGTTGCGCTCGGTCGACGGCGGCTACGCCTGACCTACGATTGACCAATGCCGCCCTCCCGACGCCAGATCCTCCGCCGTCGACGGGTGGCCGTATTCTCCGCCGTCGCGGTGCTCGTCGGCACGGTGTTCTACCTGCCCATGACACTGCTCGCCCCGCTCGGCTCGGTCGAGGCGGCGGTGACGCCGCCCGCGGTGGCCGCCCAGCAGGCGGCCGTGCTCGAGTGGCCGACGCCCGGCAGCGGGGCGGTCGGCGCACTCGGCTACGACGGGACCCTCGCGACCGGCGGCGCCGAAGCCGCGGCGCCGATCGCGTCGATCAGCAAGATCATCACTGCACTCGTCGTGCTGAAGGCCAAGCCCCTCGCCCTCGGCGACACCGGGCCCGACATCGCCTTCACGGCCAAGGACGTCGCGATCCGCAACGCCTACCGCGCCGTCAACGGCACCACGGAACCCGTATCCGCCGGTCTCGTGCTCACCCAGCGGCAGGTCATGGACGTGATGCTCGTCGAGTCGGCGAACAACTACGCCGAGTCGCTCGTCACCTGGGCCTTCGGCTCGGTCGACGACTTCGTGCCCGTCGCCAACGAGTGGTTGAAGGCGAACGGCATGGCCTCGACGCACATCGTCGAGCCGACCGGCATGTCGCCCCTCAACGTGAGCACGGCCTCCGACCTCGTCACGCTCGGCAAGCTGGCCCTCGCCGACCCCGTGATCGCCGCCATCGTCGGCACGGCCACCGAGACGGTGCCGAACGTGGGCGACCTGGAGAACAGCAACAAGCTGCTCGGCCAAGACGGCGTCAAGGGCATCAAGACCGGCACGCTCGACGAGGCCGGCGCGTGCCTGCTGTTCGCCGCCGATTACGTGGTGGGCGGCGAGACCGTCACGATCGTGGGCGCGGTGCTCGGCGGCGTCGACCACAAGAGCCTCAACGTCGGGGTGAAGACGCTCCTCGCCGACGTCGAGGCGGGATTCCACGAGGTCACTCTCGTCACCGCGGGGGAGCGGTTCGGCGAGTACTCGACGGCCTGGGGCGACACAGCTGCCCTCGTGGCCACGAAAGACGCGAAGACCGTCGTGTGGTCCGACGCCGCCGTCGCGACATCCGTCTCCACCGACGATGTCGGGGTAGCGAAGAAGGGCACGGATGTCGGTACGGTGACGTTCACCGTGGAGGGCGAAGAGATCACGGTGCCGCTCGAGCTGGCCGCGACCATCGACGATCCCGGCGCGTGGTGGCGTCTCACCAACCCTGGTGCGCTCTTTTAGCACCTCTGCTCACGTCGAAAACCGGGGCTGGACAACACGGCCTGCCGGCGCGTCGATTGCCACTCCGTTCACAGTGTTCGCCCCTAGACTGACGAACATCCGCCAGAGCTGACGCTCGAATTTTCGCGACTGGGAAGTCTCTACACCACGAGGTCCCGTGACGAATTCCGCATCACTGCCCGCCGCGCGCATCATCAAGACCGGTCCCCGCGGACTGAAGAACCCGGTATCCGAGTTCTCCGCCCTGCTGCACACCGTGCGCGACGCCGGCCTGCTGCACCGCAAGCGCACGTTCTACATCCTGAACTTCTCGGTCATCACCCTGCTGATGGCCGCATCCTGGGTCGGCGTCGTCATGCTGAGCGGCACCTGGTACACCCTCATCCTCGCCGCCGTCATGGGCATCCTGTTCACGCAGTACGCGTTCATGGCGCACGAGGCCAGCCACCGCCAGGTGTTCGAGTCGGGCAAGGCCAACGACCTCACCGGCCGCGTGCTCGCCGACCTGTTCGTCGGCATCAGCTACTCGTGGTGGATGACCAAGCACACGCGCCACCACGCGAACCCGAACACCCAGGGCAAAGACCCCGACATCGAGACCGACTTCATCGTGTTCACGAAGGAACACGCCGCCAAGGTCTCCGGCCCCGTCGCCACCTGGCTCGCCCGCCGCCAGGGCTGGATCTTCTTCCCCGTGCTGATCTTCGAAGGCATCAACCTGCATCAGCACGCGTTCAAGACCGTGTTCTCGCCGGGCAAGGTCGACAAGCGTGCGCTCGAGATCGTGCTGCTCGCCGTGCGTCACGCCGCGTTCATCACCGCCGTGTTCCTCGTCATGCCGCTCGGCATGGGCTTCGCGTTCCTCGGTGTGCAGCTGGCCATCTTCGGCCTGTACATGGGCGCCTCGTTCGCACCGAACCACAAGGGCATGCCCGTGCTGCCGAAGAACTCGAAGGTCGACTTCCTGCGCCGCCAGGTGCTCACCGGACGCAACATCCGCGGCGGCTGGTACATGAACATCTTCATGGGCGGCCTCAACTACCAGATCGAGCACCACCTGTTCCCGAGCATGCCCCGCCCGCACCTCAAGCGTGCGCGGGAGATCACCAAGGAATACTGCGAGAGCAAGAACATCCTCTACACGGAGGCGAACGTCTTCGAGTCGTACGCCATCGTGATCGCGTACCTCAACCGCGTCGGACTCGCCGCCGGCGGCGACCCCTTCGACTGCCCCGCGGCCATGCGCTACGGGCGGTAACAGCGCGAACCGCTTCGTCGATCGAGCCTGTCGAAATCCGATTTCGACGGGCTCAATCCTCGTTAAGGACCGGATTTCGACAGGCTCAATCCACGTGGGTGGGCTCAATCCGCGTGGGTGGGCTCAATCCGCGGGTGGGCGATTTCGACAGGCTCAATCAGCTTGGTCGGCTCAATCCGCGTGGGTGGATTCGATCCGCGCGGGTGGACTCAATCCGCGGTGACGGACTCTCCGCGCTCGGGCCACGCCGGACGCTTCGCCGTCACGTTGTCTCCGGACGACTGGTGGCGGATGCGCCTGAGCACCCACGGCACGAGGTGTTCGCGCGCCCAGCCGAGGTCTTCGACCCTGGCATGGCGCCAGGTGCTGGCCGGCAGCGGCTCGGGTTCGTACGGCTCGAGGTCGTTCTCGACGTTGAGGGTCGCGAGCACCATGCGTGCGATCGTGTGGTGGCCGACGGGGGAGAAGTGCAGCCGATCGGGCGCCCACATGCGCGGGTCGCGAAGCTCGCGCATCGGCCACATGTCGGCCACGACGGCGTCGTGGCGCTGGGCGATGCCCCGCACGTTCTCGTTGTAGATCGCGACCTTGCCGCGGTGCCGGCCGAGCACCGGCGTCGTGCCGATGTCGGGCCCGTTGAACAGCACCACGGTCGCTCCGTCGGATGCGAGCCGCGCCACGGCGGCCTCGAGCCTCCCGGCGATCTCATCCGGATCGGTACCGGGGCGGATGATGTCGTTGCCGCCCGCCGAGATGGTGATGAGATCGGGCCGCAGCTCGAGAGCCGGCTCCACCTGCTCGTCGATGATCTGCTGCAGCAGGCGCCCGCGGATGGCGAGGTTCGCGTAGGCGAAGTCGTCGGTCTTCTGCGCGAGCACTTCGGCGACGCGGTCGGCCCACCCTCGGAATCCGCCGGGGCTTTCGGGCTCGGGATCGCCGATCCCCTCCGTGAACGAGTCGCCGAGTGCAACGTACCGGGTCCAGGGATGCTGCGAAGTCATTACTCAAGAGTGCATCACGTTCGCGATGTTCGCCAGCTCTAGCACAGCGATAGATGCATTTGCAATGACCGTACCCGCTATTTGACCCTGAATTGGGGGCGTGGTTGGCTACTTGACGGTTCCGAGACCCGGAATAGTAATAAATGACCGACTGGGAGGTCGTCATGGGAATCATTGGCTGGATAGTTTTGGGCCTCATCGCCGGAGCAATCGCGAAGGCAATTCTGCCTGGTCGCCAGGGCGGCGGATGGATCATCACCCTGATCCTCGGCGTCGTCGGCGCACTGCTCGGTGGCTTCATCGGAAGCGCCATCTTCGGAGTCGGCCTCGAGGGCTTCTTCGACATCAGCACCTGGCTGCTGGCCATCGGTGGAGCGATCATCGTTCTGCTGATCTACGGCCTCGTCACGCGTGGCAGCCGTCGCTAATCCTGCGGCTGACGTAGACCTACGACGCCTCTTCCCCTCGGGGAAGAGGCGTTGTCTCGTTAATGGCCGATGTCGGCGCCGGCTGGGATGATGGGATCATGAGCAAACAGGACGGCAGCGGGAGGCAGGTCACCGCGGCCGGTATCGACGACAGCTCTGCCACCGTGCTGCACGTCGACATGGACGCCTTCTTCGCGTCCGTCGAACTGCTGGAGCGCCCGGAGCTGCGCGGCAAGCCCGTCATCGTCGCCCACGACGGCCCGCGCTCCGTCGTGACCGCCGCGACCTACGAGGCGCGCAAGTTCGGGGTCAACTCCGCGATGCCCCTCGCGATCGCGAAACGACGGTGCCCGCAGGCGATCATCCTGCCACCGCACTTCGACCGCTACCAGCATTACTCCTCGATGGTCATGGCCATCTGCGACGAACTCACGCCCGCGGTCGAGCGGCTCGGCATCGACGAGGCCTTCCTCGACGTCGCGGGCGCGCGCAGGCACATCGGCGGTCCGATCGAGGTGGCGACCATCCTGCGTCGCCGGGTGCTCGACGAGACCGGGCTCGTATGCAGCGTGGGCGCGGCCGCCACGAAGTTCGTCGCCAAGCTCGCTTCGAGCCGCGCCAAGCCCGACGGCCTCCTCGTCATCCCGAAGGAGTCGACTCTCGATTTCCTGCACCCCCTGCCGATCAGCGGACTGTGGGGTGTCGGCGGCAAGACCGAGGAGCTGCTCGGCAAGCACGGCCTGCGCACGATCGGCGACCTCGCCGGCACCCCGGTGAACGTGCTCACCTCGATGCTCGGTGCCGCCGCCGGCGCCAAGCTGCACGACCTCGCCTGGGGGATCGACCCGCGCACGGTGCAGCCGCGCGCCGTCGAGAAGAGCATCGGCCACGAGGTGACGTTCGAGACCGACGTGACCGACCCCGGCGTCATCCGCCGCGAACTGCTGCGCCTCTCCGGCATGGTCGCGGTGCGGCTGCGCGGCAGCGGTGCCGAGGCCCGCACCGTGGTGCTCAAACTGCGCTTCGGCGACTTCACCACCATCACCCGGTCGCGCACGCTCGCCGAGCCGACCGACCTCGGCAGGCGCATCTACGACGAGATCAGCGAGGTGTACGCCGCCGTCGGCAAGGAGCACGCGCGCGTGCGGCTCGTGGGCGTGCGGGCGGAGCAGCTCTCGGAGGCGGGAGGCGGCCAGGTGAGCCTCTGGGACGACGACGACGGATGGCGCGAGGCAGAAGACGTCATGGACGCCGTGAGCGCCCGGTTCGGCCGGGGGAGCGTCACACAGGCCTCGTTGCTCGGCAACAATCGGGGACGCGAATCCGAGGCGAGGGGTTTCGCCCGCGATGCCTGAATCCACGCGCATCGCGGCCGATCCGCCACGCCCGGGCGGTCTCCGGGGCTCGCGGAGTGCACGGTGACGGGCATCCCGGCGGGTAATATTCCATCAAGTGACCACTCCAGCTACGCCCCTTCCCCCGGTGCCGGAGAACACCCAGACGCAGCATCCGCAGCCCCTGTCCGGCGCGATGCCCGGGTCTATGGCTGAGGGCGGATTCCACCCCCACGTCGGCACCTTCGCGGCCGAACACCTGTCTCCGTCGTACCCGGAACGGGCCGCCCGCGGTACCGCGAGCGCCTTGCGTGCGTGGCAGGCCGAAGCGCTCGACGCCTACTTCGAGAAGGAGCCACGCGACTTCCTCGCGGCAGCGACCCCCGGCGCCGGCAAGACCACCTTCGCGCTGCGGCTCGCCACCGAACTCATCGCCCGGCGCGAGGTCGACCGCATCACCGTCGTCGCCCCCACCGAGCACCTGAAGCGGCAGTGGGCCGAGGCCGCGCACCGCGTCGGCATCCGGCTCGACCCGGCCTACGCGAACGGCCAGGCGTTCGGCGGCCGCCGCTACCACGGCATCGCCGTGACCTACGCGCAGGTAGCCGTGCGCCCGCTGCTGCACCGCACGATCACCGAGTCGGCCCGCACGCTCGTGATCCTCGACGAGATCCACCACGGAGGCGACGCGCTCAGCTGGGGAGACGCCATCCGCGACGCGTTCGGGCCGGCCACCCGCCGGCTGTCGCTCACCGGCACCCCGTTTCGCAGCGACACCGCGCCCATCCCGTTCGTGTCCTACGCACCCGACAACAAGGGCATCCGCACGTCGATCACGGACTACAACTACGGCTACGGGCGCGCCCTGGCCGACGGCGTCGTGCGCCCGGTCATCTTCATGGCCTACGCGGGCAAGATGCGCTGGCGCACCAAGATGGGCGACGAGATGGAGGCGCGCCTCGGCGAGGGCGACACCAAGGACATCACGTCGCAGGCGTGGCGCACCGCCCTGTCGCCCGAGGGGGACTGGATCCCCGCGGTGCTCACCGCCGCCAACCGTCGGCTGAGCGAGGTGCGGCACTCGGTGCCCGACGCCGGCGGGCTGGTGATCGCGACCGACCAGAGCACGGCGCGCGCCTACGCCACCGTGCTGCACAAGCTCACCGGCGAGCTGCCGACGATCGTGCTCTCCGACGAGAAGGAGTCGAGCGAGCGCATCGACGTGTTCTCCAAGGGCGACCAGCGCTGGATGGTGGCCGTGCGCATGGTGTCGGAAGGCGTGGACGTGCCGCGCCTCGCCGTGGGCGTCTACGCGACATCCGCCTCGACGCCCCTGTACTTCGCGCAGGCCGTCGGGCGTTTCGTGCGCACGCGTCGCCGCGGGGAGACGGCGACCATCTTCCTGCCGAGCGTGCCGAGCCTGATGGCGCTCGCCTCGACCCTGGAGCTCGAACGCGACCACGCCCTCGACCGCGAGACCACCGACGACGGCCTGCTCGACGACGGGCTGCTCGACGCGGAGAACCGCGAGGAGAAGACCTCTGACGACCTGCTGCAAGACGAGTTCACGTGGGAGGCGCTCGAGTCGGACGCGAACTTCGACAAGGTGCTCTACGAGGGCGGCGAGTTCGGCTTCTCGGCCGAGATGGGCAGCGACGAAGAACTCGACTTCATCGGCATCCCGGGACTGCTCGAACCCGATCAGGTGCGTGAACTGCTCAAGCAACGCCAGGCCCGCCAGTCGAAACGGTCGGGGGAGCGCCAGAAGGCGCTGCCGCCGGAGGAACGCGACGGCCCGGCGCTGTTCCGCACGCTCAAGGAGCAGCGCACGCTGCTCAACAGCCTCGTGGGCATCCGGTCGAAGATGACGGGCGAACCGCACGGACTCATCCACGCCGAGCTGCGCCGCGTGCTGGGCGGGCCGGCGGTGGCCCAGGCCACGGTCACCCAGCTGCAGGCGCGCATCGACTACCTGCGCAAGCGTGTCCGCGGGCAGTAGCTGCCCGCACGGAGTGGGTCGGCCCTGCCTCGTTGCCGTGCGCGGGGTTAAACGAAGAACGGCCCCGGTATAGGACCGGGGCCGTTCTGTTCAGCTATCTTGCCTGTGCTTCTTTACTGCAAAGACTAGAGGGAGCGGATGTTCTCCGCCTGGGGACCCTTGGGTCCCTGGGTGATGTCGAACTCAACCTTCTGGTTCTCATCGAGGGACTTGTAGCCGCCGCTCGCGATTGCTGAGTAGTGGGCGAAAACGTCCGGGCTACCATCCTCGGGAGCAATGAAGCCGAAGCCTTTTTCTGCGTTAAACCACTTTACGGTGCCAATTGCCATGTAAAACTCCTCCAGGAGCGTTCTTCTTGGCTCCGATTGTCGGAACCTTGCCGACGAGCTCGATTGAGCTTGCCAGTTCACGCTAAGGGTATAGGAGTTACGGGGACGAATGGGGATTTAGCCCAAAACTCGACAAAAGAATATTTTCTTTTCCGCCCGTGGGCCGCTCAGCGGAAGTCGCGCGACGTGGTCTGTTGGCCCACCACGAGGGCCTCGATCCGGTCTGCCAGCAGGTTTATCACTCCCTCGGCCGACCGCTCGACGATGCCGCGCACGACCATCGCGGGCGCGTCGCGCGCGACACGCCGATAGCGGTTCCAGACGCCGACCGAACAGATGACGTTGACGAGCCCCGTCTCGTCTTCGAGGTTGACGAAGGTGATGCCGCTCGCGGTCGCCGGGCGCTGTCGGTGGGTGACCACCCCGGCGACCTCGATGCGCCGCCCCGACTCCGCGGTCTGCAGCGAGACCGCCGCGTAGACGCCGCGCGCGTCGAGCTGCCGCCGTACGTGCCGGATCGGGTGGTCGGTGGGCGAGATGCCCGTGGCCCATAGGTCGGAGCTGAGCTGTTCGGCCTCGGTGGGCATCGAGAACAGCGGGGGTTGCACGGCCACGATCGAATCGGGGAGGAACTCGGCCCGGTCTTGGGCTGCGCTGCCGGCGCTCCACAGCGCCTCCCGCTGCGACAGGCCCAGCGAATCGAAGGCGCCGGCCGCGGCGAGGAATTCGAGCTGGGCCGTGCTGAGACCGACGCGGCGCACCAGGTCGGCCATCGTGGCGAAGTCGCCGCCGCTCTCGCGCTCGGCGACGATGCGTTCCGCGAGCGGCGTGCCGATGCCCCTGACCTCGTCGAGGCCGAGGCGCACCGCGAATCCCGCGTCGCGCCGGTGGGCGTCGTAGTCGAGCGGGATGCCGCGGTCGAAGGTCTGGTCTACCGGGGGCTGATCGCGGTCGAGACAGGTGTCGCGCCCCGGGCGAGTCGACGGGCGCGCTCCGCCGGGCTCTGCGGCCGAAGGCTCGAGCCCGGCTGCCACTCCCGACCGCAGGATGTCGGGCCGCAGCACCTCGACCCCGTGGCGCCGCGCGTCGGCCACGAGGGTCTGCCCCGAGTAGAAGCCCATCGGCTGGGCACGCAGCATCGCGGCGAGGAACGCGGCAGGGTAGTGCAGCTTCATCCACGCGCTCGCGTAGACCAACAGCCCGAAACTGAGGCTGTGGCTCTCGGCGAACCCGAAGTTGGCGAAGGCCTGGATCTTCGCGTAGATCTCGTCGGCGACCGCCGGGGCGATGCCGTTCTCCTGCATGCCGGCGTAGAGCTTCTCCCGCAGCGACTCGATGCGTTCGATGCCGCGCTTCGACCCCATGGCCCGGCGCAGCAGGTCGGCGTCTTCACCCGTGCAGTTGCCGACCTCCATGGCCATCTGCATCAGCTGCTCTTGGAACACCGGGACGCCCAGCGTGCGCGCGAGCGGCTTCTCGAGCTTCGGATGCAGGTAGACGACATCCTCCTGCCCGAGCTTGCGCCGCACGAAGGGGTGCACGGCACCGCCCTGGATCGGCCCGGGCCGCACGAGCGCGATCTGCACCACGAGGTCGTAGAACTTGCGCGGCTGCAGCCGGGGGAGCAGCCCCATCTGTGCGCGCGACTCGACCTGGAACACCCCGATCGCGTCGGCCCGGCACAGCATGTCGTAGACGCCGGCCTCCTCCTTCGGCATTGCGTCGAGGTCGATGTGCTCGCCCACCGAGTCGCGCACGATGTCGAACCCGTGCTGCAGCGCCGAGAGCATGCCGAGGCCGAGCAGGTCGAACTTGACGAGCCCCATCCACGCGCAGTCTTCCTTGTCCCACTGCACCACGGTGCGGTCGACCATGCGCCCCCGCTCGATCGGCACGACCTCGCCGACCGGACGGTCGGTGAGCACCATGCCGCCGGAGTGGATGCCCATGTGCCGCGGGAACTTCATCACCTCGAGCGCGAGGTCGACGACGGCCTCGGGGATGTCGTGCTCCGTGCTCTCGAGCAGGGCGCCGTGCCGCTCGACCTGCTTCGACCACGCGTCCTGCTGCCCCGGGCTGTGCCCGAGCGCCTTGGCCATGTCGCGCACCGCGAACTTCGGCCGGTACTGGATGACGTTGGCCACCTGCGCGGCGTTGATGCGCCCGTACTTGCGGTAGACGTACTGGATCACCTCTTCGCGGCGGTCGGAGTCGAAGTCGACGTCGATGTCAGGCTCCTCCTCGCGCATGCTGGAGAGGAACCGCTCGAACGGCAGCTTGTAGAGGATCGGGTTGACCGCCGTGATCATGAGCAGGTAGCAGACGGCCGAGTTCGCGGCCGAGCCACGCCCCTGACACAGGATGCCGCGACTGCGCGCCTCGCGGACGATGTCGTGCACGATCAGGAAGTAGCCGGGGAAGTTCTTGTCTTCGATGACCCTGAGCTCGCTCTCGACCCGCGCGCGGTCGTCGTCGCTCAGCTCGATGCCGCGCAGCGCGACGCCCTGCCAGGTGAGTTCGCGCAACCAGCTCATCGGCGTGTGGCCGGCCGGTACCTCTTGGTGGGGCAGCTCCGGCTTGGCGCGCGCGAGCTCGAAGCCGAGGTCGTCGGCGACCTCGACGGTGCGCTCCACCGCGCCGGGGTAGCGCGCGAACCGGGCGGCCATCTCTGCCCCCGACCGCAGGTGGGCGGAACCCGAGGCCGGCAGCCAGCCGTCCATCTCGTCGAGGCTGCGGCGTGCCCGCACCGCGGCGAGGGCGCTCGCGAGGTGGTGCTGCCTCGGCGTCGCGAAGTGCACGTTGCCGGTGGCCACGACGCCGAGGCGTTCCGCGTGCGCGATCGCCGCGAGCGCATCGTTGTGCACGCTGTCGAGCGGGTTGCCGCCGTCGGTGAGCTCGACCAGCACCCGGTCGCGGCCGAAGAGCGCCACGAGACGGTCGACCTCGGCCGCGGCATCCCGTTCCCTGTCGCTGCGGTTGGTTGCCGCCCGGGTGAGCGCCTGCCGCACAGCGCCCTTGCGGCACCCGGTGAGGATCGTCCAGTGGTCGCCGCCCTGTTCCGACAGCAGTTCGAGGTCGTAGAGCGGCCGGCCCTTCTCGTCGCCGGTGAGCTGCGCGTGGGTGATGGCGCCGGCGAGCCGGTGGTAGCCCTCCTTCTGGCGGGCCAACACGAGCAGGTGGCTGCCCTCGGGGTCGGCGATGCCGTTCTGCGGGGTGCGCAGGCCGAGCGAGAGTTCCGCCCCGAACACCGTGGTCGGCGCGGTGCCGCCGAGCACGCGCTGCGCCGCCGCCGCCTCTGCCATGCGCACGATGCCGTAGAAGCCGTCGTGGTCGGTGATCGCGAGGCCGTGCAGCCCCAGGCGCGACGCCTCCTCGACGAGGCTCTCGGGCGAGGAGGCTCCGTCGAGGAAGCTGAAGGTCGAGTGCGCGTGCAGTTCGGCGTACGGCACCCGGCCCGCGTCGTGCGACGGCGCCTGCTCGCGGGCGAGGTAGGCATTGCGCTTCGGCGACCAGGCCGGGCTGTCGCCGCCGTCGGCGCCCGTCGGCGCGGAACCCGGGCGCGACGCGTCCGAGAGCTTGCGTTCGAATTCCGACCAGGGGATCGGCGGGTTGTTCCAGCCCATCAATGCCCTCCCATCAGTCGTACCGCGCTTCGGCGACCCAGCTCGACGCCGCCCCGTCGCCGCTCAGCACGAGCAGCCAGGCGAGCCCGGAGTCGTCGACCATCTGGAAGCGGCTGACCCGGCGGCTGGTCTTCGCGTCCCACCAGCGCTCGTCGACGATCCACGGGCCCGCCCACGCGGTGACCCGGCGCAGCCGCGGATTGGAGCCGGCGCTGAACTCGACCGGGGGTGCCGAGAGGGCGCCGCGGTCGTCGACCGTCACGCCGCGCCCGTCGGCCGAGAAGACGTGCACGGGATGCCCCGCGGGGAAGACCGTCGCCGGCGCCGGTTGCGGCAACTGGCCCGGCCACGGCCGGTCGTCGACGGCGGGTGCGCGGTCGCCCCACGCCACGAGCCTCGCGCGGTCGCCCAGCGTGCGGCCGCCGCCGACGACCGCGGTGAGCACTCCCTCGTGGCCCAGCATGCCCTGCACGCGCGAGAGTCCGTGGTGGATGCGTTCGTCTGGCCCGGAACCCCAGAGGCCCTCCTCGTGGTTGCCTACGGAGTCGACGCTCTCGGGGGTGACGACGACGCGGGTGATGCCGGCGCTGAGGCCGGTCTCGGCCGCTCCGCCCTGCAGCTGCCAGCGCACCCGGTCGACGACCTCGCTCGCGGTGAACGACCGCGGGTGCAGCCAGCTGCGGCCGGAGACCTCTCCCGCGTCGGACTCGATGTCGATGCGGATGCCCGTGCAGACGAGCTTCGCGGCGATGAGCCCGGCGATGAACTGCTCGGCGATGGAGAGCACGCCGAAGCTCACCTGGTCGATACGGTCGAGCGCCGGCTCGAACGACACCGACTGCTCGAGCTGCCTGGGCGGCACGCGCGGCGAGACGGGACGCGCGTCGAGGCCGCGGGCGAGGGTGTGGACGTGCGCTCCCGCCTCGCCGAAGCGCGCCCGCACGTCGGCGGGGTCGAGCGCGGCGAAGGCGCCGAGGGTGCGGATGCCGAGCCGCTGCAGCAGCACGGCCAGCGCGGGCTGGTCGAAGACCGCGAGCGGCAGCGGGGCGAGGAACGGGGCGGATGCGCCCTCCGGCACGACGCGCACCGCCACGCGCGCGGCGTCGCCCGCGCCTCCGACGGTGCTGCGCGCCGCCTGTTCGGCGGTGAACGGCCCGTCGGCGACGCCCACGCGCGCGCCGGGGATGCCCAGGTCGGCGAGCACCCCGATGAGCGCGAGGGCGGCCGGCTTCTCGCCGCCGTAGTAGCGCGCCGGTCCGCGCGTGCGGATGGCGAGGCTGCCGGGGCGCAGCAACTGCACCCCCGGCGTCATCCGTTCGATCTCGGTGATCACCGGCTCGAAGACGCGGTTGTCGACGTCGGCGCGGTGGGGGAGCACGAGGAGCCCGGTGCAGCGGGCCTGGGCCTCGCGCACCCGGAGGCCGCGGGTGACGCCCTCGGCGCGGGCGGCCGCCGAGCACGCGAACACCACGCCCTTGTCGATCATCGCCACGGGGAGGCCGGGGGCGAGGCCGAGGTCGCGGCTCGCCGCGGTGATCGGCCAGTCGGGACTCCACAGCACCATCGTGCGGGTCATGCCGACACCGCCTGCCGCGCGGGTTCGTGGGTGCGGCCCGGCTCGCTGGCGCGGCCGTAGAGCGGGGTGACCTCGCGGAACTGCTCGGCCTGGTCGGGCAACCACAGCCGGGCGCTGCGCGGGCGGCCGCCGGTGCTGCTCGTGACAGTGACGGTGGCCTGCCGCGCCTCGAGGTAGCCGTGGCCGTCGCCGATGCCGCTCCAGTCGCTCTGCGAGAGGGTGATGATGGCCTCGCTCTGCGGCCAGGGCCCGAGCACGATGAGGGTCGAGCCGCGCTGGCGCAGCCGCGCGGCCAGGCGGGTGACGCTCGAGTCGCTCGCGCGCTTCGGCGGGCGGGCGACGACGACGGTCATCACGTCGGCGATCGCCGAGGTGACGCCGAGCCACTGGTCGCCCGGGTTCGGTACGAGCACGAGGCGCTCGAGGTCGATGCCGAAGCGGGCCGCGGCCTCGATGCCGAACTCGGGCACCCCGACGACGCCGCACCACGAGCCGGCCGCGCTCGGGCCGGCGAGCAGCGCCATGAGCAGGGTGGTCGAGCCGACAACCGAGTAGACGGAGCCCTGCTGCAGCCCGCCCCCTGGCAGCAGGCGGGCGATGGCCGGGTGCGTGGGCAGGCCGCGCGATTCGAGCTTCGTGGCCTGCATCGAGCGGATGCGCGACTGGAGCTCGAGCACTTTGTCGGCCTTGGAAGAACCGGCACCGCCAGAGCCGGCACTGGTCGAGGTGGAGCCAGCGGCGACGTCACTCACCGGGGGAACAGGCGCGAGGTTCACACCGACGGCCGGATGGCTCGCCGGGACGGCTGAGGAGAGGAAAGACGCAGCCGCTGGCATCTCCTTATGTTCGAACATACGTTCGAATATGTCAATTGCCACCGACATTCGCCCGGCGTGTCGAAACACGCCCGCGCGTGTCGCCCTCCGCCGCGCTGACCCCGGGCGCATCCGCCGCTCGAGTTGCCGCGAATCGACCCGATCCCGACCCGGATCGGTCGATTCGTGACGACTGGGACGACTGGGACGGCGGTACCGGATGTCGCAGACTGGAGCGATGACCGAGCAGGCGACCACCCTACGCCGTTACGAGCCGACCGACGCCGCCGCGACCCTCCGCTGCTTCCGGCGAGCGGTGCGCGGCACGGCCTCCCGCGACTACGACGCCCGGCAGCTCGCGGCATGGGCACCGGCCGACACCGACCTCGCGGCGTGGGGCGCGCGACGCGCGGGCGCAGGCACGGGATCGGGCACGCAGACCTGGGTCGCCGAGCGCGACGGGCAACTGGTCGGATTCGGCGACATCGACGCGAGCGGCTACATCGACATGATGTTCGTCGACCCCGACGCGGCACGCACGGGCGTGGCATCCGCTCTCCTCGGGCACCTCGCCTCGATCGCCGCCGAGCGAGGACTGCCGGAGCTCACGGTGCACGCGAGCATCACCGCGCGCCCGTTCTTCGAACGCCACGGCTTCGCGGTGGTCGCCGAGCAGCGGGTCGAGCTGCGCGGCAGCGTGCTCGCGAACTTCCGGATGCGCCGCGGTCTGGGCGACTAGCGCAGCCCCAGCTTCTTCGTCCAGTAGGCGAGGAACGCCGCCCCGGCCTCGTCGTGGATGAGGTCGCCCTCGGTCACGATGTCGTACGGCCGGTCGAGGATGCCGTCGAGCGGGCGCACGTCGACGTGCGCCACCTCGTACCCGGCCGCGTGCAGGTGGTCGGCCATGAGGTAGTCGCTGCGCGAGTCGCCCACCGACCGCCAGAGCCGGGGCAGCGGGCCACTCGCGGCGAAGTACTCGAGCGCACGCTCGGCGCCGCGGTCTTTGTCGAGCAGCACCGACTCGATGTCGGTCGAGATGATCGTCGGGTCGAGCCGGAACGGCACCTGCCCCGCCGCATCCGCGCTCTCGCGGTCGCCGAGGCGCACCCCGAGCCCGTGTCCGGCGACGAGGGCGAAGGCCGCCTCGTTGAAGAGCAGCTGGGCCGCGAGATAGTCGGCGTGCGAGACGTCGGTGCGCTGTTCGACCGAGATCATCGCGCGCTTGGTCTCGTCGAAGAACATGGTGTCGGAGAAATCGGATGCCACGAGCCGCCGCACCCCGTCGACCACCTCGTCCGGCAGCGCGACGCTCTCGTCGACCGAGACCTCGGCGAGCCCGTCGGCGGTCACGGCACTCCAGGCCGCGCCCTTCTCGAACACGGCGAACATGCGGTTCGCCGGGTCGGCGAGCACGTCGCCGAGGCCTGCGGCCAGGAGCGGCGTGACGACCTCGTCGCGGATGAACGCGTCGGAGCGGCCGGTGATGAACGCGATCGGCACACCGGCGCCGGCGAGCAGCACGAGGTCGCCGACGATGCTCGGGATGGCGATGCGGCGGCTGACCGGGCTGGCGATGGGGCCGTCCACGTCGAAGAGCAGGCCGATGGACGCGGTAACGGGAGTGGGAGTCACCCGCCCATCCTGCCACGGGCCTATCGGCTCGCCTCGACGATCACCTCGCGCACGCGGCGCAGGTCTTCGAGCAGCGAGCCGATGAGGATCCAGTGCGTGGCGCTCGGCGCGAGCACGGTGAACGGCTCGGTGAGGGCGGGCGAGTCCGGCTCGGCCGGGCCGTCGTCGGCCGCGTCGGCACCGGTCGAGCCGGCGCCGGCCGCGCTCTCGTCGCGCAGCAGCAGCCGCAGGTCGTGCGCCGCGCGCGCCACCTCGGTCGACAGCCCGGCCGCGGTCGGTTCGGTGTGGATCGTCTCGTCGTAGCGGTCGTCGAGCGCCCGCACCATGCCCGGCACCCGCAGCACGAGCACGTGCAGCGTGGCGAGCAGGTCGCGCTCGTGCGAGAGGCTCCTGCGGTGCACCGAACGCCGCGGGTTGAACCGGAGGCTCTCGTCGGCGCTCGTGACCGCGGCGACGGCCTTGAGTTCCATCGGCTGCAGCAGCCGCGCCGTGACGAGGGCCGAGGTGCGCTGCTGCTGCGTCGAGGGCTCGCGGATGAGCCTCGCGAGGTCGTCGAGGGAATTCGCGACCTGCGTGCCGAGCAACGCGATCGCCTCCTGCGCCGGCCGCAGCCGCACCGGGGGCACCACGATCGTGTTGACGATCACGGCGATGACCGCGCCGAGCACGGTCTCGATGACGCGCTCGACCGCGTACCCGGGCGTCTGCGCGCCGATCGTGAGAACGAGCAGGGCGCTGATCGGGATCTGCGCCGTCGTCGACTGGCTGAGCCGGAACGCCCAGCCGATGAGCATCGACACGAGGATCGTGCCGATGATCAGCCAGCTCGTGACGCCGAAGAACGCGCCGGCGAGGTAGGCGACCACCACGCCGGCGATCACGCCGACGGTGCGTTCGAGGGCACGCGAGAACGACTGGTTGATGCTCGGCTGCACGACGAGGATCGCGGCGATGGTGCCGAAGATCGGCAGGACGCCCGGCAGCACCGCGAGGCAGACCAACCAGGCGAGGCTCGCGGCGACCGCGGTCTTCACGACCTGCAGCAGGGGAGTGCGGTCGGAGACCTGCAGCACCCGCGCATACCTCGCCGGCGCGAGGCCGAGCTGGGCGAAGCGCCGCAGCCGCGAGCTGCCCGAGGATGTCACGGCTCCAGCCTAGGCCGGTGCCGCCTCCGCGCCTCCCGGGGCGTCGAGCGGGCGACTCCACGCGATCTCGCGGCCGAGTTGCCCGGTCGAGACGAACAGCCGCACCTGCTGGGTGGTCGCGAGCGCGGCAGCCAGCTCGTCGCGGTCGGCCGGTTCGAATCCCAGTCCGCGCCAGAAGGGTCCCGAGCGGCGGCTGAACAACCAGGCGCGGCGCGCACCCCCGGCCGCGGCGCGGTGCAGCGCGTGCTCGGCGAGCCGCGTGCCGAGTCCGGTGCCCCGTGCCTCGGCCGCGACGGCCACGCTGCGCACGATGACGTCGTGGCCGTCTGCCGAGGCCTCGAAGCCCGTGCTGCCCACGAGCGCGCCGGTCGCGTCCCGCAGAAGCCACAGCCGCACGCGCGGGTCGTCGAGCCCGGCGAGCGTGAGATCGGCGGCCGTGAGGAAGGCGGCGAGCTCTCCGACATCCGCCGGGGTAGAAGGCTCGAGCCCGCGCACGTCAGCGTCCTTGGCGACGACGCTTGCCCTGGGGACGCGCCGTCGACCGGTGCACGTACTTGCCGCGGGGTTTGGGGGCGGCCTTCTTCTCCGGCTTCTCCTTCGCGATCTGCAGGTCGGGGTCGATCTTCTCCTTGCGCGGGGCGATCGTGCCGCCGCGCGAGCTGTTCGCCGAGCGGCCGCGCACGATGCCGACGAACTCCTCGATCTCGGCCGTCTCGTCGTCGGTGCGCCAGGCGACGGCGATCCAGGTCTCCTCGGCGTCGGTGACGTCGCGCGACACGATGTCTTTGCGCGCGTTCTGGCGGGCGAGGGCGTGCGGCACGACCATCGCGCCGACGCCGGCCGCGATGAGCTCCGCGGCGTCGCGTAGCGAACCCTGGTTGTCGTGCAGCGTGATGGCGGCCAGGTCGGCGAGCGTCACCGAGTCCTGGTCGGCGAGGGGGTGCTCCTCGGGCAGCACCGCGACGGCCACTTCGCTGTAGAGACGGATGACGCTGAGCTCGCCCAGCGCGGACTCCGGCAGCGGCAACCGCACGAAGGCGACGTCGGCGTCTCCCGCCAGCACGGCGTCGGACTGGGTGGCCTCCGTCGTCGCGACGAAGGCGAGGGGCACGTCGGGGCGGCGCTGCTCCCAGAGCCTGGTCCATTTGGTCAGGGTGACACCGGGCACGAAGGCGAGGGTGAGCGTCACGGGGTCCCTTCGTGTCGGCGTACGGGCCGGCAGATCGGCGGGCCCCCTGCTCAGGCTACGCTCTAGGGATGAGTACCGAGCGTTCCCCGCAGTCCATGAAGCCGTCGACGGCCGCCCAGAAGCTCGGCATCTACCTGCCCGCGGCGCCCGAGGAGTTCCAGAAGAACGACATCACCCGCAGCGAGTTGAACGAGCTGCTGGCGAATCCGCCGGAGTGGATCGTGCAATTGCGCCTCAACGGACCGCACCCGCGCCCCATCGTCGCCGGGAAGCTCGGTGTGTCGAACGCGGGGCTCGCCCGCGGCGGGGTCGACGAGGCCCTCACCACCGCCCAGATCCAGGAGCTGCTCGCCGCGCCTCCCCGCTGGCTCGTGACCGAGCGCCGCACCCAGGCCGACGTGCGCGAGGAGAACGCGCGCCTCAAGCAGCGTGACAAGGAACGCGTCGAATGGGCCGCGAAGCAGGAACGCATCGCCGCCCGCGAGGAGAGCGACGCAGCAAACCGTGCCGCGCGCGAGGCGCGCGAGGGCAAGTAGCCCCACGCCCGCCCGCTCGGCGGCCGTGGTCTCGTCACCCCTCCGGTCATTCGTAGAATTGTGCGCGTGAAGGCCGCCGCGTGAATGTTCGAGTGGCCGTCGCGGGCGCTCGATTCGTATTCGCGCTCGTCGAGCTGGTGGCCCTCGTCGCCAGGTACAACTGGGGGCTCGGCAGCGCGACCTTCGCGCCGGGCAACTTCTTCGGCTACCTCACGATCCAGAGCAACATCGCGTTCCTCGTGGTGTGCGTGGTCGGCGGCATCGTGGCGTTGCGGTCCACCGAAGACCCGCAGTGGCTGGCCAACCTGCACGCCCTCGTGCTGAGCTGGATCCTGGTCGCGGGCTCCGTCTTCGCCATCCTCGTGCAGCAGTCGGGGGAGCGCGGCTTCCCGCTCGAGGTGCCGTGGTCCGACCAAGTGCTGCACTTCTGGCTGCCGTCGTTCGCGCTGGTCGAGTGGCTGTTCTCCCCGGGCCGGGGGCGCGCACACTGGCGCATGCTGGCCGTCACCGTCGGGTATCCCGTGGTGTGGGGCATCATCACACTCATCCGGGGAGCGGTCGTCGGCTGGTACCCGTACTTCTTCCTCGACCCGCAGCAGGTGACAGACCCGGTGGAGTTCGTGCTCTACTCCACCATCGCCCTGACGGCGTTCGCGATCATCGGCTCGGGCACGCTCGCGCTCTCGCGGCTCCGTCCGGTCGGCGAACGCCTCCGGGAACGCGGGCGCACGCCCGGCGCGCGGCCGCTCAGCCGGCGAACGGCGCCAGAGTAGCGAGCACCGCGGCGGTCAGTTCGTCGTCGTCGAGCAGCTCGGTGCGTTCGGCCGCCGCGCCTCCCACGATGCCGACGAGGATCGCCTCGCCCGTGAGCGGCTCGAGGTTGAACCAGGTCGTGATCTCGTCGTCGGTACCGACCAGGTTCCAAGCGACGGCGTCGGTGGTCCAGAACGGCTCGTCGAATCGCAGCCAGACCGTGTCGGCCTTGCCCATGCCGAGCGAGGCGATCGCCGTGCGGTGCGAGAACGGCAGCAACGGGTCGAAGACGATCCCGTCTTCCTGCAGCACGCCGAGCGGCACGGTCACGAGCACGCGGTCGACGGTGAGCGACTCGCCCGTGCCCAGCCTGAGGCTCACCCGCTTGTCGTTGTAGGAGACGCCGACGACCGCGGTAGAGAGGAAGGTCTCGACGCCCTCGAGCGCGTCGGTTATCGCGGCCGAGAAGTCGCCGGTGACGAGCGTGGTCGGCGGGCCGTCGTCGGTCGTGAACCACCCGGAGAGGTCGGCCGCGTCGGCGCCGTGCTGTGCCGCGATCGTCGCGAGGTACTGCCCGAGCACCTCCGTGCCCGGCAGTTCGCCAGCCGTGGCGTCGGCGGCGGTGGCGGCCGCGCCGGAGTCGTCGAGCGCGGTCTCGAGCGACTGGTCGCGCGACTGCTCGGTGGCCCAGGCGAGGGCGGTGTCGACCGCGGCCGCACCCACAGGATCCGCGTCGGACTCTCCAGCCGCCGACCGGTACACCGCGGGCTCGTCGACGACGCTCAGGGTGTCGACGCCCAGCCGGTCTAGGGTCGCGATCAGGTCGGCGTCGGCGGTGGGGGAGAGACGCCACGCTCCGAGTTCGATCGGGAAGGGCCATCCGTCGTCCGTCACCGTCTGGATGCGGCCACCGACACGTTTGCGCGCCTCGATCACCACCACGTCGTATCCGCGCAGGGTCAGCACCCGCGCGGCCTCCGCGCCCGCCGCCCCTGCGCCAACGACGGCGATCTTCTCGTCGGGCGACCCGACGTCGGCGATCTCCGTCGCGGCGCGGTTGCCGGAGCGCTGGGCGCCGAACACCGTGCCCGCGTCGTCGACCGAGGTGGCCTCGCCCGCGAAGAAGACGCGGTCGTCGATGGCGGTGCCGAGGGTCTCGCGGTGTTCGATCGTCGACCCGACCGCCATGTAGCTCGTCGAGCCGCGCGCGAACGAGTCGGTTCCCCACGAACTGCGGGCGAACGACACCGGCGCGGGCACGATGCCCGTGGCAGTGCGGGTGGGACTCGGGGTCGGTCCAGGCTGCGGATCGTCGACGCACGCGGTGAGAACGAGCATGGACATGCCGGTTCCCGCTCCGATGAGGAAAGTGCGCCGAGTGAAAGACATCTCAGCGCCACTGTACCCCGAAGTGCCGCGGCCCCGAAGTGCGCAACCCCTCGGGCCTACTTTCCCGGGTCGCTCGACGGCGCGTAGCGTCGAGTCATGGCTGATCTAGAAACACCCAACGAAGAGTCCATCGTCCGCAAGGACACCAACGAGAGCCCCACGAGCGAGACCGACACGGAGGCAAAGCAAGACGAGTCCGTGGCGTCGAGCGAGGCGATCGACGCAGACATCGACCAGGACGACGTGGCGGTGCTGCCCGGAACCGGCGGCCCGGACGACGTCGGCGACGTCGAGGTCGACCCCGCCGACCTCAACCTCTAGCTGGCAGTAGGAACAGCGGCGCGCGCCGTCCCGGTCGGGGCGGCGCGCGCTTCTGCGTCGGGGCTGCGGGGTCGGCGCTGCGTGCGGTCAGGCCCGGTCGCGTGCGCCCTGCGCGGCCACGAGCTGGTCGATTCCGCGCAGCGGGATCGCGAGCCAGTCGGGACGGTTGCGCGCCTCGTAGACGGCCTCGTAGACGGCCTTGTCGAGTTCGAATGCCCCGAGCAACGAGCCGACCGCGTCGAGGTCGATGCCGGATGTCGCGGCATATCCCGCGAGGAAGGCGGCCCGGCTCTCCGACGCCCAGTCCGCCGCGACGCCGGGCGTGGATGCCGCCGCGTACTCGAACGAGCGCAGCATCCCGGCCACGTCGCGCAGCGCGACGTCGGGGCGGTCGCGTTCGTCCATGGGGCGCAGCGGTTCGCCCTCGAAGTCGACGAGCACCCAGCCGCGTTCCGGCGCCAAGAGCGCCTGCCCGAGGTGGAAGTCACCGTGGATGCGCTGCAGCCGCGGCCAGGCCGAGGTGTGGGCGGCCTCGTAGATGGCCTCGATCGCCTCGACCTGCTCGAGCAGCGCCGGCACCTCCCGGGCGGCGAGAGCGAGCCGCGACCGCCACGAATCGACGAACGACTCGATGTCGGCCTCCGACGCCTCGTTGGTCGGCATGACCTGGGCCAGCGTCTGGTGTACTTCGGCGGTCTTCTCGCCGAGGCCGCGCGCGAGCCCGGTGAAGTCGGTGCCGTCGGAGGCGAACCGCAACGCGACCCGCCACCCGTCGTCGGAGTCCGCGAGGAATTCCTGCGCGAAGGCGAGGTGGCCGGATGCGCGGCCGTTCGGCCGGCCGACGTCGTCCCACTCGCTGCCGAGCTGGCCGATGAAGCGCGGCACGGCGGTCGAGCCGGCGTCGCTGAGGGCCGCCTGCAGTGTGACGTCGGGGTTGTCGCCGTGGTGCAGGGCGCGGAAGACCTTGCAGATCACCGACGGTACGCCGTCGATGTCGAAGATGATCGAGGTGTTCGACTGTTCGCCCGAGAGCACGCGGCTGCCGGTGACGGTGACCTGAGCCGAGAATTCCGGTGCCAGCAGGCGCAGCAGGGCTACGGGGTAGGCGGGGTCATGGGGCCCGTCGAAGACGTAGCGGCCGCCGTCGCCCCGGCCGATGAGGAACGGACGCTCGGCCGGCTGCAGCTCGTCGCGTTCGACGATCGGCACCTGGTAGAGCGTCGGCACGTGGCCCTCGTCGTCCATGACCAGGACGATCGAGACGGTGGCGTTCGGGTCGTCGCTCGGGATCAACTCACGCGACAGCTCGCGCAGCCTCGGCTCGTGCCCCTTGCCGGCGTACCACCGCTGTCGGGAGATCCATTCGGCGATACATTCCAGCGTGGTGCTCATCTGTTGGTTACTGCCTCCTGTTTGGCGGTCGGTGTCCTTTGTACCCCGTGCCGGTCGAGAACGCGAGGGGTTCTTCGATCCCGACGCCGTGGGGCGATTTCTGCTACTCGCGAGGCGCGCGCTCGCCCGGTCGAGCGCGACCCCGAGCGCTACCGCTACGACCACCGAGGTGCCGACGGCGAGAAGCGGCGAGCCGGCGAACCACGCCCCGAAGACGGCGCCGACGACGGTGTTGTAGACAGCCCAGCACAGCCCGGCGACGCTCGTGAGTGCGAGGAAGCGTGGATAGGCGAACCCGGTCGCGCCCGCGACGAGGTTGACCGCGACCCGGCCGAACGGCACGAACCGCGCCGTCATCAGCAGGGCGGCCGCGCGCCGGTCGAGCGACCGGTGTGCCCAGGCGAAGACCCGCACGGCCTTGGGGGAGCGCATCCAGCCGAAACGCGCGAGGCCGACGGTGCGCCCGAGCCGGTAGGTGAGGCTGTCGCCGAGCACGGCCGCGGCAGCCGCGACGGGCACGAGCAGCCCGAGTTGGGGGGAGCCGCTGGAGAGCGCGAGCGCGCCGAGCGCCACGATGACGGTCTCGCTCGGCACGACGACGAGGAACGCGTCGAGCACGGTGAGGGCGAAGACGATCGCGTAGACCCAGGGCGAGGAGGCTGCGGCCACCGCGACATCCGTCAACTGATCCATCGACCATGGTTAGCATCGGCGGGTGAACGCCCGGGGCCGTCCCGGCGACGCTCAGGGGTGGGCCGCGGCGCTATAGCCTGAGACGCGTGACCGTATCGACCGCCGCCGCGCCGGCGGGTACGCCGTCGATGCGACGGGCGTGGACGGCGCTCTCGCTCGGGGTGGCCGCGCAGACCGCCGGCACCGTGTTCGTGAGCGCCCCCGCGTTCCTGATCCCGCTGTTGCACACCGAACGCGGACTGTCGCTCGCCGAGGCGGGGCTCCTCGCTTCCGCGCCGACCGTCGGCATGGTGCTCACCCTCGTGGCCTGGGGCGCCTTGGCCGACCGGATCGGGGAACGCTGGGTGATCGCCGGGGGACTCGCGTTGACAGCGCTGGCCGCAGGCGGGGCCGTCGCGGCGCGGGGCTACCCGGCGCTCGCACTACTGCTGCTCGCCGGCGGGATGGCCGCGGCGAGCACGAATGCGGCGAGTGGGCGGGTGGTGGTCGGCTGGTTCCCGAAGAACCGGCGGGGGCTCGCGATGGGCATCCGCCAGACCTGCCAGCCGCTGGGCGTGACCATCGCGGCGGTCACCGTTCCCCTCCTCGCGTCCGGATCGGGTGTCGGGGCCGCGCTCGCGCTCCCGCTCGCCCTCACCGCCGTCGTCGCCGTGGCGTGTGCCATCGGGATCCGCAATCCCCCTCGGACGCCTCGCGGAGCGGATGCCGGTGCGGCCGCGCCCGCGAACCCCTACCGGTCCGGCGGTTTCCTCTGGCGCATCCACGGAGTCTCGGCGCTGCTGGTGGTGCCCCAGTTCACCCTGTCGATCTTCGGCCTCGTCTGGCTGGTCTCCGAGGAGGGCTGGAGCCCGCTCGCCGCGGGTGTGCTCGTGGGTGCGGCGCAGTTCGTCGGCGCCGTCGCCCGCATCGGCGCCGGAGTGCTGAGCGACCGCGTCGGCAGCCGGGTGCGTCCGCTGCGCTGGGTGGCCGTCGCCGCCGGGCTGTCGATGCTCGCCCTCGCCGCGTTCGACGCGGCGGGGTGGGCCGCGGCATCCGTCGTGTTCGTCGTCGCGACCACCGCGAGCGTGGTCGACAACGGGCTCGCGTTCACCTCGGTCGCCGAGATGGCGGGGCCCTCGTGGGCGGGGCGGGCACTCGGGGCGCAGAACACGGGCCAGTTCGTGGTCGCCTCGGCCGTGGGTCCGCTCGTCGGAGCGCTCATCGGCGCGGTCGGCTTCCCGCTCGCCTTCGCCGCGACCGCCCTGTTCCCCGCGGTCGCCGCCGTGCTCGTCCCTCGACGCGAAGCCGAACTCGACCTGCTCTAGTCAACCCCGTGACGCCGGGGCCCGGACCGCGGCAGGGTGTCGGGATGACGATCACGCTGAACTCCGACGCCCTCGACAACGCCCGCCGCCTGATCGAAGCTGGGAAATTCGTGGCAGACGATCGCGACGCCTGGAGCGAGGACGCACCGAGCACCGCCGACGAGAACGAATTCATCGAGAAGCACGGCTTCGAGGAATACGCGCGGTGGCATCTCGGAATCGACCGGTCGAAGTCGGACGACACCAAGGGGCGCTTCAGCTTTCCGTTCGGCGACTTCGCGAAGGTGCACCGGTGCGCGGTGATCTCGCTCGAGTCACGCGCGGCGCAGAACGATCACGACTCCATCGCGAAGGCGAGCAAGGACCTGCTCGAACTGATCGACCGCTCGTAGCGGCGTCGAGAGGGCGGGAGCCTACTCGTCGACGAAGTCGCCCCAGCGTCCCCACTCGGTCTCACAGTCGGGGCGGCGGCAGCGGTAGGCGGGGCTGTCGTCGTCGAAGGTGCAACCGCCGAGGGCGATCAGTCCGGCGAGGGCCGAGTCGAACATCTCCGCGCTCGCGAACCCGTAGACGATTTCCAGCGGGTAGGCGGTCTCGCAGGCGGGGCACGACTCCATGAGTATCTGCTGTGGCACTCGCATGGTCATTCTCCCGGCTGTGGTCAGTGGAGTGACTCCACCGGCACCTCGCCGATATTGCGTCCCCCGGATGCCACCCTAACGCGAGACCTTCCCCTCCGGAAGTCTCGCGAGGTAGTCCTTTTTGATGAAACTCTCGCACTATCCGCCGGCGCGGAAAACGTTTGCCCACGACCGTACCGGCGGGCGCGCCGTTTTCGCGGCCGACATGGTCGCCGCACGGCGCAGTGTAGCGGGCCAGACGACCCTTTAGTTGTCGAATCAACCAAGGCGTACACTCGCACCATGACCACGACCCGATGGCTCACCGCGGCGCAGTTGCGCGCGTGGAAGAAGTTCGTCGCCGTGGTCGAGATCCTGCCGGGCACCCTCGACACCCAGCTGCAGCGAGACGCGGATGTCACGCACTTCGAGTACTTCACGATGGCGATGCTCTCGGAGGCGCCGGGGCGCACGCTGCGGATGACCGCGCTCGCATCGGCCACGAATGCGACGCTGCCGCGCCTGTCCCACGTGGTGTCGCGCCTCGAGAAACGCGGCTACGTCGCACGCGCCGCCAGCTCGGACGACCGGCGGGCGACGAACGCGACGCTCACCGATGTCGGCTGGGACAAGGTCGTCGCTACCGCGCCCGGGCACGTCGACACGGTCCGCGAGAACGTGATCGAACCGCTGACCGCCGACGACGTCGCCGATCTCGACCGGATCATGGGCAAGTTGCTGCGCACCCTCGATCCCGACAACCGGTTCCGCGTCAACGACTGAGCGCGGCCCCGTCGACGTGCCTCAGGCGCTGTCGCCCAGGCCGAGCACGTCGAGCATCCACGCGAGCTCGGAGGCGCGCTTGTGCCACGCCTCGTAGCGCCCGCTCACCCCGCCGTGGCCCGCCGACATTTCCGTCTGCAACAGCACCGAGGCGCCGACCTCGCGCAGCCGCGCGACCCACTTCGCAGGCTCCACGTACAGCACGCGGGTGTCGTTGAGGCTCGTGACGGCGAGGATGCGGGGGTACACCGTCTCCCGCACGTTCTCGTAGGGCGAGTACGACTTCATCAGCCGGTAGACCTCGGCGTCGTGCAGCGGGTCGCCCCACTCGTCCCATTCGATGACGGTCAGTGGCAGCGAGGGGTCGAGGATGCTCGTGAGCGGGTCGACGAACGGTACGACCGCGAGCGCGCCGGCGAACGCGTCCGGCGCGAGGTTCACGGCGGCGCCGACGAGCAGCCCGCCCGCACTGCCGCCCTCCGCGACGGTGCGGTCGGGCGTCGTGATGCCGGTGTCGGCGAGATGGCGGGCCACGGCGACGAAGTCGGTGAAGGTGTTGCGCTTGGCGAGCATCTTGCCCTGGTCGTACCAGGACCGGCCGAGCTCGCCGCCGCCGCGCACGTGCGCGACCGCGAAGACGACGCCACGGTCGAGCAGGCTGAGCCGTGAGATGGAGAAGCCGGGGTCGATGCTGTGCTCGTACGAACCGTAGCCGTAGAGCACGAGGGGAGCCGGCTGGCCGGGCACGACGAGGTCGCGCCGGTAGACGAGCGAGATCGGGATGCGGGTTCCGTCGTCGGCCGTGGCCCAGTCGCGACGCTGCACGAAGCGGGCCGGATCGTGGCCGCCGAGCACCTCCTGCTGTTTGAGCGTGTGCAGGGCGGATGTCGCGACGTCGAAGTCGAACACCGTCGACGGCGTGACGAAGCTCGCGTAGTGCAGGCGCACCACGGCCTGATCCCAGGCGGGATTGCCGCCGAGGGCGACGAGGAAGAGCTCTTCCGCGAACTCGATCTCGGAGAATCCGGCGCCGTCGGGAAGGTCCGACCCGTCGAGCCGCAGCACGGCGACGCGGGCCAGGGCGTCGCGGCGGTACTCGAGCACGAGGTGGCCCGCGAACGCGTCGATGCCCTCGATGCGGGTGCCCGGCCGGTGCGGCACGAGGGTGCGGCCGGGGGAGCGCGGGGCGTCGGCCGCGACATCCGTCACCTCGAAGTCGACCGCGCCGTCGTTGTGGACGATGAGGAGGCGGTCGCGGCCGGCGATGACCGCGTGCTCCACCGAGTACTCGACGCCCTCGCGGCGCGGCCAGACGACGGAGAACTCCCCGGTCGGGTCTGCGGCGTCGAGGAGGCGGCTCTCGGTGGTGATCTTCGAGCCGAGTTCGATCTCGAG
>Ga0247809_1000210_pt1 | contig 30349 bp, 32 predicted proteins | sample UWRJL104311B1_FD_180951 | JGI IMG/M metagenome (GOLD analysis project Ga0247809, IMG submission 180951) | Plant litter microbial communities from Arlington Agricultural Research Station in Wisconsin, United States - UWRJ-L104-311B-1 | ecosystem: Environmental > Terrestrial > Plant litter >...
AGGTATACACTGCTGATTCCTGCTGATGTAACTAACTATGGTGGTATTCCACAAAATACACGATAACGCAATCACACGTATCACTGCAAAGAAAGAAAAGAAAAATGAGGAAAATTATAAAGAACATTAACCTCAAATTTTTCACCATAACATTTGTTATAAAAGATTGCAGGACAATCCTGCAATCTTTTATAACAAATGTTATGGTGTTGGTGTAAACAGATATAGGTATTTCTTATTAGCTCCAGTAGGCTGTGCCTGCAATGATGAAGGAACATTTGAAAGATAGGTCCTAATTAGACTTCCCGCTGGAAATGGATCTGGATGTGGTGGTTTTGGTGCAATAGCAAAATATGCATAAATTGCACACACCTGTGATCCATCTTCGCAAACGGGTTTTACAGTTGTAGGATCATAATTAATTGACAGGAATTTATCTGCGCCAACATTATTATTAAAACTATACCATCCTCTAGGCATATGACATGATGCTTTTATTGATCAAAAAGCGATCAGAAAACTTTAAGTTTAGCTTACTCTGTTGTAGGGTTTTCAGCATTCCCCTCTGACTAATTTGTATTAATTGAAGTACGTATTAATAATATCTAATTTACCTACTTTGTAATGACCTGCAAAGTGCAAAAGACACAAAATCAATACGTTTATTTTGAATAAACTTGATTATTATTTTATAATTAAATCCCATAGACAGCTACCCAACAGTATAGAATTTTACTGTGTAATCTTTCATGAGCTTTGTTTTTCTCTTTACACGACAGAAAAAGTGACCGTGGCATGTCAAATTGAACTTTTTGATGATCTGAATCAATATTAATCCTATAACTTTTCAAAACATTGTTGGCCCTCTTTTAGTTGAAATATATTATCTTCCCATTGAAATTCTCCTTTCAGTCCAACAGGAATTGAAATAGAAGCTTTAAAGCCATTTTTACTACTTTTCACAATTTCTAACATGATCATACCTAACGGATGGGGCATACTGACATTTATCCTTGTTAACAAACCCAAGGAAGGTTTTATTGATATTTTTTTAAATCCGCATTCTGCAGCGGTTATTCCACAGATAGTTGATAGAAAATCATAAACAGGACTTGCACTCCAACCATGACAATCAGATCGCGTTTCTTCGGATGTTTCAGCAAAAGTCGTTAATCCTAAAGAGATCATATTTCTCCAAATATCCATTTCTTGATGATAAAGATGCGCTAGATTTCCTTTATTAATTGCCTTACTCAAGTAGAAACGATAAAAATAACTTACTTGATTAATACCTTTGTTATGGAAAAAAGTCTCAATAAATGAAACTAAATTGGCACCAATAACTGCATCACTAAGAACTGCCCAAATTCCAGCATGTTGACTATATGTTAAACGTTGTGGTGTATCTGATATCAATCCATTATGCTTATTATAACATAATTTCCACGTATTTCGGGTTAAACTAGCCGCTATTTTTAGATATCCATCTACTTTACTTATATTATCGAAATAGTTGAGTACTTGAACAGCCTCCTTGATCGTGCATGCAAGTTGTAACGTAATTATTGATGATCCCCCTTCTTTCGCTCCAGGAGCTGTGCTTCTAAGATCAAAGTTATCCCAATCAACAAAATTCCAGAAAGGTAGTGGGCCGAGCATCTTTGTTTTTTTATCAATTTTTTTTATAAACCAATCCAATATGTCAATAATGTTAGGAATAAATTGCTTTATGAACAAATCATCTTGCTTATGCATCCAAAAATCATGTATCATGGAGATCCAAAATAATGAATATGGAGGGATGATTTGTATTTTATTACTTGGGTATCGACTCTGTGTTAGTCCGTCAGGGAGTTTGGAATGGAAAAAATCTAATATTGCTTTTTTCATAAGGCGATCGTCGCCCGTCACATAGACCGCAATTAATGCTTGTATTCTACTATCTGCAATGTATTGTAACTGTTCATAATAAGGGCTATCATAAAATAGCTCGCCAGCACAGAGCTGTACCGTTCGCCATCCAACTTTCCAGATTTCCTGTAAAGACTCATCGTCACATTCAAATGATGCTTTGAGCTCGAGCGGATAACCACTTTTTATACTGTAAAAATCTTCAATGATAAGAGCTTCTTCATGGGTAATAATATCAAGTTGTATATATCTAAAAGTTCTTAACCAAAGAGGTCTGTAGAGTCTATTTATACCACCATCTTGATAAAAAATATCATAATTACCTGCTATATCTTTATCCACAATGTCGTTCCTGTTACTCTTGTTTCCTTCGCTATCAAATAAGGCTTCAGCATAAGTTAGTTTGACGGATGCGAATTTTCCATTGCTTAAAGTGATTTCTGGATATCCGACTGTTAAATAAGTTTGATCCAGAAGTATGCTAATTTGTTTATAAGGTGCGATAATTAAATCACGTTTATTTTCAAAAAAATCATCGGGTAAAGTAATGCCTTTTGTTCGTCTTACTAAAGGAATCCTCAATTTGATTTCAAACATCAGAGGTATATTCCTTGGAATTAACTTCCACCATTGGTCATTTTTTTTTACCTTTGACTGCTGATTGATTGCCAAAATCTTGGCGGAATGCCATTTTTTATCGTCATGTTCTAATTTGTTCCAATCCCAAAGATATTTAGAACCGACTACTCTATCTCCTGGCCCGACAACCATATACGCTAATAATCTTTTAGTATTATTAATCGAACAAGGAGTATATGCAGGGCTTTGAATTACTCTCCAGCTTTCATTTGTATTAATTACCTTCTCAATGATTGTACTTCCTTGAACACATAACCCTGTCATGAGTGATATCTGGGCTACCGGTTTAAACTCACCCATATTCCATACGATTACCGCTATTAGATTTGTTCCATATTTGAGAAAAGGTTTGATGTCGATGGTTTCATAATACCATTGGGAAAGATCTCCTCTTGCTGGTCCTGAGCAAACTGATTCGCCATTGACAAATAAGCTATAGCGGTTATCTGCGGTAATATGAATGATAAATGAAGGCGGTAAAGACTTGATTTTAAATTTTTTTCTGAAATGATAGACTCCATATCCAATTGAATTACAATTTGGATCGGTGATCCAATGTGCCTGGTATTTGGAAGTATTTATATTGGAATTGTTATTCATTATTATAAATCAAAGGGCCGTTATTATATTATTAAGGATTCTGGCGTTTTGTTTTTGGATCTTCAAATTGCTTTATACTTGTGTTTTTAGGATGAAGGGTAGCAATAAAACCATCGTAATAGTCATGTGCAAATACTTTTGCTTTTGCACTTCTAACAAATTTGTCGTCTTCTTTTATTTGCAAGTCTTCGAAAGGGTGTTTTTCCCAAAATGATTTCCAATATGCAAGGGTAGCTCCTGATAGCCAGGGAAATTTCGAGTTCTGATTTTTCGTCATTTTATAGGTATTACGTTCAGCAGAATGAAATATCACTTGATTTAGCCCGCAGATTTTGGTCTTCGTTTTTTTTAATAAAGTCACCTGATAACTTATCCAATCTGGCGCGTACCAGTCGTCATCGTCCCAATGCATTATAATCTTGCCTCTAGCCTTTTCACATGCCAAGTTACGCTTGGATCCTAATTTACCCAGTGGATCGTTATAGTAATAATATTTTATGTTTTCTATTTTAGGTATTAACTCTGATATAGATTTATCTCCGTCATCAATGATTATTAGTTCTTTATTTGGATAGTTTTGTTTTAAAAAATTATCAATTGCATCGGGTATAAAGAAGTCTCTATTGGCAGTGGGCATTATACAACTTACTAAAGGTAGCCTTGTACGGGTTATTGGAGGAGGTGTCAATTCTATTCTTGGTTCAGGTTTATAAATCCTTAAAATCCATTTTAACATCCTCACTTTTTCTCTTGGGTCTTCTAATGGTTGAATCCCTATATTACCACCATGTAAAATACAGATATACCCATTTGTATAATTATGAGAAAAAACATTGGCACCAGATTCCAATACAAATTCATTATCCTCACCCTTCTGCATATTGACAAAAGGATGGTCCACCCAAAATGATCTCCAATAAGCTAAAGTACCACCATAAACCCATGGCGTTTTATTCTTATTATTTCTGTAAGTCCATTTTGCTTGATCTTGAATTGAATAAAAATTTATTTCGCTTAAGCCACAGATGTCAGCATTAGATCCTAAAAGCGTTTTCACTTGGTATGCAACCCAATCATTCGCATACCAGTCATCATCATCCCAATGAACAATAATTTCCCCTGTAGCTTGTTCACATGCATAATTTCTTTTTGCACCGATTGGTGTTAAGGGAGAAAGAGTGAAATATTTTATATTTTCCTGATTTGGAACTAATGAAAATATGGATTGTGTTCCGTCATCTACAATAATTAATTCGGTAGGTGAATAATCCTGGGCTTGGAAATAGCGAATAGCCATCTCAACAAATTGTGGTCTATTTGCTGTGGGCATAATACATGATACCAGGGGCTTTTTCATTACAGAATAATAAAATCAAACTTGTCGAGATTGATAGCACTCAACTAGTTTGATTTATGAATGACAATATTTAGGAATTGAATCGCACATAAACATATTTTTTGCCATCGTTTTGTGGTTCTGCAACCAAAGTAGCAATAGCTGTCGCGATATAGGTTTGTATATTACTAGATAAAGGACCAATTGGAGTAGAAGGAGCGGTGCTACCGGGATAGTAGACATATATCGCACATGGAACAGTACCGTTTAAACAGGCAGGCTTACCTTTTATTAATCTGTAACTGGCAGGTAACAGTTGTGACCCGCCTAAGTAGGAGTACCAGGCTCTTGGCATAATATGGGATGCTTTTATAAATCAAAAAACAATCAAAAAACTTTAGTTTTCACTTAATTTTTAGGGCTTCATTTTTTCCCTTTAAACGTATTCAGCACATTGACTATGCTATTGCATTTTTTAGATAGACATATGCTCCTCCATCGAAGTCGGGTTGTGCACTAAATGTCACTAATCCATTAGTAATATATTCCTGTATATTCGGACTTAGAGGCGATAGGGGTGAACTCCCTACCGGATTTGGTATTCCAGGCAAAACATAAACATAAATTGCGCAAACTTCGACCCCGTTTCGGCATGCCGGGATCGTTGTTGTAGCTAATCTGTAACTAGATGCAAGCAATGGATCTGATCCAGTGTTCGTATAAGCAAACCAGGCTCTTGCCATAAGATAGGATACTTTTATAATTTAAAAAGTGATCAAAAACTTTAAATAAAACCTACTATGTTAAGGGTTTTCGGTATCTCCCTTTACTTGCAATAAAAACTTCTTTGTCGGCGTGATCTATATCCCTAGGACTTTGCTCCGTTTGCAGGATGATCCATCATCCGAACTTCCAGAGGTACAGGCGGAAATGTTGAATACGGTTGTCCTTTACCTCTCGCTAAGGCTCTAATGATGTAGAATAATAATCCTGGTGTACCTTCAATGTCCGGTTTTCTTTCCGGGTCATTTGGTCTTTCATCAGCGAAAATAGCACAGAGATAAATACCATCAGTGCATAAAGGCTCTCTCTCTAAAATCTCATAACTATCAGGGTTACAGAGATCAAAATCATTATTAATTAACTGGTACCAAGGCATAATTTGTTTTTTAATAGTTATTGTCAATTACGTTAATGTCTTTGTTTTCTCGGTCGTAGGGTACATTCATCCAGCCAATAGCATGCTTTTTATGTCTCGCATCCTCGAAGGGCTTGAGTGTTGTGTTTCCGGCATGCAGGATGGCAATGAAACCATCTGTATAGTCGTGCGCATATATTCTTGCTCCTGAATTCCATATGTAGTCATAATCTTCTCCTATATTTATATCTTTAAATGGATGCTTTTCCCAGAATGATCTTTTATACGCCATTGTTGCACCAGACAGCCAGGGTCGTTCAGTATTTTTATCAGCATAATTCCAGTATTTCTCTACCACAGGGGAATAAAACATAATTTCATTGAGGCCACATATATCTGTTTCGATTGACTGTAGCGTATCTATTTGTTTTTTAATCCAATCTTGTCCGTACCAATCGTCATCGTCCCAATGAACTATAATTTCACCAATAGCTTTTTCACAGGCATAGTTTCTTTTTAAACCAATGGATCCAATCGGATCCGTATAAAAGTATTTTATTCGTCTATGTGCAGGTAACAATTCTTTGATGGACTCTTGACCGTCATCAATAATAACTAATTCAGCGTCACGGTAACTTTGGTTTAAAAAGTAATGTATTGCAAGAGGAACGAACTGCTGACGGTTAGCTGTCGGCATTATACAGGATACTTTTGGTTTGTCTATGCTTGTTGTGCTGTCGGTCCTTTCCATCCTTGTCCATTTTTTTTATGTTTAGGGTTTTCTATAGGTTTTATGCTGGTATTATTGGCATGAAGGATGGCTACAAAACCTTGCATATAATTGTGTGCAACTATTTTTCCACCAGAATTCCATACAAAATCATAATCTTCACCAACTTGTAAATCAACAAATGAATGATCCTTCCAAAATGTTTTCCGGTAGGCCATAGTTGCACCGCATAACCAGGGTTTGTCTTCGTCTGTATCTTCATACATAAACTTTTGATCCATGGAAGGTGAAAAGAAAATGACCCTATTTAAACCCGTAATATCGGCACCAGATGTGAGCAAAGAATTGACTTGTTTGCTAATCCAGTCAGGTGCATACCAATCATCATCATCCCAATGCATAATGATCTCTCCATTTGCCTTTTCACATGCTGCGTTTCTTTTAATACCGATTGTTCCTATAGGTTCCGAATAAAAATAGTGGATACTTTCATGGTCAGGTATTAAGGAAGCTGATGATTCCAAACCATCATCTAATATGACAAGTTCTGCATTCGGATAATCTTGTTTGAGAAAGTAATCTATTGCAAGTGGTAAATATCGTTGTCGGTTAGCTGTGGGCATTATACATGTTACAAGTGGCTGATTCATAGTATAAATATTAATCTTTGAGATAAACAAAGCATTTATGATGTGGTTTAAAAACAGGTGGTTGAGATAACCCTGAAGCAAGAGCATTAGCTATGTATTGCTTGATGTTTGTTGATAGTGCAGTTGTTGTACTGTTTCCTGTATTACTGGAGTAAATGGCACTAATATGGTTTCCAGTGTCACCTCGGGGTCTTACAGTAATTCTTCTATAGCTGCTTGCCAGATAGGGGTCACCTATGCCATTATAGACATACCAGCATTTGTCTTTATACTCTACAGCCTTATGCTTTGACATATGTTCTGAATCCTTTTATAAATCAAAAAGAGATAAAAAAACTTTAGTAATGACCTACTCTTTTATGGGTTTTCGGCTTTCCCTTTAACTATGAAAATAAAATTATGGAAAATATTAAATGCGGCTTAGGGTAATATGTCCCATAAAATTCATAATTTCTTTAACAGGATTTTAGATAGACATATTTTTTTGTGCCCCTTGATTGTGGTTGTGCTTGAAAATTTGTTAATGCATTGCTAATATAGGTTTGCATATTTTTTGAAAAAGGACTGGTTGGGATTGAGTTTCCATTAGTGAAAATTGCACAAATTGAACATCCATCCAGACAATTTGGGTCTATGCTTGTGACTGCATAGTTCACTACAGAAAGTGGGCTACCGTTTCCGAGGTAAGCATACCATGATTTGGCCATTTAGTTCAATGCTTTTATACATCAAAAAGCAATTAAAAAACTTTTGTTTAACCTACTCTTTTGAGGGTTTTCGGAATCTCCCTGTCTAATTTTTGGTTAGGATTTATAATTATCGATGCAGAATTTAGTCTCTCAAATAGACATATTTTTTTGACCCATATGGTTGTTCAGGTTGTAGCTGACCTGTCAGCAGCGCCTCTGTGATATAGCTCTGTAAATTTGTTGACAGTGGATTAACTGGTTGATGGCCATTGCTGTCAGCATAAACTGCGCATATCTTATCTCCACAAAGACACGTAGGAGTAACGGTAATTCTATGATAATTTGAGGCATCTAAGTAGTCATTTCCTCCCATGAGCGTATACCAAGCTTTTGACATAATGATTAATTTAACTATCTAAAATTATAGAAATTTGGATTTTGATCTTAGGGTCTTTTGACACAAAAGAGAGAACTATTGAGTCTGATTTCTAATTCTTCGTAAATTGTAATTAGTTAAAATCAATATATGGAAGACAAAATTGAAATTGATATTATCATTTTAAGTTACGCTCAGTCGGAAGTTCTACGGGATACCACTTTAAATTGTATCAACTCATTAATTGCTTCTGAGGATCCATCATTAATAAAATTTAATATTTTGATTCTTGAATCTGAAAAGTCTTTAGCCCCATATCAATACCCATATACACAAACCATTTATCCAGATGAAGAATTCGGTTATCACCGCTATATGAATATTGGTATCAGCTTAACATCTTCTCCTTTCATCTGCCTTTGTAATAATGATCTTGATTTTCATCCCTTATGGGCTACGGAGATAGTTAAACCTTTCAAACAATTTAGTGATATCGGGAGTGCGTCACCGTTCTGCTCAATCTTGCATCCCAAAATGGGCTTTAAGGTTAACGATGGCTTAAAACCAGGGTTTAGAATCAGGAAAGAAATAGCGGGTTGGTGTCTTTTTTTTCGACGGGACATTTTGTCAATTATAGGCAAATTGGATGAAAACTATATTTTCTGGTGCGCTGATAATGATTATGCGAACACACTTTGGAGATTAAAAATCCTGCATGTTCTGGTGACATCTTCCATTGTAGATCATTTAGAAAGCCAGACTTTAAATAGACAATCTGAAGATAGAATTCTGGAACTGACAGAGAATGAGGTGACTTATTTCGAAAAGAAATGGAACAACCGTATTGGGAAGAATTGGTATTTATATTAATAATGGTCACGTTCGTAAGCGGAAATATATCTATATCCTATAGGAGATGAGACATATTTCAACCACTTGAATTATAAACATCATTAATTCAATGGAAATCAAAAAAAATCTTCTAATCGCTGCAATCTTAACAAGCTGCATATTTAGTTCAAAAGCACAGACGTCGTTTAATTTCAAACCTGGTCCAACTGCGGCAGAAGGTAAAGAGTTTTTGCAGCAAAATAAAAAAATGCCTGGTGTAAAGGTAATTGCTTCCGGCCTTCAATATAAAGTGCTGAAAAAAGGAGAAGGATCCATACCTTCAAGTACAGATAAAGTGAGTATCATTTATAATTTAGCGCTGTTAGATGGTAAAAAGATAGCTATTGGTGGTGAAAAGGAGGCGTGGGAACATCATTTGGATAAAGCATTGCCAGCTATGCGTGAAGCAATCTTATTGATGCCTGTTGGTTCAAAATGGAAATTATATATTCCTGCTGAATTGGGTTTTGGTAACGACTTAGTTGATAATATTCCCGCAGGATCAGTTTTAACAGGAACTCTTGAACTTGTTAAGATTATAAAATAATTATAATCTAAATTCATTTTCTTTAGTCCTGTCGGACTAGATTGTATTATCACATATTATATACTATTGGGACGCATAAAAATAAAATTGCCATTATTTATTCTAATAATAGGAACATCACATTGGGCTACAGCTCAAGTAGCGGTAATTCCTTTTGAAATTCAGGGGAAAAATATCTTTATTAAGGTAAGTATAAATCAAAAGGATTCGTTGCTTTTAGTTTTCGATACAGGTGCTACCGGAACCTTAGTAGATTCTCTCTCTGCAGAAAGAGCTGGCGTAGAGAAAGCAGGACGCAAAGATGTAGACGCAATCGGGTCTGGCGGATCGAAAAAATACATCATGGCATTAAATCAAACGGTTCATCTGCCTGGTAATATTACTCTAGATAGTATTGATTTGGTCTTAATGAACTTCTCATCTCTTAAGACAATATCCGGGACACAAATTGATGGATTGATAGGTTATGATTTGCTAAATAAATATACTACTAAAATAGATTTTGATAACCATAAATTGTTCCTCTATAAGAATATGAAGAATGTTGATACAATAGGTTATACTGGTATACCATTCGAATTCAGTAAAGGCATTAATATTGCCAGATTTCCGATCAGTATACAATCAGAGAATGGGGAAATCTTTACAGGAAAGGTAATGTTTGATTCTGGTGCAGCTACTACATTATTGATTAGTGCACCTTTTAGAAATTTCCATAATTTAAAAAATAAACTGGGTCCTGCTGTGTCTGCTAATGGCAGAGGTCTTAACGCTACTACAATAGGAGAAGCAGCGACTATCAAATCTATGAAGTTTAACGGGTTTAAGTTGGGGAAGATGGTAGTTTCTTCAACGATTGATGATAATGCCCCTCCTAAAGATGGTTATTTAGGGATTATAGGAATGGAAATTATTAAGCGTTTTAATGTGATAATAGATTATACAAATAAAAAAATTTATTTGAAACCAAATTCTTATTTTGACACTCCATTTGTGGACACTTTAAAAAGTAAGTCATAATTTAAATTCTATTATTCAATAGGTAATTTGTCAATGTGAATATTGGTGTCTTGATTAATCAATAAAAACCAGGCTGAATATTATAACCACCCTGGTTTTGTATTATTGTTCGATTAAATATACGTATTTTTTATTAGCACCTATAGGCTGTGCTTGCAGCGATGCTGGTACATTAGATAAGTAGGATCTCATATTTCCCGGATTAGGAAAAGGGTTTGGATGAGGCGGCTTACCTCCTCCAATTTGTGGTGAATAATATGCGTATATGGCACATATAGTATTACCATCTTCGCATTGTGGCTTCACTGTCATCGGGTCATAGCTAGTTGGCAAAAATTTATTTGCACTACTCGCTGTGAAATTATAACTGTACCATCCTCTTGGCATGACAAATGATAATTTTATAAATCAAAAAGTTATCAAAAAACTTTAAATGCTCACTTACTCTCTTCAGGGTTTTCAGTAAATCCCTCACCGATCTATTTTTATAGACATTAAACAGCTTCAGCTCTAAGCTTATTGGTTGTAATATTGTTATCAGATAATTTATAATGTCACATTACTGTAAAGTAAGTGGTTCCAATTATTTGGTACAATATAAGCGTAGGTAAAAATATATTTTGTATTACAGTTCAATCAGTTCACCTTATACAAAATGACCGTCCATAAGACTCTATATCCCATAGATCCTTACAATATTTAGATGATATTTCAAGAAGACTTTGAAATTGTTAGCTAGTAACTAAAGCAGATCAATTTGTTTTTCAACAAGTTTATGTAGATAATACCTTTCAGTATTGCTTACGACTTGACTTTCCTCTGTAAATTTTAGATAGGTACTGTAAGGCATAATATTTTTACCATGAAATAAAAACATATATAAATAGTGATGTTCGGGTATTTTGAATAATAATTTATTGGATTCTAGGTAGTTAATTAAAGATGTTGCTTCCTGGTAATTATTATCATTATAAGGGTAACGCATTACTATATCTTTTTGACATAATAACGTTCCATCCCAATTTTTTATTGATGATTTAAAAGCTAAATTTGTTGTGGAGTCAAATAATGTAACACCAGTAAAAATGCTCGCTTTGCAGTAATTTGCTTTGTTTATTATGAGATTATAGGAATGTGCTAACCGAAAAGAATGATACCAGTCATCATCGTCCCAGGTACATATAAATTCCCCTTTACTTTGCGCTATTGCTTCGTTTCTGGCTTTGCCAATGGAGATATCTCCAGATCTGGTAACGGGTACAATTCGCAAATCTGAGTTTTCCATTACTCGTTGTACAAGATCTCTGGTTGTATGATCTGTTTCCGGATAAGAAATAACTAGTTCTCTGTTAGGATAGTTTTGCGCGTCGAAATAGACTATAGCTTTAAGAAGAAGAGCTGATCTGTTCGCTGTAATGCAGATGCAGGAAATCAATGGATGTGTCAGTCTGATGATCATATGATTGAAAGCTTATGTTTAGGATCTTCAAAATACTTTACAGTTGTATTATGTGCGTGTAGTAACGCAACGAAGCCGTCAATATAATCGTGAGCGAAAATGTTAGCTCCGGATTTGGTAATGAATTCATCATCTTCACCTGTTTGTAAGTCTTTAAAGGGGTGTTCGGCCCAAAAGGATTTCCAATAAGCCAACGTTGCTCCGTTAAGCCATTTTCTGGCTGAGTTTGGATTATTTCTGTTCAGGGAAGTACCCACCCAAAATGTATCGGTTACAGGTGAAAAAAAATGGACATGTTCGACCCCACAAATATCTGCCCCTGATGATAACAGGAAATGTACTTGTTTGGTAATCCAGTCTTTTGCAAAATAATCATCATCATCCCAATGCATAATGATTTTTCCTTCAGCCCTTTCACAGGCGTAATTTCTTTTTACGCCAATTTTGCCTAAAGGTGCCGTGTAGAAATATTTAATTCGAACATCATCTGGAATCAGATTGATGATTGAATCTTTGCCATCATCTACAATGATTAATTCTTTGTGACGATAGTCCTGTTTCAAAAAATGATTGATAGCGAAGGGAATGTATTTTTGCCTGTTTGCCGTTGGCATAATACAGGATACAAGAGGTTCATTCATAAATGGGATTTTGTTAGATACTAATTTAATGAGGTTTAACTGGGTATGTTGCGACAGATGTCCCAAAAGCTTTTCGATTGGGGATCAGGATCTATTTCTTGTTAACTTGTTGTATCAAAACAGGATTTTATGCATATACATTTAATAAGCTATGGTGACGACAGGTACAGAAATCAGAAAGAGATCTTTTTTGAATATGCAGTTGCTTCAGGATTTTTCCACGAGGTGATTATCTTCGGACCAGAGGATATTGAATGGGAGTTTTCGACTCGTTTCAAGCTTATATTAGAACACAGGAAAGGTGGAGGTTACTGGATCTGGAAACCTTATTTTGTAAAAAGGGTATTGGATATGCTACCTGATAATGACATACTTGTTTATAGTGACGTTGGTTGTTTAATAAATGCGGAGGGAAGGAAACGCTTTGATGAGTATATTGATTTGCTGGTCCAATCAGACATGGGGAGTCTTGCCTTCAGATTGCCACACAAAGAGATAGAATATACTAAGCAGGAGATTTTTAATGTTTTTGAATCGTCTGCTGATATTATCAATTCAGATCAACTAATGGCTACTGTCTTTTTATTGAAAAAGTGCAGGCATGCACAAATTTTAGTAGATAAATGGTATGAAACGTTATGTACATTTCCATTGCTATTTGTTGATGATTATGATCCGGCGATTAAGCAAAATGAATTTATTGATGCGAGACATGATCAAAGTGTATTTAGCGTAATTCGTAAAACTTTTGGATCAGAAGTGATTGCAGATGAAACCTATTTCAAAGACTTCAAAAGAGAAGGAATGAGCTATCCATTCTGGGCTACACGTTTGAAAAGATAGAATTATTCATATAGGAAGATCGTTAACACAAATAGAAATGATAAAACTAAGATTTTTTTCTGATTACGACAGCTCAGAGAATCTACTGACACGGTTTCAACAGAATTATAATGTTTATGATAAATTGTTGGATTTTACTGTCAATGATGACTACAACTACGCCATCATATTTAACAGGGCAAATGAATCTATCCGGCCATGGGCAAAGAAGATTACAATCATTCAAGAGCCTTCATGGAGTGAAGCACACCAATATGTCAATTCCTTAACAGATACCGATTTTTTGATTATCCATGATGTAGCGCTATTTGAAAAGAAATATAACATCAAACTGGGAATGAAGGTGATCGAATCGCCTTCGTACATGTTTTATCATGATCATTTGCCCCATTCATTTTTCGCTGACACAGAAAGTATAAAAAAAACCAGAAAGATATCTATGATTGTCTCGGGACAACAGTTTAGCAGAGGGAATTATAGGAAACGATTGGCGGTATTAAGTGAAATTCTGAGTTCAGATCTGGATATTGATATTTACGGGAGAGGTTTGCATATCAGGGATGAAAGATATAAAGGTAGATTGGAATATAAATATGTAGGGTTAATACCTTATGAATATTCTATAGCAATTGAGAATTGTAATGAGAGAAATTACATTACTGAAAAGTTTGTTGACTGCGTAATCTGCAATACAACCCCAATTTACAACGGAGCGCCTAATATTTCTGAGGTCTATGATCCACTGTTTTTTAAAACTATAGATTTAGATAGCCCTGATATAGTGGATAGAATTAAACAGATTATTAAAGAGCCGGCGCCGGGAGCTGGACCTAATAAGAAGATCTATTTTGAGCAATATAACTTGTATTCGAAATTGAAAGAAATTATATCCGCTGACTCTAAGTGAGAGTTGCGATTGTCATCATATATATATTTGATCTGTAAATGACCAAATATGCTATGAAATATTCTTTTGTAATAGTCTTTTTATTGTGCAGCGTCCTTTCGTATGAAGCTATTTTTTCCCAAAGCTATTACGACACCTCAATCGATAATCCTCTTGTAGAACAAAATATTTTTCTGCATAAAAAAGCGCAAATGAACACGCTGTCTGATTTTAAAGAGATCAAAGAAAAACTCCCTATACCGCTATGGCCATCGCGACAGGACGTTTTATCATGCTATTGGAAAGCCTGGGAATTGGCCTTCACCAACATTAAAGAAAACAAGACGGAAAATGGCTTCCTTCAGCCATATATCAGTCCTGCATTTAACAACCATTTATTCATGTGGGATACAAGTTTTATGATGATGTTTGGCCGTTACGGTCACCGTGCATTCAATTTTCAAGGTAGTCTTGATAATTTTTATAAGAATCAACATAAGGATGGTTATATCTGCAGAGAGATTTCTGAATTGAATGGAGCTGAAATATTTTCTAAGTATGATCCCTCGAGTACTGGTCCGAATATTATGCCCTGGGCAGAGTGGGATTATTTCCAATACTATCAGGATAAGGAACGTTTGAAAACTGTGTTCCCGGTGCTTTTGGCTTATTATGAATGGTTTGAACAAAATCGTTCCTGGAAAGATGGTTCCTATTTTTCTACTGGTTGGGGATGTGGTATGGACAACCAGCCGCGATTGCAGCCAGGATATAACCCTGAGTTTTCTCATGGATTTATGTCATGGATAGATACAAGTTTGCAGCAACTTTTTGCGGCTAAGGTTTTGATTAAAATGGCAGAGGTATTAGATCGGAAGAATGATGTTAAAGATGTTGAAGTGGAGATGAAAAAACTGACTGCATACGTTCAACAAAACATGTGGGATGAGAAGACTGGATACTTTTACGATCGTTACCGTGATGGATCTTTATCAGGTGTGAAAAGCATTGCCTCCTATTGGGCATTGCTGGCGGAAACAGTACCTATCGTGCATTTGAAAAAGTTTGTGAACCACCTTGAAAACCCTGCTGAGTTTGCAAGACTTCACCGTGTGCCTACACTTTCTGCTGACACGAAAGGATACAGTCCGGACGGCAATTACTGGCAAGGAGGAGTATGGGCACCAACCTCATATATGGTTTTACGGGGTTTAACGAGATACAAGCAAGATTCCCTGGCATATGAGATTGCAATAAACCACCTGAATAATGTGGTTAAAGTCTATCAGGAAACGAGAACGTTATGGGAAAATTATGCACCTGATAGGGTTGAAGGCAAATACCGCAAAGATCTGGTAGGTTGGACAGGTTTAGTACCTATATCTGTATTATTGGAATATGTTTTTGGTCTTTCCGTAGATAGAGAAGAAAATGTCCTGGTTTGGGATATCCGATTACTGGATGAATTTGGTGTTAAAAATTACCCGCTTAAAAATAATGGAAACGCAAATTTCTGGTGTGCTAAAAGGAAGAGAAATACAGAAAAGCCAAAAGTAAGAATTACTTCTAGCGTGCCATTGACTTTAAAACTCATTTGGGCTGGAGGAACTGAAGTTCTGCATATTAAAGGTGATTAATCGGGCTGCCATAATGCTGTGCAACGATAGTTATAATCGTTGACCATTTCTCTTGAATAGCTGAGAATCCTGGTAGGCTGATTGGATTTATGTTTCATTTTCAAATGTCCAAAAATCAAATCTTCCAGGCTTTTGACTATACAGCCAGCATGATATTCTTTTTTAACCTTTTGTTGAGCAGCTTTACCCAGTGATTTTCTGATTTCGGGATTGGTATGCAAATATTTCAAAGCTTGATGAATAGTCGTGACATCACGTTCTACGACAAGGCCTGTTAATTCATTATCCACCAGTTCAATCTGCGCATTATCCTTATCAGGAGTACTTATGGTGATCAAAGGGGTGCCAACGGCCATAGCTTCCGCAATGACGATCCCGAAGCTTTCCCCTATATGACTGGCAGCAATAAAAATATCTATGCATCTGTAGTAAATCAACAGCTGTTCCAAATCTGCTGTGTTTTCCAGTACAATCAATTTATCTGCTATACCTAGTTTTTGAGCATGCTCAAAAATAATTTCGATGGCACCCACCAGTAAAAACCTGGCATTTTTGACTTCTTTGGCGAATGCTGCAAAGGCATCTAAGCTGACCAAATCGAACTTGGCGCGATCTGCTCTGCCAACTCTGCCAACAATAAATTTATCCGATAAATCATATTGTTCCTTAAATTTATTGATTGTGTCGTTAGACGGTAGGAGATGATCCATAACGTCAACGTCTACAGGATTGTATAATACTCTTCTTTTTTTGAAAAAGTTGTTTTTCAAATAACTGTCACGGTACATGCGACGAATTAAAATCATTTTTGAGATATACAAGTCGTAATCTATAGACTGATACAATACTGACTCCCGAAAATTACCAAATATATTGGTCTGAATAACCATTTTGGGTTTATTTGCAGCGACAATAGTGAAAATTTCGGGATCTAATTTGCCGTTCCCATGCCAGTGAAACACATCTGTTTCTTTTAATAAATCAGCAAGCTTTGTCAGGTCACCTTCTAATAAAACCACTTTTACACCCAATTCTTCGATCAATTGCACCCGTTCACCGCCTTCATGGATTCCCAATGCTGTAACATCAAAGTATTCTTTATTTAGATACTTACAGTACAATTGTATTACGTATTCAGTCCCCCCTAATCCCATCGAATTTCCCGCTTCAATAATTCTGATTTTGCTGTTGTCCATAGATGATGTTGCTTTTTAAATTTTGTATATGGCAATTTATAGAAGATCTTTTTTTTATGATAGGGTCAATAGGCATATTAGAAAAGACATTTATTTTTTTGATAATTAGGAAGTCGAATTGTAAATCTCTACTATGTAAGACAGGGAGCAGTAATTTCAAGTTGCTTCTGATAAATAAAATATAAGCATTAGACAAAAATGAATCTAAAAAATATCCTGCGAGTTACATTTTGCTGTTATTGTTTGATACCATCATTTCAGTTGGGAGCACAAGATCTTCCGGTCTGGAGTGCTTCAAATACTCAGCGTATTTCGATTGATTGGTTAGTTAATCCTATATCTACTAAAGCAGAAGTATTCAGGACCTTAGATCGCAAAGATATCATCTTGTACAACGGTCTTGTAAAGAGACAATTTCGTTTATCACCTGCTGTCGCTTGTATCGATTTTAAGAATATGTTTACGGGCCAGCAATTCTTAAGAGAAGTCAGGGAAGAAGCCAGACTGACAATTAATGGAAAGAAGTATTATGTTGGAGGAATGAAAGGGCAAAAGGAAAAAGCTTATCTGCTACCTGAATGGGTTGATACTTTCACACCAATTGCGCAGGACTTTAAGTATACATCTTACAGTATTCAGCCAATTCAATCGCAACTGATATGGCATACTAAGTTTTGGTCAGGTGCTAAGGGTAATGGGAAGGGTAAATTACTGACATTTCATTACAAAGCTGCAGCTCCTCAATTAACTGGTTTAGAAGTTATGATCAATTATGAGCTGTACGATGGTATCCCATTGATGGTGAAATCCTTAATGCTCAAGAATAATGGTAGCCTAAGTTTTAAAATTGACAGTGTAGTCAATGAAGTATTGGGAATGGTAGAGGAGGAGAGTGCCGTTGCCGGGAAATTTGAAAGCTTCAAAAAGCCTCAGGGCATTTATTTTGAAACGAACTATGCTTTTAACAATTCTATGCGCTATCTGCAAAGCGATCAGACAACGCATTGGAAGCCTGATACAGCTTACAAATCTCAGGTTCATTACGAATATTTAACGCCCGTGCTCCTGGAAGTTTATCCGGAACATGCACCTGGTATTGAACTTAAACCGGGCGAAGTTTATCATTCTGTTCGGACGCATGAATTGTTAATGGACAATGGTGATCGGGAAAGGCGGGGATTGGCAGTGCGGAAAATGTATGGTCATATTGCACCATGGTCTTTAGCGAATCCTATATTTATGCATCTGGTGAGCAGAAATGATGAGCAGGTATACACCGCTATTGATCAATGTGCAGCAACTGGTTACGAGGCGGTAATTTTAAGTTTTGGCAGTCACCTTCATATGGAAGATACCAGCGAAGCGAATATTACAAAATGGAAAAAAATAGCGGACTATGCACACAGTAAAAATGTGAGTATAGGTTGTTATTCGCTTTTTAGTTCGCGGACGATTAACGATGAGGAAGATATCATCGATTCAAAAACGAATAAGCCTGGAGGAGCATTGTTTGGTCATGCACCCTGTTTTGGAAGTAATTGGGGATTGTGGTATAAAGAAAATATAAAACGATTCTTTACAAAGACAGGCTTTGATATCTGGGAGAACGATGGCCCTTATCCAGGCGACATATGCGGATCTACAAAACATCCGGGTCATACAAATGCGGAAGATTCCCAATGGAAACAGATGGAAATTCAAAAAGAATTGTACCACTGGCTCAATGAGCGTGGAATCTACATCAATTCTCCAGATTGGTATTTTCTGGATGGAACAAACAAAATAGCTTTGGGATATAGAGAAGTCAATTTCAAGCTGCCACGTGCGGAGCAAAAGATTCTGAACCGTCAGAATATATATGATGGCACCTGGGAAAAAACACCTTCAATGAGTTGGGGTTTTGTTCCCCTAACTGAATATGGTGGTGGTGGACCTGCGGCTACACTGGAGCCTTTAGCTGAGCATCTGGGGGATTACGAGCAATTGATGATGCAATATTACGGTGCGGGGATTCAGGCATGTTATCGGGGCCCTAGATTGTATGATACAGAAGAAACTAAACAATTAGTAATCAATGTAGTGAAATGGTACAAAAAATACAGACAAATATTAAACTCTGATGTGATACATATGCGCAGAGCTGATGGAAGAGACTGGGATGGAATTCTGCATGCTAATTCTGTTTTGAAGGAAAAAGGTTTATTCATGTTATATAATCCATTAAAAGAACAGATTACCCGGACTATTAAAATTCCAGTTTATTATACCGGGCTAACCAAATTTGCGAAAATCAGGGAGAAGGAAGGTAGATTACAGTCATATAAATTGAACAGGGATTTCACTGTGGATTATACTTTTACGCTACCGGCTGAAGGTTATTCATGGTTTGTAATTGAGTAAATAATATTAGATTTTTAGCTCAGGAATTCTAAGATTTTTTGATTTACATGTTCATCTAAAGTGGATGCGATATCTTCATTGTGATAGGCCTTGATATACAAAGAAGGCATTTTGTCAATAGGATATAGGATCTTCTTAACAGATAGTGAATGAATAAGCGCTATGGAATTGGCAATCCCATTTTGTCCATTAGAATTTGCGAGTAGGACCTCTTTTCGGCATAGTAAGGTCTCAGGCCACCATTCACTGGTAGATAGGTAGGATTGACTATTATGGTAATCGTGTATCCATATTCTGGATAAGATACTGGCCTGGAATCTTTCGCCAACGATTTGCATACTGTTGTATTGATAAGACAATCTGCTCTCATGATGCCAGCTATCTTCATCCCAATTACAGATGTAAAATCCAGTGGACTTCAGTATAGCTTGTTTCATGATGTCATCTGATGAATCTTTACTACAAAAGGGTAAACCAATAATCTTGAAATCATTGCTATTGATAAACCGGTCAATCAAAGATTGAGTATGGTAATCCTTTTTATAGTAGGCAATAACTATTTCCTTGTTTGGGTAGTTTTGTTTTTCAAAGCATTCAAATGCTTTATCAAAAAAAGCGGGTTTGCCATTGGCAATACAGATGCAAGATATGAGTGGGTAGGTATTCATAAGCTCCTCGTAATTGTTTATTCTACTGTAAAATTAGAAAAAGGGAATTTCGGCAGATAGGGCCATTTGACCCAAATTGGATAATAAAAATATAGAGAAAGCTCGGCGGGAATAGGATTCTTATGGATTTAATTACACCAAATATATATTGCGTTGTACTGCGATATAGTTTATTGCTTTAAATAATTGTTATTTACCAATTTTGTATGAATAAAATTACGCTGTGTCTCTTCATGTTTTTCTGCCTTAATAGCCAGGCTGAAACCATCATCCTTAAATCCCCATCCGGAAATATCAATATTGAAATTGAGTATTCCAGCAAGCTGAGTTATGAGGTTTCAATGAATGGGAAGTCCATTATTACCAAATCTTTAATGGGATTCAAGTTCAAAAATGAACCTGATATGGGCGGTAACTTAGAATTGATTGATCAAAAACAAGAAGAACACAATGAGAACTGGACTCCGGTTATCAAATCAAAACATGCCATTATAAAAGACCATTATAAATCGCTCAGATTATATTTTATTGAGAAATCAGGCCTGCGAAGAAAAATGAATTTGGAATTCCGGGCTTATGATGACGGAGTTGCATTTCGCTACCAACTTTTTTCGGGAGGAAAGATTGGCGACAGAAACATAACCAAGGAACTGACAGATTATAATTTCGAAGGCAATCCTAAAGCTTGGGTGGCCGACTATAAAACATATACTTCTTCTCAGGAGACAGAATTTTTGCCTAAACAGATCAGTGCCATAAAAAGAGAGACAAAAGCTGGATTACCATTTTTAATAGAAATCGATAATGAACATTATGCAGCCATAACAGAAGCTAAAATTGATAATTATCCTGGTTTTTACATTGGTTCTGATGTAGATTCTGCTGCAAATAATGTGACGCTAACGACGAAGCTCTCTCCATTACCCTTTGAACCTGAAGATGGGATTAAGGCGAGGTTTTCTGATCCCATTTATACGCCATGGAGAGTGATTATGCTGGGGAGATCAGCTGGTAGTCTGATAGAGTCTGAGATCATACAAAACCTGAATGATCCTTGTGCTCTAAAAGATGTTTCCTGGATAAAACCGGGAATGAGTGCGTGGGACAACTGGTGGAGTGGTGATATCAAGATGGAGATGACTGCGATTAAACAATATATTGACCTGGCATCTGCACAGAATTGGCCGTATATGATTATCGACTGGATGTGGTATGGCCCAAATAACAATGCCAACGCGATCATCACTAAAACTGCCCCACAGTTAAATATGCAGGAATTATTAGCTTATGCTAAAAAGAAAAATGTACGGCTATGGCTATGGTTATATTGTAGTGATATCAACAGGAACAATCAATTTGAAGAGGCTTTTGCGCTATATGAGAAATGGGGTATTGCCGGCATAAAGATTGATTTTATGGATCGTGATGATCAGGAGATGGTGAACTGGTATCACAAGATTATAAAGAAGGCAGCTGAGCATCATTTACTGGTGGACTTCCACGGGGCTTATAAACCTGACGGAATTATCCGTACTTACCCTAATATGATTACACGAGAAGGAGTGATGGGAGAAGAGTATTCTAAATTTTCAGACCGGATTGTACCAGAACACAATATAACGCTGGCATTTACAAGGATGCTGGCAGGTCAGATGGATTATACGCCTGGTGGATTTCTTAATGTAACCAAGGCACAGTTCAAAAAAAACACGCCTGCAGTGGTTCAAAACACGCGTTGTGCAGAGCTGGCAAAATTTGTCATATACGAAAGTCCGGTAACTGTGTTCTGTGATCATCCTGATAATGTACTGAATCAGCCCGGAGCGGATTTTTTGAAAGGTTTCCCTACTGTTTGGGATGATATCCATTTCATCTCTGGATACCCGGGAGAGCATGTCGCCTTGGTGAAGCAATCTGGGAAACGCTTTTTTATCGGAGCAATGAATAATGGCACAAAGAGAACACTGAAAATAAAGTTGGACTTTTTACCTGCGGGTAAGTATGAGTTGATATTATGGAAAGATGCGGAAGATGCTGATGTAAATCCAACCAAACTGGTTAAGTCTAAGCAGGTTGTTGATGCTAAATCAATGACAAAAATTACTATGGCTATTAATGGTGGTTTCGTGGGGGAGATTGTCCCAATTGTCCCCTGATATTATTTTGTTGTACCATTATCTTTAAGTTGATTCACTCTAAACTTAAAGATAATGGAAACAAACATCTGTTGCACGATAGTTACCCCTTCGCATCTATATAAAGGTATCACTACCTTAGGCTCCTTAAAAATTCATAACCAGGATGCCTTATTATATTTAATTGTTACTGAACCTGTAGATATCGTTTTGGATGATATAGTCATTCTGGACATCAATCATTTCATTCAAATTAATGAAGAAGCAAAATTGATCGCCCGGGTTTATGCCGGAAGATCTAACGAATTGCGCTGGGCATTTAAAACGGTTGTAATTCGTTATTTACTGAATCTATATCAGGGCTCGCGGGTAATTTACTGCGATTGTGACATGTGCTTTTTTGGCAATCCGACACATCTGTTCGATTATGTGGATCAGGGAGGAATTGTACTGACTCCTCAATGGGGACCGTTGCTTCCGACGCCAAACCTGCCTCAGTTCAGGGATAACTTCTTATACGGACTTTTTAATGCAGGCTGCATCACTGCAAATGAGAAAGGTATACCAGCTTTAGAATGGTGGGCAAAGGCCTGTCTCACCGGTATAGAAATTGACTTTACCAAAGGCATGATGCTGGACCAGCGCTATCTGGATCTGATGTATATCTATTTCCCTGAAACGGTAATTTGTCGACACAAAGGCTATAATCTGGCAGATTGGAATGTCGAGATCAGAAATGATTACCTGTTTAGAAATAAGAATCTGAATGACATGTTTGAAGTCATATTAATTCATTTTACGGGACCTACCATCACGCGTATCGCTAAAGGCGGAGATAGGTTACTGGAACCTCATTTAAATCAATACCAACGATATCTTGATGCCTCTGTTAAATTATTAGATGAAATAGCATTAGAGAAAGCTGATGCTGATCAATTGGACAAAAGTCCCATAATTGATCACTCCTAATTACCGTATGTTATTCTTTGTAACTTAAATAACCAAATATAGTTAAGGTATTTGCTGTTACATAAATCGACATCTATGAAATTAATTGAACAGATTGACAGGCATGAGGTCTTAAAAAGGTGGGCAATAGGCGAAGTGTATTCTGAGTTCTTTATTCCTCTCTATGAATCGCAACGGGAGAAAACGTTGGATATGTTGGTTTCTGGTAACCGTTACCTGGAACAGGAAGGTATTGAACAGGTGCTGGAGGTTAAACAATCTTTAATTGATTCCTTATCTAAATATATCAAGTGGTATAAAGCTATTCTGGAAATAAACAAATCAGATCTGGACATGGTGTATACTTTGCAATTACCGGGTTGGGAAAGAAATACCGGTGGATCTTATCTGATTGCTGATGCAGCAAGGAAGATCCAGAAAATACCTTATCTGGACAAAAGGGTAGCAGCAATCTACGATTCGCTCAAAAATAAAGAGGTGAAACTGGAAGGGATTACCTTATTGGCTGTGGATAAGATCGGACCTTATGTAGCGGTGGAGGGAAACGGGCGACTGACGAGCATCTATATGGCGCAGCAGTTAGAAAAGCTGGATTTGATTGATAACAATCAGATAGAGATAACATTAGGATTGTATTGATAGAATTTATAAATTTGTTATGGAAGGCAGAACAGAAATTGATATCATCATTTTGAGCTACGCACAAAACGATGAATTAAAAATGATTACTGAACATTGTATCAGTTCTTTGATGATTTCTGAAGATGATACGAAGATCAAATTCAATATAATCGTAGTTGAGTCTGAGAAAAGTTTAGCGCCCTTCCAATATGCACAAACTGAAACTATTTACCCGGAAGAGGAGTTTGGTTATCACAGGTTCATGAACCTCGGAATTGCCAGCTCTTCTTCTAAATATATTTGCCTCTGCAACAATGATATTCGTTTCCATCCAAAATGGGCTACAGAATTGTTGAAAGCTTTCAATAGATATCATGACCTGAGTAGTGTTTCTCCCTTTTGCTCAGTGCATCATCCCCAAATGGGTTTCGAATATAACAATGGGATTTATGATGGTTACAGAATTCGTTATGAAGTGGCAGGTTGGTGTCTGTTCCTGAAGCGTGATGTTTTGCGGATTACTGGTAAACTGGATGAGAATTATGAATTCTGGTGCGCGGATAATGATTATGCGAATACGCTGGATGTTCTGGGATTGAGGCATGCTTTGGTTTCATCTTCTGTAGTCGATCACCTGGATAGCCGTACGATCAATGGCAGAGCGAATGACGAATCAAAATCGCTCACGTCTAATGAGTTCTTTTACCTGGAGAAAAAGTGGAATGCCCGATTAGGCGAAGGCTGGCAAAGTGCGTAATCACAGTTAACTAACCGTTCTTTTTATATTTTTTGTTTTCGAATGATTTTACGGTGGTATTGTCAGGATGCAGAATAGCAATAAAACCATCGATGTAATCATGCGCAAATACTTTGGCTCCCTCGGTTTGAATGAAGGCATCGTCTTCGCCTTTTTGTAAATCCTGAAAATGATGTTTTTCCCAGAACGATTTCCAGTAGGCAAGCGTAGCACCATTAAGCCAGACTCTGGAATTAGGATTGTTTCGATTATGTGCATCGCCTTGCCAGAACATATTCATGATGGCGGAGAAATAATGCACGTGTTTGATCCCGCAGATATCTGATCCGGAACTTTGCAGGAAATATACTTGTTTCATGATCCAGTCGTAGGCATGCCAGTCATCATCATCCCAGTGCATAATGATTTCGCCACTTGCTTTTTCACAGGCGTAGTTTCTTTTAATGCCTATAGTGCCTAAAGGCTCAGTAAAAAAATACTTGATTTGAGGATGTTCTGGCACCAATGGTTTCACTGCGTATTTGCCATCGTCAATAATGATCAGCTCTTTATGTGGATAGTTTTGTTGCAGAAAATAGCTGATGGCATAGGGGATAAACTTCTCACGGTCGGCTGTTGGCATGATGCAGGAAACAAGGGGTAATCTCATCTTCAAATCGTTTAGAAAGCAATTTAAACACTATAAAACCGAACCTGCAGGTCAAATGACCCAAAAGAAAACTAACTAATATCTCCGTTTATAATCTTTGTAACTTGTTCCTGTTCAAGAAGTCCAATTAACTCCAATCCTCAACTATGAGCAGTTTGAATTCATTTTTAGCGTATGCTGAAGCGCAGAATCTTGTGCTAAAAACTTTAGACGGTATAGTGATGTACCACCTCACTGACACAGCAATTCCTGAATATATTTACTTTATGCCCAAGCGACTGCCAATCGGAAAATCGCTGGGTAAATTCTTCAATTGTCAGTTCAGGTATATACCGGAGAAATTTTACCTGATTTATTTCAATCCCATCCGCTGGGTGCTCCCCAACTTAGCGGAAGTGATGCGCGAATTAGAGGGAGTGGCAGTAGAATACGGGCATAGTAAATTATTATTTCAGCTGACTTATGGGAGACTCACCTTTGATGTGACACAGTGTAAGAAAACTAATGCGAAAGAGGATTTGTCAGAATTCCAGATACCCATCTATCTGGATGAGAAAAATTTCTTTATCAATGTGATAGATCTGCCGGAAAGAATGGGAATTCCAAAGGTGTTTGAAAAACTTGATTTTACCTGGTGAGGTATGCTGTTTAGATTTTTTAAATAAAAATTGGTTATTGTGATTGTTTGTGCAAAGCTGGGAAGCTTTGCACTTTTTTTTGTTAGGCCAGTATAAGATTGAAACCAGATATAAATTTATGATAAACAAAACGATTAAAATCTTTTTAATTGCGTTTACAAGCTGCACGGCTGTATACGCCAAAGATTATACGCTGACTTCGCCTGATAAAAAAAATACGATAAAGATTACGGTCGACAAAAAGATCAGTTGGTCGGTCAGCAGAGGAACGGAATTATTGATGAAGCCCAGTCAGATGAGTCTGAGTTTAAATGATGGGAAAAATGCAGGGATTTCTCCCGAGGTTTTAAAATCTGAGATGAAATCTTTCAATGAAACCATTACGGCAATCGTTCCGGTGAAAAACCGACTGATAGCTGATAACTATAATGTACTAAAACTAACTTTCAGAGGAAATTACGCAGTTGAGTTTCGTGCTTATAATGATGGTGTGGCTTATCGATTTGTAACTAGTTTCGGCAATGAGCTTGTCGAAGTCAATAACGAAAAGGTTGCATTCAATTTTAATGAAAATTGTAACATTTTTTTGCCAAAAGAAGAGAATGCAGAACTGCAGTCACATTATGAGGCCGATTTTAAGGTAACTAAACTGGCAGAAATTCCCGCTGAAACTTATGGTTATCTGCCGCTGTATGTGGCTACAAATACGGGCACTAAAATGGTGATCACGGAATCTGATTTGACAGACTACCCTAACTTATTTCTTTTTGGAACAGGTGGAAATAGTTTGACTGGACGCTTTCCTAAGGTGATTCTGGAAGCAAAATCAAAAGAGAATTCTGATCGGGCAGAGGTCATTGTCAAAAAAGCAGATTACCATGCAAAGACGAGTGGCAATAGAACTTATCCATGGAGAGTGGTGGTGATTAGTCCGGATGATAAAGGATTGCTGGAAAATGAACTGGTATACAAGCTGGCTAAACCTAATGTGTTGAAAGAGACCAAATGGATCAAACCGGGAAAGGTAGCCTGGGACTGGTGGAATGACAACAATGTGTATGGGGTCAATTTTAAGTCTGGCGTTAATACGGTCACTTACAAATATTATGTAGATTTTGCCGCTGAATATGGCTTGGAATATATCATTTTGGATGAAGGTTGGTCGCGCACCACTACAGATCTGATGGCGCCTAATAAAGAGCTGGATCTGGAATCACTGATCAGCTATGCAAATAGTAAAAAAGTTGGTGTTATTCTTTGGGCTTTATGGAAACCATTGGATGTTGACATGGATAAGATCCTTGATCAATATGTGAAATGGGGTGTGAAAGGCGTAAAAGTAGATTTTATGGCAAGAGCGGATCAGTATATGGTAAATTTCTACGAGCGGGCGGCTAAAGCTACAGCTGCGCGTAAATTATTACTGGATATGCATGGTGCTTATAAACCTGTGGGGCTGAACCGCGAATACCCTAACCTGATCAACTATGAAGGGGTAAGGGGAATGGAAAATAACAAATGGGAAGCAACGATCACACCGGTACACAATACAACCTTGCCATTTACGAGGATGGTAGCAGGACCTATGGATTATACACCGGGTGCCATGATCAATACAAATAGGGATGAGTTTTATGTGAATTTTGGTTCACCAATGAGCAGGGGAACGAGAGCACATCAGACAGCGATGTATGTGATGTATGATTCTCCTTTACAAATGTTTTGTGATAACCCTTCAAATTATAAAAGAGAGCCGGTCTACACGCGCTATATCTCTCGCATTCCGACGGTATGGGACAAAACCATTGCACTGGAAGGAAAGATTGGAGAATATGCAGCCGTAGCAAGGAAGAATGGAAATAAATGGTATATCGCTGGTATGACAAATTGGGAATCCAGAACATTTTTGATTCCGTTGAACTTCCTGGATGGCAAAAAGTATAAGGTGGAGATATTAAAAGATGGAATAAATGTAGCTAAACATGCTGCGGATTATGAGATGATTAATAACGAAATCTCGGCTGGTGATGTGCTGTCAATGGAAATGGCAGCGGGTGGTGGATATACTGCAATCCTTACTCCGGTAATGCCATAGTATCATTTGAAATTATTTTTATGTTGAATTAGGAGAGTACAACAAAATATCGCACTTTTCTTATAACTGGGAATAGGAAAAAGGAAGCGGATACTACGGGTTTGCCAAGCCCCGGCTGAGTTTTAGTTGACGCTCCTTTATTCCCCGTAATTTGACCTGCTGAATCTAACCAAAAAATATTTCCATCTAAAATGGGAGACCTATGAAAAACAATACACTATAGTATTGACAGAATAGGTGGGACAACTTGAATCTGTATTTTTAAATAGCAGAACAATTGCCAGTTTCTGAAAAGGCCGCCATCTTATCTCTCAATAAATGCGGCCTTTCTCTTCAAACAGGTGGGGCCATTAATTGATAGTCGTACAAGATTTTCATCAAAAAATCGTACTTTATATCTGATAAGACTATTAAAACATGATTAGAGAATCCGTAGACCGTAAAAGGCTGCGGATTTTTCGTTTATAGGATATCTGATCACATTTTGGGTCAAATGTCTCATAATTGATTGTGTATATGATGACGAATGGCCTATGCTTAACTTAGGGAGAACCATTAAACGCGCTATTATGAAGGTAAGATTTTTCTCTAATTATGACTCTTCGGACGGACTGTTAGGTCGTTTCCTGGCAAATTACATAGTAAATGATCAGCAGATTAGATTCACGACGAAGAGGGATTATGATTTTGCGGTAGTGTTTAACCGGACAAATGATCCAATCAAGAAAACGGCAGGGATTATCACGGTGGTGCAGGAACCTTCCTGGAGTCCGGCATTTGAGCGCACGGATTTTCTGACGGGCAGCGATTACCTGCTGGTGCATGATGCAAATTTATTCAGGGAGACGCTGGGAATAGAGCTGGGAGGGGAAGTGATTGAGTGTCCTTCTTACATGTTTTACCACGACAGGGTGATGAATCCCTTCTGGGATTTTGTGCAGGCAGTGGACAAACCGAAGAAGTTATCGATCATCGTTTCACATATTAACCGCGAGCAGGGGAATTACCGGAAGCGGATCGCTTTACTGGAGAAGATCCTGGACTCAGATCTGGAAATCGACATTTATGGTCGCAGGTTGGAAATTGATGACAAAAGATTTCGGGGACAATTGGATTTTAAATACACGGGTTTGCTGCCATACCAATATTCAATTGCGCTGGAGAACTGCAATGAGAAAAACTACGTGACGGAGAAATTTGTGGACTGTGCTATGTGTAATACGATCCCGATTTATAATGGTGCGCCGAATGTAGGGGATATTTATGATGAACGTTTTTTCAGGACGATTAACCTGGACAGTCCAACGGTTATTGATGACATCAGGGAGATCATTAAACATCCTGCAGAACGCTCGCATGTGAACAGGGAAATCTATCGTCATGAGCGGAATTTGTATACTAAACTGAAGGAGATTATTCTGGATTAATATTTTTATTGGCTCCTGTTTTATTAAAATGATTTAGCTAAAGTAATTGTAATTCAGGTGATTATAAATTTGTTATTTGAGGCAAAAGTGTTATTTTTGTTTAGTATAAAGGGTCCGGGTACTGACCTAAAATAGTTTATCCTGCCTATGGGATTCAAGCCCCGGTGTTTCGTTAAGAAACCCGGGGTTTTGTGTTTTTGAATTGATTAGGGGCGATGTAGGGTGAATTGAGCTAGAGCGCTTTCAATGGTAAGGTAAACTTTCTGGAGTTGCTGATTGGTGATACAATAGGGCGGCAGAATATAGATGATGTTCCCTAAGGGCCGGAGCAGGATTTGATGTTGGAGGAAGTAGGTATATAGGACATCTCTTAAATTGCTGAAGTAACCGCTGTTTTCTGGTGTGTAAAATTCTATGGCAAGGATGGTCCCGGTTTGTCTGATGTCTTTAATGCCTGAATGTCCTGTGAGTTTTTCTTTAAATAATTGATGCTGCTGACAGATTCTGGTGATGTTGTCCTGGGTTTCTTGCTGGAGCAATAAATCTATACTGGCAGCTGCTGCGGTGCAGGCCAATGGATTGGCGGTAAAAGAATGGCCGTGGAAAAGGGTTTTAAGCTTATCCTGGGATAAAAAGGCGTTATAGAGAGTGTCTGTGCAGGTGGTAACTCCCAAAGGCATTAAACCGCCTGTAAGGCCTTTGCTGAAACACATGATATCGGGCTGCTGTACCAAATGATCTGCGGCAAAGTTTTTTCCTGTTCTGCCAAAGCCGGTAAAGACCTCATCCTGGATCAGGAGG
>Ga0247809_1000211_pt1 | contig 30292 bp, 30 predicted proteins | sample UWRJL104311B1_FD_180951 | JGI IMG/M metagenome (GOLD analysis project Ga0247809, IMG submission 180951) | Plant litter microbial communities from Arlington Agricultural Research Station in Wisconsin, United States - UWRJ-L104-311B-1 | ecosystem: Environmental > Terrestrial > Plant litter >...
ATTGTAGGCGGTGGCGAGGGCATTCTCTATGAAACAGCAGGAGCGCTGGGCAACGGGGAACGCATATTTATCACAGCCAAACTGCCCGACTATATCCGAGTTGGGAATGGCGACGATGTTACGGAAAAGTACATTTTCCTGACCACTTCCCACGATGGCAGCGGCAGCATCACGGCCGCATTTACCCCTGTGCGCATCGTATGCCAAAACACGCTGAACGCTTCATTGCGCAGCATGGCCAATGTAGTGCGCATCAGGCACACTTCGGGCGCAAAACAGCGTATTGAGAACGCCCACAAGATTATGGGACTGGCCAACACATTAAGTAATCAGTTAGAGGACATTTTTAACGGGTGGGCAAAAGTAAAAGTGTCAGACCGAGAAGTCAAAAAACTGATCCAATTGGCACTCTGCCCGAACAGGGAAACCTTTGACCTGCTCAAAAAAGGGGCGGAAGATGAAATTTCCACCGTATTTAAAAATACTGTCGAGGATGCCTTCACGTATGCGATGGTAAGCGACACGCAGCAGATGGAAACGACAAAAGGTACGCTGTTCGGGGCATACAACGCTGTGACAGGCTACTATCAGAACGTAAGAAATTACAAGAATGATGAAGCCAAGCTGCAGAGCATTGTCTTGGGCGGCACTGCCCAGCTCAAATCACAGAAAGCATTTGAATTGTGCAGTGGTTTTGGATTAGACGGTGCGGCAATCCTAAACCTTAATTGAATCATAACAGGCTGCCGCCTTCATCGGCGGCGGCCCATAAAAAAATAGCAGCTATGGCAAATTGGTGCAGCAATACGGTTGCCTTCGAGGGGAAGCCTGAAGCAATCAAAGAGATACAAAAGTTCTTTCAAGAAATGAAGCGCAGGGAAGAAACAGAGAATAAGGGGCAGCTGCCCGACTTTATCGCCGAGATTAACGGAGGCTGGTTTTTCAGCATCTACTGGAATGAGGGGGATGGGGGCATCTTCCAGTACGAGACTAAATGGTCGCCCAATATTGAAGTCGTCCGAATGATAGCGGCCCGCTATGGAGTCGATTCCACGCATGACTATGAGGAGCTGGGCAATAGGGTATACGGCAGGGCGGTATTTTCTGAAGGGATTTTCACGGATAGCTATCTGGAGGGCGAAGATTTTGACAGCTACCATTTTGATGAGGAGAGGGAAAGCTACCATTTCGAGGGCGAAAGCTACCAGAGCGATTATGAGATTTTGGAAACGCTGCTGGAGCGAAAAATATCCAAAAGCAGCATTTCCAATTTTCCCGGTTGAAAAGCCGGGCGGCAAAAAGGCACTTCCTTCCCCGGGTAGGAAATGCCTTTTTGCATGGGCAGCGGTGCAGCCACTTTGCTAAAATGCAAGCTTCGCCATTTTAGCAAAGAGGCTTGCGGTTTTTTGCGAGGGATATTCCTTATCCCTTTTCATTTGTTTGGAAAACTTCTTTTCTTTCCACGCAGGCGGCAAAAGAAAAGATTCTGTGTTATTATCCAAGTTTTTGTAAAATTTTTTTAGTTGATTTTGAAGGGTCTAATAGTGAGCTTTCAAAAATAAAAAATAAAAATCTCTTGTATTTAAATTTAATATCGTAATATTGCGATGTAAATAAATTTAGAAATGGGAGTTACAAAAACAGAAATATATAAAGACGAGCAAAATAAACTTGCATCGCTTCTTAAAGTTTTAGGGCATCCAGCCAGAATAGCAATCCTGCAATATATTATCAACCAAAAAGCATGTATTTGTAATGATCTGGTTGAGGAATTAGGTTTAGCACAGGCGACCATTTCACAACATTTAAAAGAATTAAAAACCATAGGGATTATTCAAGGTTCAATTGAAGGAAAATCAGTTTGTTATTGTATTGACGAAATGGTATGGAAACAATTTCAAGAGGAATTTAATGGCTTTTTCAATCAGGATATAAACGTAAAGCAGTGCTGTTAAAGCATTTTTTTATACTTTAACATCGTTATATTGCTATATAATGTTATTTATTTTATCATTTTAAAAGTTAGTATTATGAAGTTATCGGAAATCAAAGAAATCTTGCCAGCATTAGAGAATGTTGAATTTCAATTAGAAAATGGAACATTTGTTCCCGAGCACTTCCATGTTACTGAAGTGGGGCAAATAATCAAAAATTTTATTGATTGCGGTGGAGTTATCCGTAAGGAAAAAGCAGTCAACTTTCAATTGTGGAATGCCGATGATTACGAACACAGGCTCAAACCAGGAAAGCTATTAAGCATAATAAAACTTTCAGAAGATAAATTAGGAATTAAAGATGCTGAGATAGAAGTGGAATATCAAAGCGATACAATTGGCAAATACGATTTGGATTTCAATGGAAATACATTTGTATTGAAAAACAAAGCAACAGCCTGCTTGGCTCAAGATGCTTGTGGAATTCCTTCTGAAAAACAAAACAAAAGCCTTTCCAAATTAACTGCAAATCAATCAAATTCCTGCACTCCAAATTCAGGATGCTGCTAAACCCTAAATCGAATATCCATGTATCCAACATTATCAGAGACAATTCAGCAGTTAGAATGGGAGAAAATCAATAGCGATCAGCGTAAAAGCACCCTACAGCCGTTGATTGATTTTATTCAGCAAAAAATAGATAGCAAGCAGCAAATAAATATAAATTTCATTTGTACCCATAATTCACGAAGGAGTCATTTATCACAGGTCTGGGCACAAATAGCAGCTTCCCATTTCGGCATTGATAATGTGATTTGCTATTCGGGAGGTACTGAAGAAACCGCACTATTTCCAAAAGTGGCAGAAACACTATCCGATCAGGGATTTAATATTTTCAAACTAAATGATGGCTCTAATCCTGTTTATGCCATAAAATATAGTGATAATTCCCTGCCGATAATTGGATTTTCTAAAAAGTTTGACAATCCTTTTAATCCAGTATCTGCTTTTGCGGCAATAATGACCTGTTCACAAGCTGATGGTGGATGTCCGTTTATCGCCGGTGCTGAAAAAAGGATTCCCATCACATTTGAAGATCCTAAAATTTCAGATAACACTTCCGAACAGACAGAGGTATATGCAGAAAGAAGCTTACAGATAGCATTGGAAATGTTTTATGTTTTTTCAAAAATTACTAAATAGCCAATGCAACCAAAACTAAAATTCTTAGACAGATATCTAACTTTATGGATATTGCTAGCTATGGCTCTTGGCCTAGGCTTAGGATATTTCTTTCCGGGTATTTCAAAAATTACAAATACGCTATCCGTCGGCACTACAAATATTCCATTGGCAATAGGCCTGATATTCATGATGTACCCGCCACTGGCAAAGGTAAATTATTCATTATTGCCTATAATATTGAAGGACAAAAAAGTAATAAGTATTTCTTTAGTATTAAACTGGATTATTGGACCTGTTTTAATGTTCGGACTAGCCATTCTTTTTCTAGGAAGTGAGCCGGATTATATGGTAGGCTTGATATTGATAGGCTTGGCAAGATGTATTGCAATGGTAATCGTTTGGAGTGACTTAGCTAAAGCAAATAGAGAATATACAGCTATGCTCGCAGCATTAAACAGTATTTTTCAAATACTTTCTTACAGCTTTTTAGTTTGGCTATTCATCAACGTAGTACCGGCAAAGTTAGGGTTAGCCAGCTTCAATGTAAGCGTATCGATGAAAGATGTTACCGAAAGCGTATTGATATATTTAGGTATTCCCTTCTTGGCCGGTTTTTTAAGTCGTTATTTACTTGTAAAATCAAAAGGGACAGCATGGTATAGCCGGAAATTTTTACCCAAAATTTCGCCGATTACATTGTACGCACTTTTATTTACCATAGTGTTGATGTTCAGCCTGAAAGGCGACAAAATAGTGGAGCTGCCAATGGATGTAGCAAAAGTAGCCATCCCCTTAGTGGTGTATTTTGTATTGATGTTTTTTGTGAGTTTCTTTATCAATAAATCTCTTAAAGTTCCTTACGACAAAAATGCAGCCATCGCTTTTACAGCCACAGGAAACAATTTTGAACTGGCCATTGCGGTGGCGATAGCGGTTTTCGGAATCCATTCACCTCAGGCATTTGTAGGCGTGATCGGGCCGTTGGTCGAAGTTCCGGTTCTAATATTAATGGTAAAGGTAAGCCTCTGGCTTAAGAACATATATTACAAATAGATTGAGTGCAAAAAGGAGTTTGAGGCTTTTATAACAAATAACGTTTAATAAAAAAAACCGACCTGTACAGTCGGTTTTAGTAAGGCAACGCCTTTAATCGCTGTTGTTGAACTGGAAGCTCAATTGTTTTTCATTTCCAAAATTATCCGAGATCCATACATCAAAAGACTGTGTCACAATGGATGTCGATGTATAATACAACCTGAACTGTTCTGTTGGCAATGGATACAAATCGTTCGGCAAGTATGGCGTTTCATCATAATAACGTAATGTGCCTTGTCCGTCAAATTGGAAGTAGCGGAGAAAATACTGCGTGTTGCTGTAATTACCCGTACGCTGTATGGTAATGCGTATTTCTACCGTCTGCCCGTTGGCAACATCTTTGGGTACTGGCATCAGGTTTACCTCGAATGGAAAATCGTTCTGTATTTCGAGTTCATCATCTTTACTGCAAGATACCAAAGAAACCGAAGCTGTGAGGATTGCCAAGAGCAAATATAATGGCAATAATCCTATTCTGAATTTATTGAATATTGTTATCATTTTTCTGTCTTTAAAAATTAAACCTTATTCCCACACCAGCAGACGGACGGAACTGCTTCATATCCGTACCCCAGAAAACTTTTGTTCGTCCAGCCAAAACCAACATAAATTGGTCTGATAGGTAAGTTTCAAAAGTAATTCGCCCTCCAGTTCCGTAGATAAAATTGTCTTCGCTCAAAATTTTGGCTCCGTCATACAACATCGGTTCGCCACGGTTGATGCTTTCATATCCAACCACGCCTGTTATTCCTAAATTAATCGTGAAATTTTTGCGAGCATCGCCTAATAAAAATAAACTGTAACCGCCTTCAGCAGTAAACGTTTCCTGCGGTATGCGGAGATCTTTGTATTCGTGGTATTGGTGCGTGTATTCCAATGCCCAAAGCTGGTAATTGCCGTTTTTAGCGTTCACGGTCATCCCAATGTTGAGGTAATAATCACTGCCTATCTTACCATTGGATAAAATACCTGCATTTAATTCAATTCCTTTTTGCTTCGGGAGCATTCGTTGTGCTTGTGCAACCGTGACGCCTACTAAAACGAGCATCACGGTGTAGATATATTTTTTCATAAGATTGCTTTAAAAGGTTATTGAAATTTCAGGTGCATATCGTTTATCAATCGGGCTTTTATCAAATCCGAATTTTCTAACTGAATCGCCTGATGCCTGCCGCCGTTTTTCTCGAAAATGGCAATCAGCAAGACCTTGTCATCCGCAATGGTAAACTGGTCCAAGAGAAATACGTTCTGATCGATTTCGCTACCGCCGATATCGCCCAGTGGCTTGTAACTGCGAAGCGGCAACAGCGGCCTTTCCTGTATCACGGTGCGTTTTGCTATTTTCTTGTCCACCACCTTGAAATTTATAAATTCAATCTGGAAGGGAACATTGGTCCGGTTTGCAAGTTCCGTGTGGAAATAGTATTTGCCGTTGTGGATGTAAATTCCCTTGAGCATGAACTGGATGCCGAAACTTTTCGCCCCGATGTGCTTTACAAAACGTTTATCCTTTTTATAGATCGTTTCCAGTATCAAGCCTGCCAGCGATGGCGGGTTGTTCCCCAATTCTTCAAACAGCACATCTTGTCCGGCGGATCTCTCCACCGCCTTCTGCATGGCCTGAAGGTTGTAGCTCAATGTTGGCGGGCAGGCGCTGTAATAGGCGTCGAAGCTGTAAAAGCGGCCGTCATCGGTAATCACCGAAAAATTGGTTTCAGGCTCAAAATCCTTTACCGACGCTTTTATGCGAAGCACATTTTCTGCATCATCTGCTTTTCCGGCAATCAAATAGCCGCTTCCCAGATCCACATAACGTATTGCGCTGGGGAAAATCAGATGGGAGGTCTTGCCGTAAGTAACTTGCATTTCGTAGGATGCTATCCTGCCCAAGGCAAGCGTAGTTTTTGCAGTTTCCTGAGCAAAAGCGGCAGCGGCAGAGCCGCCCACAAGGGCAGCTGCCCAAAGGGTCTTTAAATAATTTTTCATTGCTGATTTATTTGAGTTTGCTATTATTTTTTAGAGACAAGAAATACCTGGTGGCCAGCCTTGAGGGTGACTTTTGGCGTTTTTACTTTTTTGGAGAAATAGCCTGAAATGCCCTGCACGACGCCCCGGCTCAGATCTGCCGCAGCCTGCTGTCCTGCGGACTGGGTAAGCATCAGGCTCGTTCCCGATGTCTGGCTCATATTGCCTGCCATCTCGGCAAGGGCATTCATTTCAGGAGAATAGGGGACGCACAGGCCCTGCTGCCCGTCCAGGTCATAAATGTTTATGTCTACCGGAATAATAATGCCGTCGAGTTCTACGGAAGCAACTTTCAGCTGCAGGCGGCCGCCCTGGAATTTAGCGATTGCCGTCAAGAGCGTTCCCTGCGGGATGGTGCGGCTAGGGATCTGGGCAGGTTCCAGTAAACGCAGGCGCACGCCGCTTTCACCAATAATGGTCTGTGTTTCCTGTATGCAGGCTTTCACGCTGTTTTTGGGCGGTGCAATCTGCTGTACAGCTCCCGGAGTATTAAAGTTCCTGTTCCTGTCAGCGCTCCAATCCGCCAAAAAAGCACTGTCTGAAGGCTCTCTGTACAAAGCCGATACGGCGCTCTTTCGTGCAGGAGCGAATGCCGTAAAATACTCCTTTTGCGTACTGGCAGCGGCGGTACTGCCTTTGCTGGGGGACGCCTCACCGGAATTTGTACCTGCAGGCAGGTATTTTGCCGCCATCTGGTAGGACTTTTCCATGAGTTCCAGCTGGTCGTCCACTGTCGCTGTTTTGGGAACGTCCCTGGCAGCCAGCTTTTCTTTCAGCTCATCCAGCTGCCTGCGGAGCTCGCGGGTTTCGCTATTGTCATCCTTATAAAAGGAGCCAAGCGCGCTTTGAGAATTGCGGTAGCTGCTTAGCGCCGGATTAGCTGGTCGTCCCGGTTTATTGCCGTGAATCATGCTTTGATCTTCCTGGTCAGCGAGTGTATCCTGACTATTTCTTGATGAAGTATCCTCATTCCAGTAATCGGACAGCGTGGTCAGGGCATTGCGTTTTTCCCGGTCTTTCTGGTCCAGCATTTCCTGCTCGTAGGCTTTCTGCTTGTCGGCCTGCATCGCGGCTTCGCTGGCCTGCGGGACGGCATTGTTCAGTCCCATATTTTCGACTGCCCCCTGGTCTGGAGACGGTCTGAATATCAGGTACAGGCATCCGAGAAAAACGATTCCCATAAGCAGGAACAGGACCGGCTTTTTAAGCCTTTCCCTGCTGCTCCTGTTGTCATCAGGCAGATGGGATGCTTTGGATTGGCCGCCTTCTTCAACCAGAACGCTGGCCCTTTTTTCATTTTCTTTCATTTATGGTTTCTTTAATTATTGTTGATAATGTGTCCTGTTGGAAAGCAGGACTTTCTTTTTTGCGCACAGGGCTGCCAATAGGGTCGATGGCCATGATGTTGTCCGATTTTGCCATGCCGCAGCACACTTTTAAAATAACCACGGCGGTAAGCAGCAGGTACGCTAAAAAAAGGCAGAGCGTATAGCTGCGCTGTCTGCCTAAGGACAAGGCCCGCCAGCTTTTCTCGTGCCTGTCAAACCAGCTCTGTATAGTGGTTCTTATCGCTTCCATAAATAGGCGGCTTAGCGTTCGATGACTTCGATGTCCTTGTTTTCCACCACGGAAAACTTCTCGATATTGAAGCCCTGCGGGTTGTTGTCCGAACGGACGGAGTTGACAAGGTAGCAGGAGGTAACAAGGCTTCGCTTGGTCACGTTGCTCGAGCGGATGATAAGCTGCTTGGAGTAGGCGCGCACGGCGTACGGATAATTCTCGAAATTGCAGGCCACGCTGTCTATCTCGATGCGCTGCTGCACGTTGCCCGATATGATGCGGTTGTAATATCCTTTTTCCGCCAGGTCCTTGTAATAATCAAAGGCGCTCTTGTCGGCTAGGTTGAAGGCCCTTTTCATGTTGCTCTCAATGGCGTCTTTATCCGGAGCGAGCGTAAAGAACAGTTCATGGAAGCGCCTTACGTGTTCCCTTGCCTCCACAGGACGGTTGATGGACGCGTCCTGCGCGAGTGCCAGCATGAGCGATTTTCCATTGTCCAGCACATAAATTTTCTGCCGCTGCTGCTCGGCGAAACTGTACGATCTCCATACGGCATATCCTGCAAGGCCCGTGCAGAGCACGGCAAACACGACAGCGTACAATCGTATCTGCCTGAAGCTGTTTTCGATATTTCTCAGTGTCTTAAATTCCATTTGTTTTGATAATTAGTTATATTATTTATTCAGCAGCCTGCCGCCGATATTTCCTGCTGCCGAACCGGCCCCGGCCCCGGTAATATTTCCTGCCTTCATTGCGGCCTGGTTGACATTGCGGGTAAAGTTCCCGGCGCCGCCGGCCTGGATGATCCATCCTGTTACCGTGGGAATGGTAAAGTAGCCCACGATGCCGATAATCATGAAAATGATGTACGCCGTATTGGACGTGTCGGGAATGAATGCCGGATCAGAGAGCATTTCGATGTCGCGTTCCAATATCAGGGACTGGATCCTGGCCAGCATCGCGCTGAAGAGGTCCGCCACGGGAAGCCAGAGGTAGACGCTGATATAGCGCGTAAGCCACTGGTTGAGCGTGGACTGGAAGCCGTCCCACACGGATATGGCGAAGGCGATGGGCCCGAGTATGGAAAGCACGATAAGAAAAAATGTCCTGATGGTATCGATCACCAATGCCGCCGCCTGGAACAGGACTTCCAGCAGGTTGCGGAACCAGTCCTTGATTGCCTTCTCTACCTTGTAGGCCTGGCGGTCCATGTACATGCCCGACATGGCGCCGATGTCGGAGGGCGACCAGCCCAGCTCGTCCAGCTTCTTGTCAAACTCCGCGTCCGAAACCATATAGGCGGTTTCAGGGTTCCTGACCATTGCCTCGTATTCGAGCTGGTCTTTCTGCAGCTGCAGTTTGTTCAGGTCCAGCACCTGGCCTTCGAGTATTTCATGCGTACCAGTAACCACGGGGCTGAGTACCGCATTGACGCTTCCCAGCACGATGGTCGGAAAAAACATGATGCAGATTCCAAGGGCAAAAGGGCGCAGGAGCGGAAACATGTCGATCGGTTCGGCACGGCTCAGCGCCTGCCAGACTTTCAATGCCACATAGAACAGGGCGCCCAGTCCCGCCAGTCCTTTTGCCACCGCAGCCATATCCCCTGCAAGCGGCACCATATCGTCATAGAGCGAACGCAGGACTTCATGGAGGTTGTTCCATTCCATGGCCTACCAGTATTTTTGGTTGGAAGTCCCATAGAGGTCCAGCACGCGCCTGGCATCATTTTTCTTTTTTGCCCTCAGGTAGCTGACAGAAATGTTCTTGCTGGTATAGTAGCGGACAAGGCTGTGGTACTCCTTGACTTCTCTGTATACGCGGTCGATGACATCCATGCGCTCTTTGTCATTCAGGGACAAGCTGGTAGCTGTTATGATCTGCTTTAATTCTTTAAGCAGTTCGGTGCTCTCATTGAGCAGTGCCGAATAGCCGTTTCCGATAGCGGCCAGTTCCTGCGGGGAGAAGTTGGGATCGTTGATCATCTTGCCGAAATTGGTGACATACATTTCCGATACGTCCCCGACCAAAAGCACAGTCTGCTGCACCTTGCGGGCATCTTTCACCAGGCTGCTTACGGCTTGGAGCTTGTCGTAGTATTCCTTGCCCTGCTCGTAGACTTTCTTGACTTCGTTAAAGTTCTTGATGACGTTGCTGACCGTGCTGGAAGTCTGCACGATCTCATTGGCGCTGTTGACGATTCCGGAGGCCAGGCTTGCCGGGTCCGATACTACCATCTGTGCTCTTGTGGCAGGTGCCGCGGCAAGCATAGATGCCGCATATGCCATAAAAATTAGCTTTTTCATTTTCTCTTGTTTTAATTGTTATTTATTTTTGATTTGTTTCCTCCTGCCGCCGCAGGGCACTATGCTTGATGGCGAGTTCCACATTGCCGTCCAATTCTGATGCGAGCCGCATCACTTCCATTTTTTCTGTTTCTTCCGTGGTATAGGCGAGGTACTCCTCAAGGCTCACTTCCGTAGCATATACTGCGGAATCGGTACCGCCCAGGCCTATCCATACTTCCTTGTAAAGGCGCGAGGCATCATTGTTCATATTGATGGAAAGTACCTGTGCCTTTTCCTTGTCGGTCAGTCCCAGCATGGCCTGTATGCCATCGAACTTGTTCATGTACTTGCGCTGGTCCAAAAGGATCTTGCAGTCGGAATTGTTGATGATGCTTTCCTTTACAATCGGAGACTGGATGATATCGTCCACTTCCTGGGTAACGACTATGGCCTCGCCAAAGAACTTCCTGACCGTCTTGAACAGATACTTGATGTATTCGGCCATGCCTTCCTTGGCTATAGCCTTCCAGGCCTCTTCAATAAGGATCAGCTTGCGTACTCCTTTCAGCCTTCTCATCTTGTTGATAAAGACCTCCATGATGATGATGGTCACGATGGGAAAAAGAATTTTGTGGTCCTTGATGGCATCAATCTCGAAAACGATGAAGCGCTTGGAAAGCAGGTCCAGCTGATTTTCGGAATTGAGCAGGTAATCGTACTCGCCGCCCTTGTAATAAGGCTCCAGCACATTGAGGAAGTTGGCGAGGTCAAAGTCTTTTTCCCTGACCTGTTTTTCCTGAAGCACCCGGCGGTAATCGCCCTGCACATATTCGTAAAAGCCGTTGAAAGACGGAGATACATCATCTTCCCTTATGCGTTCTATGTAGCCGCTGACCGCATTGGACAGTGCCACTTCTTCAGATCTTGTGGGCGGCTCGTCATCCCGTTTCCAGAGGGTAAGGATAAGCGTTTTGACACTTTCCCTTTTTTCAATGTCGAATACGCCGTCATCGGTATAGAAAGGGTTGAAGGCGATCGGGTTGTCTTCGGTATAGGTAAAATATACCCCGTCCGCGCCTTTGGTCTTTCCTTTGATGAGCTCGCACAATCCCTGATAGGAATTGCCCGTATCGACCAGCAGGACGTGCGCGCCCTGCTCGTAATACTGCCGGACCATATGGTTGGTAAAAAAAGACTTGCCGCTTCCCGACGGACCCAGAATAAATTTGTTCCGGTTGGTAATGATACCGCGCTTCATCGGCAGGTCCGAAATATCCAGATGGATGGGCTTGCCCGTGAGCCTGTCTGCCATCTTGATGCCGAACGGGGAGGGCGAATTGCGGTAGTTCGTTTCTTCCGTGAAGAAGCACAGCGCCGGCTCGATGAAGGTGTAGAAGCTTTCCTCGCTGGGAAAATCAGCGGCATTGCCCGGCATTCCTGCCCAGTATAGCGTGGCTGTATCCGTCGTATTATGCCTTGGCTTGCATTCCATTAAAGCCAATGCGCTCCCGCAGTCGTTCTTTAGCTGTTTCAGTTCCGCAGGGTCTTCCGACCAGGCCATAATGTTGAAGTGGGCCCTTATGGAAGAAAGGCCGAACGAATGGGCTTCGTTCAGGTATTTTTCGATCCATTCCTTGTTGATCTGGTTGGCGCGGCTGTAGCGGGCCAGAGAGTGCATATTTCTCGCTGATCTTTCAAACTTCTGGAGGCTCTCCTCGCTGTTGTCCAAGAACAGGTACTGGTTGTAGATATGGTTGCAGCCAAGCAAGAGCCCGACCGGCGCGGCAAACGACAGCCTGCAGTCGCTGCGGTCGGTGGACAGTTTTTCATAGCGGGTATCTGCCGAAACGGTCCCGGGCAGGTCATCCGTATCGGATAAGGTATGCAGGCAAAGCCTTTTGTTTCCGATGCGGACCTCTTCAGCGCCCAGTACGATATCCTGCATCGGTGTTCCGGCTTCCCTTGAAAGCGTCAGGTACTGTTCCAGCAGTCCTTGTTTGCCTTCGCCGCCGACAATGTCTTCTTCACTCAGGCGGCGCAGCTTGACAAGGCCGCTGTCGTTCATGATCCGCTCAAACTGCGCGACGGCTTCCATAAAATGATGGATCGCTTCGGTATCCCTTATTTCCTTTGGCAGGAGCGAACCTTTGCACAGCGAAGAGAAATTGCTCTGCCTGCGCATCCTTTCCCTGGTGGTCTTGGTCAGGAACAGGTAGCAGTAGTGGTTCAGGAACGGGCGCTCGTTGAAATGGCGCTGGTAGGATTTTGCCAGAAAACTCTGGTCATCCTCCTCTAAATCAGGGGCGTAGTTTTCCTTGATATACCAGTCCTGCTTGTGGACGACCGTAAAATCAGGCAGGGTCTTGACAGCCTTGTGCCAGGCGGCATGGATGGCATCATACTCCGCAGATGCCACCGTAAAGAGTTCCGGCAGACGCACTTCAAAACAGGCGGTGATGTCTGCATCTTTTGACAGGATGCAGTTGTTCTCTACTGCCAGCAGCGGAAGCTTATTTTCCAGCGTTGCGGTCTTTGCTGTGTTTTTCATAAGGAATAGGGTTTCATAGTGATTTTTAGGTAGCGCTGTACCCGCTTGCGGCAGACGATGTAGCGCGGATGCCTTTTTTTGGCGCCGACTTTCATAAGTCCGTGCTCGCCGTACTTTTTATTTAGGGAGAAGGTCTGCCACACAAGCAGCGAGGCGCCTCCGGCCCCCAGAAACAGGCAGATGAAAGAGTTGATCCCGGCCATGTACAGTATCATGACAAGGAGTAGGGTCCCAAGCAGTCCGCCTGCGAAAATGAACAGGTACTGCGCTTTCAGCCCCTTGAACTCCACCGTCTTTCCGATGCCTTTGTTGATGTTGTAATTCATAAGGCAATGGATTAAAGGAAGAAGGAGCGGAGCACGGTGGCCGCGACGATCAGGAAGATGCACGCGCCGAACCAGGAGGCCGCCGTCTTGCTGGTATCGGGGTCGCCCGAGCTGAACTTGTTGTACACCTTGACGCCGCCTATCAACCCGACGACTGCGCCGATGGCGTAGATCAATTGGGTTGCAGGGTCGAAATAGGAGGTGACCAGCTGCGTGGCTTCCGTGATGCCAGCGGAACCGTCGCCCTGGGCCGACATGCCCATTGCAGACAGCATTGCTAGGGCTGCCAGCAGTACTTTTTTTCTTTGTTTTTTCATGATTAAACACTTTATTTTGTTATTGTTATCCTGCGCGTTGCGGGCTTTCGGGAGCAAATATCTTAGCAAAACGAAGCTCTTTTTCAAGATGGAAGCGGTTGGAATGGCTTGGCAGTAAGAGGCATTTCGGCTGCTTTTCAGGCATAAAAAAACGCCGATTCCTAATTGAATCGACGCTTTTCTTTTTGGAAGCATTTTAAACAAAGTCGCCAATGTCAAACCGCTCCAAATCATTTTTCCGCAAAGAGGAAGAACTGTCCTCTGCTTCAGATGCGAGCGTGCTGTCCAAAAGTTCTGCAATTTTTCGGGAAGCCCCCTCGATGGAATTTTCCAGCAGGCTGAATAATTCAGTACCCTGCAATCTTTGAACTATCGCTGCCGCTGTTTCCTTTTGGGCCTGTTCCAAATTTTCTTTTTGGAGCAACGCCCCTACGGCGCTTAGCTCATCATAGGTAACCCCTTGGGCAAGACTGCCATCGCCACCGGATATTCCGTACCTGTTCCATTCTTCTTCCTCTTCCTCCAAATCAGGCCTGTTGCTGAAAACTTCGTCCAGCTCCTGGTGCGGAATTGGAATGCCGACGTCTTCATTTTCGTCGTATTCTATGTCTAAATTAGCAGGACTTATTCGGTCTTCCCCAATTTGGAGTTGATTGGGGGTGTTTGGCACTGAAAGGCTTCTTGCTGGCATGGGCTGCCCCATAATATCGGGACGATCCGGTTTGAATTTTTCTTGCATCGGTTTTTGCGCCGGCCCTTTTTTGATGCTGGTCTTATCCTGTACGAGCAAGAAAATTACAATCACCAAGCCTATTACAATTAGTGTTTCCATAATCAAAAACTTTAAAAAATGGGTTTGAATTTCTCATTAAAATCATCTGTAATCGCTTTCTCGAAGAGTCCAAAATGATGCTCCAGAATATTGTCAAGGTAGGCATACAGCGGTATGGCATCTTTTCCCATAACCTGTATGATTCGGGATAATCTTTCGTGGTACTCCTGCCGGATATAGATGCTCTTATCTCCGCGCTTGGTCATCGAATGGGTTCTCAAAAAATGGTCGCCGTAGTTTCCGTCAAGGCTTTTCTTTGTATGCTTCTTCTCTTTTTGAATCATTTTATTCCTTGAAAATTCCTCCTGTTTTGCTTCTTCTTTTTCCGGAACTTCGATGGGTTCAGCAGGGAGCTGTATCCCGTCTTTTTGTACGCCGTCCACCATCAGGTTCATCATCATTTCCTCATTGATATCGGGCGCATTTTTTCTTTTATTCTCTCTCTCCATAAGGCTATAGTTGAATGATTTTTAAAAATTCCTCGATGAATAAATCCAATTGGCAAGCCTTCATCAGGCGCTCCTCTGGAGCCATCAGGGTAGAGCGGAAAACAGCCTTGCTGTCCGCTTCGCTTTCTTTTCGAAAACGCGTGCTGTTCTTGACCTGGCTCTGCATCAGGCGCAATCCCAACTGCTTGATTATCTGGTTGTATGCGCCATACAAAGGCGTACTTTCCCTGCCGTCCACTTGGTTCCAGAAAAGGTTAATGGTTTTTATGTTTGCTGCTCCTTTTTTCATGATCACGTCCTGCAAAAGCTGTGTGAAGACGAGCGTGCTTTCCATCACCACGCGGTCTGCCGCGATGGGCGTGAAAACGTGGTGCATTCCCGCCAGCGCATTCAGAATTCCCGGCGTGTTCACAGTTCCTGGCAGGTCAAAAAATACCACATCGACAGGGACGGAAGAAGTAGCTGCAAACTCGTGGGCCGCTTCCAATACGCTGTCCGCTTTGTGCTGCATGATCGGATAGGCTTTTTTGTTGATGGTGGTAAATTGCCTGTACGCCAGCTTTTTCAAGGCTTCATTTTCCATCACCATTGCCAGATCTCTTGTCTTCATTTTCATCAGGCTGTGCTGTGGAAAATCCGCATCAAATACGGCTATATTGTAGCCCAGCCGGTAGTGCATCGTACTGGCAACTAGCGTGGTAAAGGTGCTTTTGCCGACACCGCCTTTCTGGGACGAAAAGGCAATAAACAGCGGTTTCTTTTTTGTTTCCATATCTTAAAAATTTAAAGTTTCTATTTGCTTGCGGTCCTGCGGCCAATCAGCCAGGCCTTCCTGCTTTCGTTCAGGCCTACTGGAAGTATAGCCAGGAGGCTTTCTTGATTGGGCTCCTGATTTCCAGCGTGTCTGCGATGCGGCGGGAAGGCACTCCCTGTTGAATGCTATCAGGCAGGACAGCAGTCATTTTTGCATTCCTATAATCCTGCATTCCGGAAAGCAAGCTTGATGGCTAGCCGTCAAGCTATCATTCTTTCCTCCTTGCAATCCGGCCATCAGGATTTCTTGCATTCTGGAATGCTGTCAATCGATCATCCCTGATTGGGTTCCTGCAATTCAAGCACAAAGGACCAATCAATTGCATCCGATTGTAAGCCTGTGGTAATGTTTGGCGGTCAGAAGCAGTGTTTGTCTGGGTACGGTTTTGCAATACTCTCACAAGCGGGTCTTTACTTTGCAAAATGATTTTTAGCAACAGATTTATGCAAAATTCAATTGACAAAAAGAAGAATAGCGAGAACGGCGGCGAGCCGTTTTCCCTGTTACATTTAATCCGTCCCGAAGGGCGGATTTTTGTGTTCACCAGAACACGGCAAGTTGTGTTTTGAGGCACTCGAAACCGAGTTCGTGCCTCAAAACAACTTGCCCTGCTGGGCGCTTAAAAAACGTCTTCCGAAGTCAGCGTTTTTGTATGGATTAAAAATGGATTTATAATGAACGAGGACAAAAGCAAAAAACAGAACGGGGGCGGACGCAGAGCTAAGGCCGACCCGAGCGTCCACCGCCACGTTTTCCGCCTTACGGACGAAGAAAACGCAAAATTTTTAACGCTTTTTGAAGCATCGGGAATGCCCAATAAGGCAAAATTTATCATTTCGCTGTTGTTTGGCAAGGAAATGAAATCGGTTAAGATTGACAAGGGAACCGTTGATTTTTATATGCGGCTGACTACTTTTCATAGCCTATTCCGCTCCGTCGGAGTAAACTACAACCAGATTGTAAAGCTGCTGTACAGGAATTTTTCCGAGAAAAAGGCCGCTGCTTTTCTCTACAAATTGGAAAAGCAGACGGCAGAAATGGCGATGCTGTGCCAGAAGATCCTGGTGCTGACAGAAGAATTTGAAGAGAAACACCTGAAAAAATAGTCACAAATATGGTAGCAAAAATTGGCAGGAGCGGCAATTTATACGGAGCGTTGGCATACAACCAGCTCAAAGTGGAGAATGAAAATGGAAAGATTTTGTTTGCCAATAAGATGATTGAAACTGCCAGCGGTCATTATTCCGTGGCACGATTGGCCCAATCTTTTGCCCCTTACCTGATAGCCAACCGCAATACCGAGAAGCACACCTTGCATATCTCGCTCAATCCGGACCCGGAAGACAAGGTAAGCGATGACAGGTATAGGGAAATCGCAGCAGAATATATGGGGGAAATGGGTTATGGGCAGCAGCCTTTTGTAGTTTTCAAGCATACCGATATTGACCGCAGCCATATTCATATCGTATCGGTTTGCGTGGATGAAGAAGGCAAAAAGATTTCGGATAAATTCGAGAAAATGAGGTCGATGAAGGTGTGCCGAGAGCTAGAACGGAAACACAATTTGATACCTGCTACAGATAAGGAACACAAACAGAATGACAAGATTTTCAATCCTGTAGATTACAAGGCAGGCGATGTAAAAAGCCAGATAGCTTCGGTTATCCGCCATTTGCCAAAATACTATAAATACCAGACGTTGGGCGAATACAACGCCTTGCTTTCCTTGTTTAATATCACCACTGCAAAAGTGGAGGGCGAAGTGCAGGGGCAGCTGCGGCGGGGCTTGCTTTACATACCGTTGAATAAAAAAGGTGAAAGGGCCGGACATCCGTTCAAGGCTTCTTTGTTCGGTAGAAGAGCTGGGCTTCCGGCCTTGGAATTGCATTTTGCGAAAAGCAGAACGGCTTTGAAAAATCACCCCATTCAAAAATCGTTGCAGTTGGCCGTTGGCATGGCATTGCAATCTAAAAGTGATGAATTGAGTTTTAAGAAGCAGCTGGCCGAACAGGGAATTAATGCAGTGGTTCGTAGCAATGACACAGGACGCATTTATGGAATAACGTTTATCGACCACAACTCTAAAACGGTTTGGAACGGTTCTCGTTTAGGCAAGGAACTTTCTGCCAATACCTTTAGCGGTTATTGGAACAATACTATCAAGATCGAGATTGAAGAGCCTGCCGTGCAACAACCGAAAATACCCGCATCAAATGATGCGGAAGATTTGCCTGCTGAGGAGCCACATCATTTGTTCGGCTTCTTACAAAATGAGAAGCATGAAGAAGGTTTGATTGAAGCCCTGGGCGGTTTGCTTCCCCAGGCCAGGGGCGAAGACTGCGACGAACAGAATTTTGCCGACAGGATGAGGAAGAAAAAGAGAAAAAGGGGAAAGTGGTGATTTTTGTTATTTGATTTTCTATTTTTATACGCATTTGCATATAATTTGGTTTCTGTAAGATATAAAAAGTTGATCGGTTTGTACTTAGGACGTGAATTCATTAAACAGAGAAAGGTCTGGAACTTCGGCCAATTTAAACGCAATTATTGTTTGAAATGAGAAGTAGGAACAAAACCAATAGAAAGCTATTGTCCAACGGTACATATTTTAAAGAAACCGAAAGTGGCAATAAAAGCAGTTTCATCCTTTAATCGCAAAGGTTTAATTCCCGGCCTTTTAAACAAAGCATATCCGGACGTTTGAACAAAACAGACGAATGTCATTCAAGCTACCTTTGTTTCAGCAAAATATTAAAAGATAATGGGACAAAGTAATTACAACGGAGCATTGCAGCAACCGATTGGTTCTGGCTTCAACGCAAAATCTACTTCAACAGAAGTAATCAAAGGTATTGACCTTACAGGAAAAATCGCTATTGTAACGGGCGGCAACACAGGCATCGGATTAGAAACCGTGAAAATACTTGCCAATGCGGGCGCAACAGTCATTGCACCGGCAAGAGATATTGCAAAAGCCAAGAAAAATCTCAAAGGAATCTCCAACGTTGAAATAGAAGAAATGGATTTAACGGACCCTCATTCTATTGATGCTTTTGCAGCAAAATTTCTAGCTTCTGGCCGACCTTTGCATCTGCTCATCAACAATGCAGGAATTATGTGGGTGCCGCTACGAAGAGATAATCGCGGGATTGAAACACAGTTAGCCGTTAACTATTTGGCGGGATTCCAACTCACTACAAGATTATGGAATGCACTTAAAAAAACTGAGGGGGCAAGAGTGATTAACGTTTCGTCACAAGGACACCAATTTGCTCCTTTCAGCTTCGAAGACCCGAATTTTGAACATCGGGAATACGAAACATTGCAAGCTTACGGACAATCAAAAACGGCAGTTAATTTATTTTCACTTGAATTGGATAATCGTGCAAAAGCGTATGGAGTAAGAGTGTATTCGGTACATCCCGGTTCTATTGCAGGAACAGAATTGGCAAGGGAAGCACCGCTAGAATTATTTGTAAAAATGGGATTTTGCGATGAAAAAGGAAATATGTTGCCCGAAGTTGCCGCTTCGCTAAAAACAATTCCGCAAGGTGCAGCCACCACAATCTGGTGTGCAACAAGCCCGCTATTAGCCAACATTGGCGGCGTGTACTGTGAAGATGCCGACGTTGCCGGATTGTCTTTTTCAAAAGAAATTTATGCAGGTGTAAGACCGTATTCGTTAGACGAAACCAACGCAAAAAAATTGTGGCTATTGAGCGAGAAATTGACAGGCATAACCTTTCAAGTTAATTGATAGTTGTAAATTTGTAACCATACAAGCAAATGGAATTTCAATTAAGATACATCACCGACGACATTAAGCTTTCTTGTTACGAAGACAAGCTGTTTAAAACCGAAGTCGTGTTTGACCACCACATGCTTGTGTGGTTCATTTCAGGCGAAACAAAAATTATTCAGGCAGACCAAAACTATCTGTTTAAGGCAGGCGATATTTTCCTTATCCCAAGAAATCAGCTGGCGACGATCATCAATTATCCCAAAGACGGATTGCCGCACAAGTCGGTGGTAATGCACCTTTCGATTGACAGGCTTAGGGCATTTTACGCCAGCCAAAACGTAGAAATAAAAGTTGCAGCAACGCAAAAAATCCTTAGCTTCGACAAACATCCTTTGCTGGAAAGCTGCCTTGCCTCGCTGATCCCTTATTTTGATGTGCAGGAAAAATTCCCTCAAAACATTGCGTCATTAAAAATTACGGAAGCAATCAGTATTTTGAGAATGATAGACAAAGACATCGACACCATTTTAGCGAATTTTGAAGGACCGCATAAGATTGACTTAGCCGATTTTATGGAAAAGAATTTTGTATTCAACATGCCACTGGAAAAATTCGGCTACCTGACAGGACGGAGTCTGACCACTTTTAAACGAGATTTCCACAAGCTCTACAACACCACGCCACAGCGCTGGCTGACAAAAAAGCGTCTGGAATTGGCACATTATCAACTTTCCCAAAAAAACAGAAAACCCATAGAAGTCTATCTGGAAACAGGCTTTGAAAATTTATCGCATTTCTCCTTCGCCTTCAAAAAACAATTTGGATTGACCCCGACGGAATTGAGCGGGCAGCATCCATATCGCTGATAAGCTTTGCGCTTAAAGCAATTATTTTGGTAATGAACACGCACTGCTGTTTCCATAGGAGAGGATCGAATGCTTAATTCAAGGTAAGATTAATGTAGCCAAACACTGCCACGCACCGCCATTGAATGCCATATCCTTAGAGCCGCTTTCTAGAGCCTTTACCTTCGCGCCCGAACATTAAAATTCAAACAATGCAGGGAGAAGACGATTTAGGAGGCTTGGCCAAGATAATGGCATTTATGCGGGCTGTAAGCATCCTTTTGGTGCTGATGCATTTGTATTGGTTCTGCTACGGTTTCTTTATGGAACGTGGCTGGACTTTAGAATTGGTCAATAAGATATTAGGCAATTTCAACCGTACGGCGGGTTTGTTTGAGCATACATTATATACAAAAGCATTTGCTTTGATTTTGCTGGCTTTGAGCTGTCTGGGGACAAAGGGCGTGAAAAACGAAAAAATAACGTGGAATAAGATATATGTCGCCTTGGGCATTGGCTTTGTAATGTTTTTCCTGAACACGCCTCTATTAAAGCTTTCGTCAAGCGCCGGTGCATTTTATTATATCGTTACCATAGGCTTGGGGTATGTCGCTTTAATGGTTGCCGGAGTTTGGATGGGCCGGCTGCTTCGTACCGACCTGATGGACGATGTCTTCAACAACGAGAACGAAAGCTTCCAGCAGGAAACCAAATTGATGGAAAACGAATACTCTGTCAATCTTCCCACCAAGTTTTATTATAATAATAAATGGAATGACGGCTGGATAAACATCGTCAATCCGTTTCGGGCAACGATTGTCTTGGGAACTCCCGGATCTGGAAAATCGTACGCCATCGTAAATAATTACATCAAGCAGCAGATTGAAAAAGGCTTCTCCATGTACATCTACGATTTTAAGTTTGACGACCTCTCTACCATTGCCTACAATCATTTGTTGAAAAATACGGATAAGTACCAAGTACAGCCTAAATTCTACGTCATCAATTTTGACGACCCACGGAAAAGCCACCGCTGCAATCCGCTCAATCCTGATTTTATGACGGATATCTCCGATGCTTACGAGGCGGCCTATACCATAATGCTGAACCTCAACCGCAGCTGGATACAAAAACAGGGCGATTTCTTCGTGGAAAGCCCGATTATCCTATTGGCTGCCATTATCTGGTATTTGAAAATTTATGAAAATGGAAAGTATTGCACATTTCCGCACGCCATAGAATTGCTGAATAAAAAGTATTCGGACGTGTTTACCATCCTGACTTCCTATCCTGATTTGGAAAATTACCTGTCGCCTTTTATGGATGCCTGGCAGGGCGGGGCGCAGGACCAGCTGCAGGGACAGATAGCTTCAGCAAAGATTCCCCTTTCAAGGATGATTTCGCCGCAATTGTACTGGGTAATGACGGGCGATGATTTTTCCTTGGACATCAATAATCCGGCTGCGCCGAAAATTTTGTGCGTTGGGAACAATCCTGACCGGCAGAACATCTATTCCGCTGCCCTGGGATTGTACAATTCACGTATCGTAAAGCTCATCAACAAGAAAGGGCAGTTGAAGAGTTCGGTCATCATCGATGAGCTGCCTACGATCTATTTCAGGGGACTTGATAATTTAATTGCGACTGCAAGGTCAAACAAAGTAGCGGTTTGTTTGGGCTTCCAGGATTTCTCCCAATTGATCCGTGATTACGGGGACAAGGAAGCCAAGGTGATCCAAAATACGGTAGGGAATATTTTTAGCGGCCAGGTGGCAGGGGAGACGGCCAAGAGCCTTTCGGAGCGATTCGGCAAAATACTGCAGAAAAGGCAGAGCATGAGCATCAACCGCAATGATACCTCTACCTCGATATCTACCCAATTGGACAGCCTGATACCGGCATCCAAAATATCAAGCCTGACACAGGGCTTTTTTGTCGGCGCGGTATCGGACAATTTTGAGGAACGCATCGAGCAGAAAATCTTCCATGCGGAAATTGTCGTGGACAATGAAAAGGTGGCATCCGAAACCAGAGCCTATAGGAGGATACCAGAAATCCGATCCTTTGCAGACGGCGACGGGGCAGATACCATGAAGCAGGAGATAGAGGCCAATTACCGGCAGGTCAAAAAAGACATACTGCTGGTTGTAGAGGCAGAACTCGGACGCATCAAGAACGATCCTGACCTGCAGCATCTGGTATCAAAATAGAGGATGTTTATCGGCCTGCATAGGAAAGTTAAATGTAGCTTACGTTATTTTGGGTTGCAATTTCTCTATTTTAGATTGCTACCATGGGCCCATTGCGGGGCTGGCAAGGGGCGGCGAATATTCAATGCAAGGGGGTAACAGCGCCTTTTGGCAGCGGCAAATATGCTTGATGCGAGCACAGGTCTTGCTTGGGCGTAAGGATATCATTTTGAAGGTGGTGGCCTTGCCGCCTTGTGGATGTATACCGCTAGCGATTTTACCAGCATCGCTTTCGTTTGGTGGGCAGCGGGGCCGAGTCCATTGGCCACTGGTTGTCCTATGAGGCGGCCTGATGCAGGAGCGCGCAGCCTGCGTATTCCGACTGCAAGCAGGCAGTACCCTGAAATAATTAAAGAAAAATAATTTTGAAACAGATGTTTCAGATATTTTTATATCTTTGCAGAGAATTATGGCAAGAAATGTAGAATTTGACGAACAGTTGGCGGTCTCCAAGGCAATGGATGTCTTTTGGAGGAAAGGCTATAATGGCACCACGATGCGGGACCTGACCGAGGCGATGGGTATCAATAGCAGCAGCCTTTATAATACGATTGGTGACAAGCATGAGCTTTTTATACGTAGTATAAAGCATTATACTGAGACCAGAATGAAGGAGGCTGTAAAACAGTTGGAGCCTATCAAATCTCCAATAAAGGCGATCGAAAAATTTATCCAATCGTCTGTTTATGTCATTACGAACGAACCCAACAGCTGTTTGGCCATTAAAACTACTTTTGAAGTAGCTGCAACTGATGAGCAGGTTCAAAAAATCATCAAGGCCGACAATGAATTTACGTATAATCTTTTGCACGGTTTGGTCGAAAAAGCGATCCAAAAAGGAGAAATCACCATAATCCAGGATGCAGCTATGCTAACGGACTATATCATCAATCATTTTAGCGGGTGGCACGAATTTTTTATTATCCACAAGGACAAAAATCGCATCAAGAATATGGCAACATTCCTGGTAAAACAAATCAACCAATAATTTTTTTGTCAAAATCTGAAACAAACGTTTTAAAATTATGAATATACTAAATGAGTACAAAGACTATTTCTCAGCAAATGAAAAGCCAGAAGTAGTGGAGATAGGTGAGGCAAACTATGTATCTATTCTTGGAGAAGGAAGTCCCGGAACGGTTCTTTTCTATAAAAAGAAGGCTGCTATCAAAGAATTTGCTGCTGTGCTGGAGCAGCATTATGCTGCAATGAATTTGGCATTTTCGAGCAGCGTGGTAGAAATATTCTACTGGTTTGATGAGGCAGAAGTGGGATATGTAGATATCGGAAATTTCTATACTACGGTTGACCTGGATCTGCTGCAGTACCGCATTGCGATCCGCATTCCAGAGTTTGTTAATGGTGAAGCCATTCAAGAAATTGGGCAAACAAGCGATCTTCCTTTCGGAAAAGACTTTGAACACTTTACTTACACGGCAGGAACCAGTGTACAGCTTTTGCACAAGGGACCTTTTGCAGGAGAATTACAAATCCTTCCAATACTCCAAAAATTTGCTACCGAGAATGGATTCAAGAAATCCGGAATGCACCACGAAATCCACCTGACCCATTTTGAATTGGGACAAAGTCAGGAGCATCTGCAAACCATTTTGCGTGACCCTGTAATAAGACAAGACTAAATTTTTTTAAATAAATCTGAAACAAATGTTTCAATAATTACAATTAATAATGGAAAAATCAAATAAAGAATTATCGGGCAAGATAGCCCTAGTTACGGGTGGGACTAAAGGCATCGGAAAAGCCATAGCAGACAAGTTGGCCTCCAATGGGGCAACAGTTGTGGTAACGGCACGAAAACCGTCCGAACAAGAAAGCGCACATCATTTTATAGCGGCCGATCTGACCGATAGTAGCAATATAACTGAGCTTACAGAAAAAATCATCGAACAATATGGACCATTAGATATCCTAATCAATAATGTTGGCGGTACTTCCTCCCCGGCAGGAGGTTTCCAGATGCTCGGCGACGACGACTGGAACAGAGATATCGAACTCAATCTTTTGGCTTCCATCAGGCTGGATAAGGCTATGGTTCCAAGGATGATCGAAAAGAAGTCGGGGGTTGTGATCCATATTTCCTCACTGAACGGCAAGATACCCCTCTACCAGTCCAATTTCTCTTACGGGGTGATGAAATCCGCTTTAAATGCCTACAGCAAGACGCTTGCCAATGAAGTTGCCAAAAACGGTGTTCGGGTAAATGCGGTCTCTCCGGGCATGGTCAAAACAACAGCTATGGAAACTTTTCTGGAAAGCTATGCACAGACCATTGGAAAAACTGTAGCAGAAGCTTCACGGCAGCTTATGGATAGCCTGGGTGGCGTGCCGATGAACCGTTTGGCCGAACCTGAAGAAATTGCCAATATGGTGGCTTTTTTGGTATCGGATGGCGCGAGCTACATTACGGGAGCCAATATGCTTGTTGATGGCGGCACATATCCGGCTGTTTAATAACCTGTTAGTTTAAGATAGTACAGGTTACACAAAATTTGATGGACAGCCTCGGCGGAATACCATTGGGAAGGATGGCTCTGCCGCAGGCGATCGCAGAACTGGTTGGCTTCTTGGTATCTCCAAGAGCATCCTATATCACAGGGTCGATCAGGCTAAATTTGATAAGGTTGGAGATTTATTTGCCAGCGGGAAAATTATATCCCCAGGCAATGTGATGGAAGGCAAAGAGGGGGTGGTTAGCCAATTGAGCAAAAACTTGCAGGTCTATGCTGACGGAACCCTTAGGACGGCACACCTGACCACCAACACGGTTTTGGATATTAAGGAAGAAACAGATTAGGCTACAGCAGTATCCTATCTCACGATTTTACAGTTTGATGCCGAAAGAGGACTTTCTTTACAGCCAATTGCTGTGGGGCGTTACCACGATACTTTTAAGCGTGTGGATGGCCGCTGGGAGTTTTCGGTCAAGGAACTTATCACCACATTGGCAGGAGTCTTTCACACCGCGCAACACCAAATACTATCGACCCTCAAACAATCGAAAACAGAGGGAGATAAGGTGTTTGAAAGCATAGATAAAATGTTCGTCAAATGGCAACGAAACCTTCCATTTTGACGAACTTTAACTTCACAGTTTAGTCCATCTTTGTATTATCATAAATTAATAACAATGAGCTACTGCAACCATATACCCATGATGAAGGAACCAAGTCGGAGCCTTCACCAGAATTATCATGACAATCATTACGGATTTCCCATTCATAATGACAATGAGCTTTTCGGTCGTCTGATTAAGGAAATAAATCAAGCAGGATTAAGTTAGGAGACCATTCTGAAAAAAGAGGAAAATTTCCGAAAAGCGTATGATAATTTTGATTGGCTTAGTAAAAGTAAGGTACGGAAGTATCTTGTCGGTGCTTTTCAGGAAAAAACAGGATTGTAGGCAGTAGAATTTAAGCCTCATTGCAGCAGGAATCGGGATAGCTCAATAGAAATCACTCAGCCTGGCCAGTCATCACAACAAATAAATGGAACGGCATCTTATTGCAATCGGCCGCAGCATGTAAAAGAAAACCCTGCAAATCTGCAGGGTCATATATTATTTTGCAGTTCGCAACTCGTTATTGATAAAGTCTTCCAGCTGCGCCGTATCGGGCAGCTGCAATTGGTACTGGCTCACAAAGATATCCAGGTCGCTGTCGGCAATGGCATATTCTACCAGGGCCTTGTTCTGGCTCGTGACAAGCAATATCCCTACCGGGGGATTGTCGCTGCTTTCCCGAATATTTTTCTTGTAATAGTTCAGGTAGGTCTTTAGCTGTCCGATGTGCTCGTGCTTGGCAATTTCCGTTTTCAGCTCTACCAGGACGTGGCACTTCAGTATGCGGTGGTAGAAGACCAGGTCGACGAAATAATACTCATCGCCGATCAGCAGCCGTTTCTGCCGCGCTTCAAAACAGAATCCGTTCCCCAGTTCTACGATAAACTGCTGGAGGTGCTCGATAAGGCCCTGTTCGAGTTCGCTTTCTTCTATCAGGTGCGGCTGGCGGATATCCAGGAACTCAAAAAAGTAATGCGACTTTACCAGATCGGCGGTCTGCTGCGGCCGTATCTTTTGCAGCGCTTCCCCAAAGGAGCCCTTGTGGTCGCCCGACAGTCCGACCCTCTCATAAGTGAGCGTGCTGATCTGTCGTTTCAGTTCTTTTACGCTGGGCTGGGTCTGCAGGACCAGCAGCTCGTAAAAACGCCTTTTCACAGGGTCGCCAATTTTTAGGAGTTCGGTAAGATGCGTATAGGAAACCGACTGAAAAATAGCAGCCGAATGGTGAGAATCTTCATCCTTCCTGCTATCCTCTAATTTTTGGGTTGCCGACCCAAGAATTGGTTCCTGGACAGCTGAAAGGGGAAAATCTTCAAAAAATGCTGCAGGGATAAGGTTTTTGAAACTTTGGGTTGCCGACCCAAGAATTCGCGGATAGGCGTGATAAAACTGCCGGCATCGGGAGAGCTCGGGAGCTGACAGCCCCTTGACGGATATTTTGTTCGCTAAATTTTCAAGCAATTTGCTTCCGTATTCCGCCCTGTCGCTGCCGCGCTGTTCGAATTCCACAATGTAAAATCCGGTAAGCCAGTTCCTGAGCGTAACATGCATGTTGACTGCCTTTACGGCATTTTGCTGTAAAAAATCATTGGTCTGCTGTATGCGGAAAGCTAGTTTTTCAAAATTCATGGCTTGCTTATTCTTAATGTCTTGCAAAGATAATAAACCGAAAATGGATTATCATTTCTTGCCATATTTACTTTTCTCAAATTCAAAAGAGGTTTTGCAGTCCTCATCCAATGCGATATAAGCATCAAATTTCTTTCCTGTCCTGCTTGTCATTCCTGCAATAAGTGAAGTTTTACCTTTGCTGACAAGTCTTTCTATATCGGATACGCTGATTTGTACGCCGCATACATTGCGGAACTGCACCCAATTGCAAGTCTCACCAGTACATTTTACAATTCTATCTCGGATAATGAGTTCCCGGCTTTTGCATTTGGGGCAAATAAGTTTCGGCAGGTTGTTTTTGGGAATGGAAGTTTGCAGTAATTCATTAGTAATAGTTGAGGCGTAATTTTCCATTTCCTTTTGAAATGCCCCTGCATCGGCTTCGTTATTTTCGATTTTCTGCAATACCAGTTCCCATTCGGCAGTCATAGCAACGTCCGCAATCTTTTGATCTTTTACCAATTCGTAAACCTGCAATCCTTTTTCCGTAGGAATTAGGGATTTATTTTCCCGCTGGACATAATTTCGGATCAACAGGGTTTCGATGGTGGAAGCCCTTGTTGCCGGAGTGCCGACGCCTATGTTTTTTAAAGCCTTGCGTTCGTGTTCATTTTCGATTTCCTTGCCTGCACTTTCCATGGCTGCTAAAAGTCCGGCTTCTGTAAAAAGAACCGGCGGTTTGGTTTTCTTTTCGAGAAGGGAAGCTTCTTTTATTTTGAGTTCATCGTCCTTGTTCAATTCGGGTAAGTCCTGTAAAACTTCGGCATCATCATCGGAGAAATTCCCCTTGATGGAACGCCATCCAGCTTCTAAAATCTTGAAGCCTTTCTGCGTAAAATCATAATGCAGTACCTGTGAATTGACATCCGTTATTTCCTTGATGCATTCCTGCGACAGCGCTTCGAGCAATCGAAAGGCAATCAGGTCGTAAACGGCATTTTCCTTAGCAGCTAATGCGGAAGGGATTTTATCTGTAACCAGCAAGCCGTGATGGTCGGTAACGCGCAGGTCGTTCACGATGCGCTTATTGAAGCGGCCCCATTTCATTTTTGATAAAGCCGATTTACAATTTTCTTTGTCCAGCAAAGCCCTGACGAGATTGGGAATTTCCGCCCACATGTCTTCGGGAATGTATTTGCTTCCAGTCCTGGGATACGTGATAAACTTCTTTTCATAAAGGCTTTGGGCAATGTTGAGGGTTTCTTCGGCAGAAAGGCTGAGTCTTTTGTTTGCTTCCTTTTGCAATCCCGTCAGGTCAAAAAGCAGGGGAGGCTGTTCTGTAACGTTTTTGGTTGCAACGGATACAACTGTTACTGTTCCGCTTCGCTGGATGGCTTTCAGCGCAGCATCGGCAAGTTTTGGGTCTTCCCATTTTATTTGAGAAATGCTTTTAAAATTTATTGATGCTTTGTTGTGCGACAGTTGCAGCTGCCAATAGTTCTCGACTGCAAAATTTTTGTTTTCCTGGTAACGTTTGCATATCAACGCCAATGTTGGAGTCTGAACTCTTCCGAGCGAGTAGGTGCCGTTTCCTGCCGCCAGGGTCAATGCCTGGGTAGCATTGATGCCCACCAGCCAATCAGCACGGCTTCTTGCTTGCGCTGACTGGAATAATCCGTCAAATGCTGCTCCAGATTTCAGGTTTTTAAATCCTTGCTTGATGGCTTTTTCGGTCAATGAGCTTATCCAAAGCCGTTCAAAGGGCTTGTCGCATTCGAGGTATTCGTAGATATAGCGGAAGATCAATTCGCCCTCGCGGCCTGCATCGGTAGCGACAATGATGCTGTCGCTTTTATTGAAAAGCTGTTCGATAATCTTCAGCTGCTTTAGTGCCCCTGTATCGGCGGCGTATCCTTTGTCTTTTTTGACCTTGCGGACGGTCAGCAAAAACGGGTCGGGCAGTATCGGCAGCGCCTCTCTGTCAAATACTGAGACGCTGTAATCTTCGGGCATTCCCAATCCAATTAAATGGCCGAATGCCCACGTAACAAAATAGCCGTTACCTGTAATGTAGCCGTCCTTTTTCTCGGCAGCCCCTACAATTCCGGCTATTTCCCTTGCTACGCTGGGTTTTTCTGCAATAATTGTTTTCATACTTGATTATCTTTTTACGCCTTTGGACTTTGCAGGGGCTTGCGGTTGTTCCTGCTGTTCCTTTTGTTGCTTGTCTTTCGGAGCCTGCTGTCCGGACTTCAGCGGCTCCTTTATTTTTTTGGTGGCCTCGCTGGTCTTGCCTTCCGAATTGACAGCGGCCTGCGTCTTGTGCGCTTCGTCAGGCTTTGCCTGCGCCTTTGCCTGGCTTGGGAACTGGAAGCTGGTTTTCCCGGTTTCAGCATTGAAGGTGATATAGCCCTGGTAGCCCTGTCCTTTCTTGTCCACCAGCCCATCGATGTAGACGGTCTGCCCGTCTTTGAGATCCTTGTGCTGCTCGTCGGTCAATTCCTTTCCACGAAACGTTTTGGGAGCTTCCTGTGTTTGCTGCTGTTGCTTGCTTTGCTCATTATCGGTTCCGTAGCTTTGAGCTTGCTTGCTGGTGCTGCTCCTGTCAAACAGAAATTCAACATAATGTTTGTCTGCATTGAACTGGACCGTTGCCGAGAATTCCGTTCCTTTTTTGGAAATCATCCCTTCCAGGTAAAGCGGCTTGCCTTCCATCAGGGCCTGCTTTTGGGCATCGTCGAGCTTCACGCCCTTGATTTCATCGGGGATCTTTATGAATTCCGTGCGCAGGGCCACCAGCTCGTTGGTCAGCCGGTCTACGCTGATGATGGAGGGTATCATCTCGCCGGTCTTGGGGTTTTCAAGTTCCACCATGCGGCCCATATTCCCCGTCTGCAGGAGGTTGGCCTTGTCTTCCTTGGTAAACTCGTGCCCGAAGAAGGGATAGCTGAGGCTGGGCTCTTTTCGGATGCCGTGGATAGCCACCGTGACGGCGCCCTCTGCATTCTGTTGCAGGGAAAGCCTGGCATCGGTGCGGCTGATGGCCGTGCCCAGGTTGATGGTGACCGGCACCAGTTCTTTGGTCTTATAGCCCCTCAGCAGGGGATCCATCAGGTTCATCTTTTCCAGCCTTTCCTGGCTGAGGCCCATGCTGTCCATCGTCGCCCAGTCGATGTCCTCGGCCTTGTAGCGGTAGCCGCCGTTGTCCGGGGCTGTGTTCTCATTTTCCATAGTATTGCGGTTTTTGTGATTGTACGTGTAGTTAATCTCTTGATGGTCTTTAAAGTGGGGTATTTTAATTCTTCCTTCACGGGCAGGCCTGTCGGCCAGCCGCTGCAGCTGCGCGGCCTTTTGGGAGGCCTCGCTGGAATGCGCAAGGAAAAAGGCAAAGCG
>Ga0247809_1000212_pt1 | contig 30253 bp, 25 predicted proteins | sample UWRJL104311B1_FD_180951 | JGI IMG/M metagenome (GOLD analysis project Ga0247809, IMG submission 180951) | Plant litter microbial communities from Arlington Agricultural Research Station in Wisconsin, United States - UWRJ-L104-311B-1 | ecosystem: Environmental > Terrestrial > Plant litter >...
CTCTCGCTCAACGAGCAGAACCCCACCGAGCACGCCATCGCCTTCTACGAGAAGATGTCGAAGCTCGAGTACCTGGCGGCGGGCTCCACGCTGGTCAACGCCGGCACGGTCTACCCGCAACTCGCGAACTGCTTCGTCATGGAGATGCAGGACGACATGGAGCACATCGCGAAGACCACGCGCGACGTCATGTGGCTCACCAAGGGCACCGGCGGAATCGGCCTCTCGGTCACCAAGCTGCGCGCGCAGGGTTCGCCCATCCGCTCGAACAACACCACGTCGACCGGTCCGATCCCGTTCATGCACACGATCGACTCGATCCTGCGCGCGGTGAGCCGGGGCGGCAAGAAGTTCGGCGCTCTCGCGTTCTACATGGAGAACTGGCACCTCGACTTCCCCGAGTTCCTCGACCTGCGCCAGAACTCGGGCGACCCGTACCGCCGCACCCGCACCGCGAACACCGCGGTCTGGATCAGCGACGAGTTCATGAAGCGCGTGCAGAACGACGAGCCGTGGTACCTCTTCGACCCGCTCGAGGTCTCCGACCTCAACGAGCTCTACGGCCAGGCCTTCTCGACCCGCTACGCCGAGTACGTCGCCAAGGCCGAGGCCGGCGACATGCGCATGTTCAAGAAGATGGGCGCCCGCGAGCAGTTCAAGTCGATCTTGCTGTCGCTGCAGAGCACTGCTCACCCGTGGCTCACCTGGAAGGACACGATCAACAACCGTGCCCTGAACAACAACACCGGAACGATCCACCTCTCCAACCTGTGCACCGAGATCACGCTGCCGCAGGACGAGGACAACGTCTCGGTCTGCAACCTCGCGTCGATCAACCTCTCCCGTCACCTCGATGATGCGGGCAAGCTCGACTTCTCGAAGATCGAGGAGAGCGCCCGCCTCGCCGTGCGCCAGCTCGACAACCTCATCGACATCACGCGCTCCAGCGTGAAGGAGGCGGACTTCTCCAACGAGCAGAACCGCGCCGTCGGCCTGGGCGTCATGGGCTTCACCGACATCATCGAGCGCATGGGCATCAGCTACGAGAGCGAAGCGGCCTACGACCTGATCGACGAGATCATGGAGCACGTCTCCTACGCCGCGATCGACGAGAGCGCGAACCTCGCCCAGGAGCGCGGCGCGTACGAGAACTTCGCCGGCTCGCGCTGGGCGCAGGGACTCGTGCCGATCGACTCGATCGCGCTCACCGAGGCCGACCGCGGCCAGGAGATCAAGGTCAACCGCACGACGCGCCTCGACTGGGACGCCCTGCGCGTCAAGGTCAAGGGCGGAATGCGCAACGCGACGCTCATGGCGATCGCCCCGACCGCGTCGATCGGCCTAGTCGCCGGAACGACCCCGGGCCTCGACCCCCAGTTCTCGCAGATCTTCAGCCGCGCGACATCCAACGGCAAGTTCCTCGAGGTCAACCGCAACCTCGTGACCGACCTGCAGAACCTCGGTCTCTGGGACTCCACCAAGGAGACCATCCTGCGCAGCCAGGGCGACGTGCAGAACATCGCATCGATCCCCGACTCGGTCAAGGCCACCTACAAGACGAGCTTCCAGCTCTCGCCCTACTCGTTCCTCGAGGTCGCGGCGCGTGCGCAGAAGTGGATCGACCAGGCGATCAGCCGCAATATGTACCTCGAGACGCGCGACATCGACGACATGATGGCGATCTACATGGGTGCGTGGGAGCGCGGCGTGAAGACGACGTACTACCTGCACATGAAGCCGCGTCACACCGCCGAGCAGTCGACGGTGAAGGTGAACAAGTCCGAGGAGATCGGCGACGGGGCCAAGAAGGGCTTCGGAGCCGCGAAGGTTGGAGCCGGAACGACGGATGCCGCGGCCCCCGCCGCGCCCCGCAAGGGCTTCGGCTTCGGAGGTGCCAAGTAATGGGACCCGACGACTACTACGTACCGACCGACCCGATGGACGAACTGCAGTGCGACAGCTGCCAGTAGCAGCCCGCTGATCGAGCCCGTCGAGATCCGATCTCGACGGGCCCGATCCACTAACAACCTCAGAAAGAAGAGAGACATGGGAATCCTCGGCACCGGCCTCCAAGACGGCCTGCTCCTCAAACCGATCAAGTACCAGTGGGCGATGGACCTGTACGACCAGGCCGTAGCGAACACCTGGTTCCCGAACGAGATCCAGCTCGGCGAAGACATCGCCGACTTCAAGAAGATGTCGGACGAAGAGCGCCACGCGGTGACCTTCCTCATGAGCTACTTCAACCCGAACGAGCTGCTCGTCAACAAGGCCCTGGCCTTCGGCGTGTACCCGTACGTCTCCGCCGCGGAGTGCAGCATCTACCTCGCGAAGCAGATGTGGGAAGAAGCGAACCACTGCATGAGCTTCGAGTACGTGCTCGAGACCTTCCCGATCGACCGGGAGGCCGCGTACAACTCGCACGTCGACATCCCCTCGATGGCGCGCAAGGAAGAGTTCGAGATGAAGTTCATCCGTCGTATGACGGAGCAGACGCTCGACATCTCCACGGTCGAGGGCAAGCAGGACTTCGTGCGCAACCTCGTCGCGTACAACGTGATCCTCGAGGGTGTCTGGTTCTACTCGGGCTTCATGGTCGCGCTGAGCTTCCGCCAGCGCAACCTGCTGCGCAACTTCGGTTCGCTCATGGACTGGGTGGTGCGCGACGAGAGCCTGCACCTCAAGTTCGGCATCAACCTGATCCTGACCGTGCTCGAGGAGAACCCCGAGGTCGGCACCGAGGAGTTCGCCGCCGAGATCAAGCAGATGATCCTCGACGCCGTGGAGATGGAAGAGGAGTACAACCGCGACCTGCTCCCGAACGGCATCCTCGGCCTCAACGCCACGTACATCAACCAGTACGTGAAGTACCTCGCCGACCGTCGTCTCGAGGAGCTCGGGTTCGAGGCGCACTACAACGTGTCGAACCCCGCCAAGTGGATGGCCGCCGCGAACGACACGCTGCAGCTGGTCAACTTCTTCGAGTCGACCAACACGTCGTACGAGTCGAACGCCTCGGCCGCATCGAAGCCGAAGGTCGACGCCACGGTCTAACCGCGTCGCAGATTGCCGAGGGGCAAAGAATCGACCTCCCGCTTCGCGCGGCAGGTCGATTCTTTGCCCCTCTGTTCGTCGGGCGGCCGAACGTGTTGGGTAGGCTCGCGACCGTGGCCATCTCGAACGACCTCCCCGCCTACCTCGCCTCGCTCGCGCCCGGACGCCGGCTCGAGTTCGACCGGCTGTCGGCGCTCGTCTCGGCGGTGCCGGTTGCGCCCGGCGCCGAATCGTTCGTGTTCCTGCCGAACCAGCTGGGGCATCCAATGTTCGACGACGCGGCCGAGGTGTTCTGGAAGGCCGTCGAGCAGATGTACCTGAAGTCGGCGCTCTCCGACGGCGAGCTGCCGCTCGTCTACTGGGGCTTCCACTCCTACGACCTGCTCGCGCGCCGGTCGTCGAACGGCGTGCTCGTCACCGACCGCACCGTCTACGTCGTCGACATCGGCGCGACCGATGCCCGGATGCCACTCGCCGGAGTCGACCCGGCGTCGGTCCGGGCGACCGACGACACGCTCGAGGTGGCCGACGCCGCCGTGGGCCTCGCGCAGGCGCGTCGGCTGTTCGGCGAGACCGGTGCCGTCGACTCGGCGGCGTACCTCCGCGACGTGTTCGCGACGCTGCGGTCCGCGATACCGACGCCCGGCGAGCCGGCGCCCGGCGAGCCAGCGCCCGGCCAGCCGGGCGTCGGTGACGAGGCGGCGGCGTCGGCGACGATTGACGAACTCGTGCGGGCGAGCCGGCTGAGCGCCGACTTCCTGCTGCCGTCGCGGCCGAAAGACGCGAAGAAGATCGCCAAGCTCGCGGCGAAGTGGCAGATCCCCGAGACGGAGTCCGTGCGGGTCGTGCTGTCGAGCGCTACGCTCGCCGGCAGCTACGGTCTCGTGATCACCGAGGAGGCGCTGTACTCCCGCGACCTGATGGAGCCGCTCGACCGCACCCCACTCGGTGGGGTCGAGGGCGTCGAGTGGGTGCCGGAGAAGAAGGCCTTCCGTGTGGCGGAGGGGCACCTCGTGCCGGTGCTGCCGGCGATCACCGACGACAACCGTGACTACTTCGTCGGTCTGCTCCGGTCGTTGGTCGCCGCGCGCCTCTAGGCCACGACCGCTCCGGCGGTAGACGCGACGGCAGGATTCGAACCTGCGAAATGACGGGTTATGAGTCCGTTCCCTTAGTCCACTTGGGCACGCCGCGATGTGATGACCACGCTACGCGCAGCACCCGGATGGGGTGCGAGTGTGACCCCCGCTTACGGCGTGTGACGCGGGGCGCGTCAGAGCCGCTCGACGATCGTGGCGTTCGCCATGCCGCCGCCCTCGCACATCACCTGCAGCCCGAACCGGCCGCCGGTCTGTTCGAGCGTGCCGAGCATGGTCGCGAGCAGCCGCGTGCCGCTCGAGCCGAGCGGGTGGCCGAGTGCGATCGCGCCGCCGCGGGGATTGACCCGTTCGGGGTCGGCGCCGGTCTCGGCCTCCCAGGCGAGCGGCACCGACGCGAACGCCTCGTTGACCTCGAACGTGTCGATGTCGTCGACCGTGAGGCCCGCGCGGTCGAGCACCTTGCGCGTCGCGGGCACGACCCCCATGAGCATCTCGAGCGGGTCGCTGCCGACTACGGCGAAGCTGTGGAACCGGGCGCGCGGCGTGAGGCCGAGCTGCACCGCCCGCCGCTCGCTCATGATGAGCGCGGCCGAGGCGCCGTCGGTGAGCGGCGACGAGTTTCCCGCGGTGATGCGCCACTCGATCTGCGGAAAACGCCGCGCGATCTCGTCGTCGTAGAACGCCGGCTTCAGGGCGGCGAGCGACTCGCCGGTCGTCGCCGGCCGCACTGTCTCGTCGACCGTGTGGCCGTCGGTCTCCACGATCTCGCGCGAGAAGTCGGCGGATGCCGCGAGCCGGTGCGATCGCGCCGCATACTCGTCGAGCCGCTCCCGGGTCAGGCCCCACTTCGCCGCGATCAGCTCGGCCGACACGCCCTGCCCGACCAGCCCCTCGGGATAGCGGGCGTGCACGAGCGGCCCCAGGTAGTCCTCGCCGAGGGTCGCCATGTTGATCGGGTGGCTGCTCATCTGTTCCACCCCGCCCGCGATCACGATGTCGTAGGCGCCGGCCATCACGCCCTGCGCCGCGAACGTCGCGGCCTGCTGGCTCGACCCGCACTGCCGGTCGACCGTGGTGGCCGGAACCGACTCGGGGAAGCCCGCCGCGAGCACGGCGTTGCGGGCGATGTTCACCGACTGCGTGCCGACCTGGGAGAGACATCCGGCTATCACGTCGTCGACCTGCGCCGGATCGAGACCCGACCTGTCGACCAGCGTCTCGAGAACCCCAGCGAGCAGGTCGACCGGGTGGTATCCGGAGAGCTGGCCGCCCGGTTTGCCCCGGCCAGAGGGAGTGCGGATCGCGTCGACGATGACTGCCGTTGTCATACCAGCACTCTAAACCCGGCGCACTCCGAACGGCAGCGGGCTCCGAACCAGCGGTGAAGGGTTTTCTCATCTGGTTGACCCCGCTCCACGCCGCGGCGTAGCGTGCGAGACAGCACCGCCCGTCAACGCCGACTGGAGAAACATGACGAACCCGACGTACCAGACGCTCTCCGTCGCGGCGATCCTCAAGGAATCCGCCGCCCGCACCCCCGACAAGACCGCGATCGTCGCCGGCGACGAGAGGATCAGCTACGCGGAGCTGTGGCACCAGACCCGCGCCTATGCGGGCGCCCTCCGCGACCGAGGGGTGCGCCGCGGAGACGCCGTCGCCGTGCTCATCCCGAACGTCGCCGACTTCCCCCGCGTGTACTACGCCGTGCTGAGCCTCGGCGCGATCGTCGTGCCCGTGCACGCGCTGCTCAAGGCCGACGAGATCGAGTTCGTGCTGCGCGACTCCGGGGCCAGCATCCTGGTCTGCGCCGCGCCACTGCTCGGCGAGGGCGCGTGGGGCGGTGCGCTCGCCGGGGTGCCGGTGTTCTCCGTGCTGTCGCCCGACCCGGTCGAGGGCGTGCCCCGGCTCGAGGAGCTCGCCGCGGCGGCCGAACCGATCGAGACCTACGTGCCGGTCGCGCCCGGCGCCACCGCGACCATCCTCTATACGAGCGGCACGACCGGCCGCCCCAAGGGCGCCCTCGGCAGCCACCTCGCCCTCGTCGAGCAGACCAACACCCTGCTGCTCAACACCTTCGACCTCACCGCGGCCGACACCGTGCTCGGCTGCCTGCCGCTGTTCCACACCTTCGGCCAGACCTGCGCGCTCAACACCGCGCTGCGGGCGGGGGCGACCGTCGTGCTGCTGCCGAAGTTCTCGGGGGAGGCAGCGTTGCGCGCGCTCGTCGACAGCGAGTGCACGATCATGATGGGCGTGCCGACGATGTACATCGCCCTGCTCGAAGCGGCGAAGCAGACCGACGAGCGCCCGAACCTGCGGTACGCCGTATCGGGAGGCGCATCCATACCGCTCGCCGTCATCGAGAGGTTCACCGACGTGTTCGGCGTGCCCATCTACGAGGGCTACGGCCTCACCGAGACGTCGCCGGTCGCGAGCTTCAACCACGTGGGCCGCGAACCGCGGCCGGGCAGCATCGGCCAGCCGATCTGGGGCGTCGACCTCGAGATCGCCCGCAGCGACGTCGAGGACTCGATCGAGCTGCTGCCCGTCGACGAGCTCGGCGAGATCGTGATCCGCGGCCACAACCTCATGTCGGGCTACCTCAACCTGCCCGACGAGTCGGCGAAGGCCGTGGTCGACGGCTGGTTCCGCACGGGAGACCTCGGCACGAAAGACGCCGACGGCTACCTGTGGATCGTCGACCGCAAGAAAGACATGATCCTGCGCAACGGATACAACGTCTACCCGCGAGAGGTCGAGGAGGTGCTCAGCAAGCACCCGGATGTCACGAGCGTCGCCGTGTTCGGGGTCGCCCACGAGACCCACGGCCAAGAGGTCATGGCGTGCGTCGTGCTCTCGCCCGGCGCCGAGGTCGAGGCTGCCGCCCTCGTCGACTTCGCCCAGGAGAAGCTCGCGTCGTACAAGTACCCGCGGCGCATCGAGCTCGTCGACGCCCTGCCGCTCGGTCCGAGCGGCAAGGTGCTCAAGCGCGACCTCGTGGCCCGGTACGAGGCCGAGGAGGCGAGCGCGGAACCGGTGGCGTAGCCGCAGAGGCCGGGCCTCCGGACCCCGCCGTGTGACGCACAGTGACGCACGCCGTCACAGTCGGCAACACGAGTTTGAGCGGCGGGGCGGCGCACCTATCGTCGTCGCATGACCATAACCGGAGAGCCCACGGGGGTGCGTCGGGCGACCAGCGCCGGCATCCTCTCCTCCGTGACCGACCTCATCGGCAACACGCCGATCGTCGAGTTGCACAGCCTCACGGCGGGGCTCGACTGCCGGGTGCTGGTCAAGCTCGAGAGCCGCAACCCCGGCGGATCGTCGAAAGACCGCATCGCGCTCGGGCTGATCCGCGAGGCCGAGGCCGACGGCTCGCTGCTGCCGGGCGCGACCATAGTGGAGTCGAGCTCGGGCAACACCGGGATAGGCCTCGCCCTTGTGGGGCGGCTGACGGGACATCCGGTCATCATCATCCACAGCGCGTTCATCTCCGACGAGAAGCGCGCCCTGCTCACCGCCTACGGTGCCGAACTCGTCGAGGCCGACTGGGAGGCCGGGCCCGAGAACCCGCAGAACGCCCGCGCGATCGCCGACCGCATCGCAGCCGAGATCCCGAACGCGTGGCGCTCGTCGCAGTACGTCAACGAGGCGAACCCGCGGGCGCACTTCGCGACGACCGGCCCCGAGATCTGGGAGCAGACCGAGGGCACCGTCACGCACTTCGTCGCCGGGATCGGCACGGGCGGCACGGTCACCGGCACCGGGCGCTTCCTCAAGGGAATCAGCGCGGGCACCGTCGCCGTCGTCGGCGCGAACCCCGTCGGCTCGACCTACGGGGGCGAGGGCGCGGGCACGATCATCGTCGACGGCGTCGGCACCCGCTGGCCCGAGCAGAACTGGCCGTCGATCTTCGACAAGGGCGTGACCGACGAGATCATCACGGTCCCGGATGCCGAGGTCTACGACACCGTGCGTCGCCTCGCCGAGGAGGAGTCGCTGCTGCTCGGCCCGTCGTCGGGACTAGCGGTGGCGGCGGCGCTGCGCGTCGCCCGCTCGGCCCCGGCCGGTTCGGTGGTCGTGGTGATCGCGCCCGACGGCGGAAACAACTACCTGAGCAAGGCGTACAACAACAACTGGATCGAGACCGCCGACGTCAACGCCGACGGTTTCGCCGACGGGTCGGGCGACTGATGGCACTGCAGCACTTCGGATGGTTCCTCGGCGCGGGCTTCGGCGTGCAGGGCTGGGGCGACCCCACGTACGGCATCGGCTACGACTGGAAGCAGCCGCCCGTGTACCAGGACGCGGCGCGGCTGTTCGAGGCGAGCGGCCTCGACCTATTCGTGATCGAGGACGGCGTGACCGTGCCCGACACGTACGGCGGCACCGCCGAGGTGAACCTCAGGGACGCGCGGTTCGTGCCCAAGCACGACCCGCTCCCGCTCGTGCCGTACCTGCTGTCCGCGACATCCCGCATCGGCATCGTGCCCACGCTCTCGGCGAGCTTCTACGAACCGTTCACCGCGGCCCGGCTGCTCGCCACCCTGCAGCACTTCGCCGGCGGCAGGCTCGGCTTCAACGTCGTCACGAGCGGCAGCGACATCGCCGCGCAGAACTACGGGCTCGACAAGCAGATCGAGCACGACCTGCGCTACGACCGGGCGCAGGAATGGGTCGACGTCGTGCGCGCGCTCTGGAGGTCGTGGGAGCCCGACGCGATCGTCGAAGACACCGAGCGCGGGGTGTTCGCCGACTTCGAGAAGGTGCACACCATCGACCACCGCGGCGAGTTCTTCCGCGTGCGCGGGCCGCTCAACACGGCACCTCTCGAGAGCGAGCCGGTGATGGTGCAGGCCGGGGCGTCGGGACGCGGGCAGCAGTTCGCGGGCGCGAATTCCGACGTGATTTTGCAGCTCGCGTCGACCCCCGAGCGCATGCGGGCCTACCGCCTGTCGATCCGGGATGCCGCGGCGGCCGCCGGGCGCGACCCCGACGACATCACCGTCCTGTTCGTGGTCAACCCGGTCGTGACCGCGAACGCCGAGGAGACCGCCGCGGTGCGGGCGCGGCGGTCCGAGCTCACCCGGGCCGCGATCGACGAGGCGCTGCAGGGCATCTCGTACCTCTCCGGGGTCGACTTCAAGAGGTTCGACCTCGACGCGCCGCTGCCCGAGCTCAGCACGAACAGCAACCAGGGCACCCTCGACAACTTCGTGCGATCGGCGCCGGCCGGATCGACGCTGCGCGAGATCCTGCAGGCGCGCGCGAACGCCGACGGCCTCGCCGTGATCGGCACCGCGGACGAGGTGGCCGACCACCTCGGCTCGCTCGCCGACGAGGTGGGCGGCGACGGCTTCCTGTTCACCGGCCAGGTGCACCCCGCGCACGTCCACCGCACCCTCGACCCGCTCGTGCCCGCGCTGCGTCGCCGCGGGCTGCTGCGCGACGAGCTCGGCGACGGCGGCCTGCGGTCGAACCTCGCCGACTTCTGATGGCAGCCTTGTAACCATGCCCATACTCTCCCGTCAGGCCATCACGACCGCCGACGTCGTCTCGGTCGCCCGGGGCGGCGAGCGCGTCGGATTCGCGTCGATCCTCGAACGCGACCTGCAGGCGTCGCGCGACGTCGTGGAGGCGGTGCTCGCCGCCGGGCTGCCCGTGTACGGACTGAACACCGAACTGGGTGCGGGACGCAATGTCGTCGTGTCGCCGGAGACCCTCGACGAGTACCAGCGTCGCACGATCCGCAACAGCGCGGGCGGCATCGGCGAGCCGCTCGGGTTCGAGCAGACCCGCGCGGTGATCTTCGCCCGGCTCGCCGGTTTCAGCCGCGGGGGAGCGGGCGTGACCGTCGGGCTGGCGGCGCAGTACCGGGAGCTGCTCAACCGCGACGTTCACCCCGTCGTGCCGCGAACCGGGTCGGTGGGCGCCGCCGACCTCACGCACCTCGCCGCCATCGCGGCCGTCGCCACGGGCACCGGGTTCGCGTTCGTCGACGGCGAGATCGTGCCGGGGGCGGCGGCGCTCGCCGCGGTCGGCCTCGACCCGCTCACGCTGCGGCCGCACGAAGCGATCGCCGCCCTCAGCGCGAACAGCTACAGCGTCGGCGTCGGCTCGCTCGTGCTGGCCGACGCGCGCGCCCTCGTGGTCGCCGCCGACGTGACGGCGGCGCTGTCGCTCGTGGCGCTCGCCGGGCACGGCGCCGGCGGCAGCCTCTCGCCGTTCGACGAGCGCATCCAGGCGGCGCACGCTGTGGCACCTCAGGCCGCGTCGGCGGGGCGTATCCGTTCGCTGCTCGCGACATCCGGTCTCAGCACGGGCGCTCCCGTCTCGACGCAGGACGCGATCTCGTTCCGCTCGGTGCCGCAGGTGCACGGCTCGTTCGGCGTCGCGGTCGCCCGGCTCGCCGCCGCGCTCGAGATGGAACTCAACTCGCGCACCGAGAACCCGCTCGTCGATGTCGCCTCGGGGGCGCTCGTCTCGGGCGGCAACTTCTTCGCGCTCGAACTCGCCCTCGCGTTCGAGAACCTGCGCGTGGCCGTCGCGCACGTGGCCGCGATGGCGGAGCGGCGCATCTCGCAGCTGTCGACCCTCGGCGTGGGCCTCCGGCGGTCGGGCGAGGCGCGCGTGCCCGGGCTGCTCTGGTACTCGGCGGCCGCCGAACTCGCCGAGCTGCGGCACCTCGCCGGCGCGGTCACCCTCTCGGGCTCGTCGCTCTCGGAGGGCGTCGAAGACCACTCCTCGAGCGCGGCCCTCGCCCTGCAGCTGCTCGAGCGGTCGGTGGCGCTGCTCGGCTCGGTGCTCGCGATCGAGGCGGCGGCGGCCGTGGAGCTCGTCGAGACCGGGGCGGCGGATGCGGGGGAGGTGTTGGCCCCGCTCGTCGCGGCCGTCGGCGAGTCCAACCGCGGCGACGGGCCGCTCGACGCGCGCGTGCGCACCGTGCTCGGGCTGCTGCTGGGGGTGCGCGTCCGCTGAGCCGTGCCGGCACGCATTGCGCCGGCACGCGAGCCGGTTCCGGCCTCGCGAGGCGGCCGCGGCGGGCTCGGCAAGCCGCGGCGGGCTCGCGATCCCGCCGCGCTAGCCGAGCGTCTTCGCGAAGGCGAGGTAGCCGACCGCCTCGAGGTCGCCGGCGGGGTCGAACTGCGGGGTGTAGCCGAGGCTCAGGTAGAGCGCGACCGCCTCGGGCTGCCGCGCCCCGGTGGTCAGCTCGATCGCCCGGTAGCCGCGCGCTGCCGCCTCGCGTTCGAGCTCGGCCATCACGGTGCGGGCGAGGCCCTGGCGGCGGTGGAGCGAACTCGTCCATACCCGCTTGATCTCGGCGGTCGCGGCATCCGTGCGCATGAAGGCGCCGCCGGCGACGACCTCGTCGTCGCGCACGACCAGCAGGAACGCGCCGCCGTTCTCGGGCGCGAACCGTTCGGCGGGGTAGCGGCTGAGCTCGACCGAGGAGGGGATGCCGTCGTTGAGGCCGTAGCGCTCGTCGTACTCGCGCGACAGCTCGTCGACGAGGGGCCGCGCGCGCGGGTCGTCGGAGCGGGTGTAGACGAAGACGTTTTCGGGCATGGATCGACGCTAGCCCGGCCGTCCGCGCGTACCAAATGCAGGAGAAATCACCGCGAGTCACACGTCGGCGCGGATCGCGGGCCCACGCCACGGACAATTCCTGCATTTGGTACGGGGGCACGGAGGAGGCGCGCGTGCGGGCGCGGGTCAGCCGCCGGCCAGCACCTTCGTGATGCGCTGCAGCGACACCGGCTCCGCGGTCGGCAGGTGTTGGGCGAAGAGCGAGACGCGCAGCTCCTCGAGCATCCAGCGGGCGTGCGCGAGGTGCGCGGGCGCGTCGGGCCTGAGTGGCAGGTCGCCGCCCGCCGAGACGTAGCGCTGCGTGGCCTCCTGCACCTCCGACAGCCAGACCCGGTCGCGACCCGCATTGTCGGCGAGGCGCTCGATGCGGTGCGAGAGCGCGGCGAGATAGACCGGGATGCGGCGGAGCCTCGTGGTCCCCGTCGCCGCGACGAAGCCGGGGTACACCAGGTTGCCGAGTTGCTCGCGGGCGTCGGCGAGCGGCGCGAGCAGGGCCATGCTCGACGACTTCGAGATGAGCTTCTCGGCCGCGCGGGCCGCGACGAGGATCGCGCTCACCTGGGCGACCGCCCGGAACATCGCGTCGACGATGGTCGCCGACACACGGTCGCGGGCCGCTTCGAACTCGGCGCGGGTGAAGATCTCGGCGTCGCCCAGAACTTCGTCGATGCACGCCGCCATGCAGTCGGCGAACAGCTCGGCCGTCGACCGGTACGGGCTCGTCGCGAGCGACAGCTTCTCGGCCGCGGTCAGGTGCTGCTGCACGTACGCGGTCGGTGCGGGGATCGCGAGCTGCAGCATCCGTCGCACTCCGGCCTTCATGGCGCGCGCCTGGTCTTCGGGCGTCGACTGCAGGCGGATCGCGACGCTCGTGCCTTCGTCGACGAGCGACGGATAGGCCCGGATGACGCCGTTGCCGTGCTTCGTGTCGAGCACCCTCGGCAGCTCGTCGAAGTCCCACGTGGTGAGTCCCGTGCGCTCGAGGTCGCTCTTCGGGGTGACCGAGGCCTTGGCGACGCTCGCCCGAACGGTCGACTTGAGCTGCAGCTGCAGCGAGCTGAGCACCTTCGAACTCGCGGTCACCCTGCCGCGCTCGTCGACCGCCGCGAAGGTGACGCGCAGGTGGGCGGGCACGCGGTCGACGTCGAAGTCCGACGGCTCGACGGGCGTGTAGGTCTGGCGGCGGATCTCGTCGGCGAGGTAGCGGGTGAGCGCGGTCGCCGAGCCGTCGGTCCCTGAGCTCGTCGAATCGGTCCCCGAGCTCGTCGAAGGGCCGTCCGCGCCCGCCAGCAGCTTGCGCGCCCAGTCGCCCGCGGGCACGACGTTGCGGCGGATGTCCTTCGGCAGGCTCTTGATCAGCGCGGTCACGAGCTCCTCGCGGAAGCCGGGCACCTGCCAATCGAACCCGTCCGGCCTGAGCGACGCGAGCAGGGCGATCGGGATGTTGACCGTCACGCCGTCGTCGTCCGCGCCCGGCTCGAACCGGTAGGTGAGGGCGAGCCGCTGGTCGCCCTGGTGCCAGACGCTCGGGAACGCGTCTTCGTCGACCGTCGCCTCGGGCTCGTCGACGAGGTTCTCGGCCGTCATGGTGAGGAAGTCGGGGTGGGTGGCGCGCTCCTTCTTCCACCAGCCCTCGAAGCTCTTGGTAGACGCGACCTCGGGCGGGATGCGTCGGTTGTAGAACTCGAAGATCGCCTCGTCGTCGAACAGGATGTCGCGGCGCCGGGTTCGCTCCTCGAGCTCCGCGAGCTCTTTCCGCAGCGCCCGGTTCGCGCGGTCGAAGTCCCAGTCGCGCCCCTTGAGCGTCTCGGCGACAAGGTCGCCCTCGACGAGCGCGTGGCGGATGAACAACTCGCGCGCGTAGGCGGGATCGATGCGCGAGAACTGCACGCGGCGCTTGAGCACGATCGGCACCCCGTAGAGCGTCACCCGCTCGTACGCAACGATGGCGCCCTGGCGCTTCTCCCAGTGCGGCTCGGAGTAGCTGCGCTTCACGAGGTCGCCGGCGATCTGTTCGGCCCAGGCGGGGTCGATGGTGCCGTTGACGCGCGCGAACAGCCGGCTGGTCTCGACGAGCTCGGCGCTCATGATGGCGTTCGGCTGCTTCTTCGCGAGCGCCGAGCCGGGGAAGATCACGAAGCGCGACTGCCGTGCGCCCACGTAGTCCTTCTTCGCGACATCCTTCAACCCGATCTGGCTGAGCAGTCCCGCGAGCAGCGACCGGTGGATCCCGTCGGGGTTGGTGTGCGGCTCGCCTACGTGCAGGCCGAGCTGCTTCGCGAGCCGGGTGAGCTGGCGGTAGACGTCTTCCCACTCGCGGATGCGCAGGTAGTTGAGGTACTCGCTGCGGCACATGCGCCGGAACTGGTTGCCCGAGAGCTCTTTCTGGCGGTCTTTGAGGTAGTCCCAGAGCTTCAGCAGGCTGAGGAAGTCGCTCGTCGGGTCGGTGAACCGGGCGTGCTGCTGGTCGGCCTGGGGACGCTTCTCGAGCGGGCGCTCGCGCGGGTCTTGGATCGACAGTCCGGCGACGATGGCCATGACCTCGCGCGTGGTGCCGTGCTTCTTCGACTCGATGATCATGCGGGCGAGCCGCGGGTCGATCGGCAGCTGCGACAGCTGCTTGCCGACCTGGGTGAGCCGCGGGGTGTCGCCGGTGCCCTCGACCGCTCCGAGCTCGCGCAGCAGGTCGAGGCCGTCCTTGATGCCGCGCGAGTCCGGCGGCTGCAGGAACGGGAAGCCCGCGATGTCGCCGAGGCCGAGCGAGATCATCTGCAGGATGACGGCCGCGAGGTTGGTGCGCAGGATCTCGGGTTCGGTGAACTCGGGACGCTTCAGGAAGTCTTCTTCGCTGTACAGCCGGATCGCGATGCCGTCGCTCGTGCGGCCGGAGCGGCCGGAACGCTGGTTCGCCGAGGCCTGCGAGATGGCCTCGATCGGCAGCCGCTGGATCTTCGAGCGCACGCTGTAGCGCGAGATGCGCGCGGTGCCCGCGTCGATCACGTACTTGATGCCGGGCACGGTGAGGCTGGTCTCGGCGACGTTGGTCGCGAGCACGATGCGGCGGCGGGTGCCGGCCTGGCCCGACGGCTGGAACACCTTGTGCTGGTCGGCGCTCGACAGCCGGCCGTAGAGCGGCAGCACCTCGGTGTTCGGCAGGTTGCGCCCGCGGATGGCGTCTTCGGCGTCGCGGATCTCGGCCTCGCCGCTCAGGAACACGAGCACGTCGCCCGAGCCCTCGCGCGCGAGCTCGTCGAGCGCGGCGTTGATGCCCTCGATCGGGTCGCGGTCGACGTCGGGGGCGTCTGCCTTGTCGCGCGTGGAGCGGCCCCCGTGGGTTGAGCTTGTCGAAACCCCGTCCGCGTCATCCGCCTCGACGGGCCCGGCGACCGCGCCCGCCTCCGCCACGAGCGGCCGGTAGCGCACCTCGACCGGGTAGGTGCGCCCCGACACTTCGATAATCGGGGCGTCGTCGAAGTGCCGCGAGAAGCTGCCCGGGTCGATCGTCGCGCTCGTGATGATGATCTTGAGGTCGGGCCGGCGCGGCATGAGCTGCTTGAGGTAGCCGAGCAGGAAGTCGACGGTGAGGCTGCGTTCGTGCGCCTCGTCGATGATGATCGCGTCGTATTTCTGCAGCGTGCGGTCGCGGTGGATCTGGTTGAGCAGGATGCCGTCGGTCATCAGCTTGATCTTGGTGTCGGCCCCGACCTTGTCGGTGAACCGCACCTGGTAGCCGACGAGTCCGCCCACCTCCTGGCCGAGCTCCTCGGCGATGCGCTCGGCGATCGTGCGCGCCGCGATGCGTCGCGGCTGCGTGTGCCCGATGCTCGAATACCCCATCGAGAGCAGCATCTTCGGGATCTGCGTGGTCTTGCCCGAGCCGGTGGCGCCGGCGATGATCACGACCTGGTTCTCGGCGATGGCGCGCTCGATGTCTTCGCGCCGCTGGCTCACGGGGAGGTCGGCGGGGAAGGAGATCACGGCGGGTTCGTCAGTCATCGGCCCTCCAGCTTAAGCGAGATCAGGTCGCGTAGCCGTCTGCGTGCATGCGGGCGGCCTCGCGCGCGACCGCCTCGACGACGATCGCGGTCTCCGGCGAGCGGTCGGTCCGGGTCACGACGAGCGCATCGCGCCCACGCCACGACGGATCGTCGACGTCGACGAGCCGGATGCCGGCGGGCACGCTCCGCGCGACCAGCGCGGGAACCGTCGTGATGCCGAGTCCCGCCGCGACGAATCCGAATCGCGCGGGCCAGTCCCGCACGGCGAACGCGATCCGCGGGGCCACGAGCGTGGGCCATGCGCCGAACTGGGGGTCGCCGCGCGCCCCGTCGCCCGCGATCCACTCCTGGTCGTCGAGTTCGGTGGCCGGTATGCGCCGCCGCCCCGCGAAGGGGTGCGACGACGCGACGGCGACGAGCAGCGGGCCCTGCGCGAGCGGTTCGGCGCGGAGGCCCGAGAGGTCGTAGTCGTCGAGACCGGTGCCGACCGCCACGACGGCGACGTCGAGCCGGCCCGACCGCAGCCGCCCGAGCTGCGTCGGAGAGGACGCCTGCTGGAACTCGACAGCGAGGGCCGGGTGGTCGGAACGGATCCCGCGGATGACGCGGGGCACGAGCGACATCGCCGCGGTGGGGAAGGCGCCGAGGGCCACGCGCCCCGTGACCGCGTCGGCGAGCCGCGAGAGTTCGCGGTCCGCGGCATCCACCTCGTCCAGGATCGTGGCAGCGCGTGCCGACAGCGCCGATCCCGCGTCGGTCGGTTCGACACCGCGCGGCGCCCGCCGGAAGAGCACCGCGCCGGTCGCCGTCTCCAGCGCCCGCACCTGCTTGGACACCGCCGACTGGGTGTATCCGAGTGCCTCGGCGGCCGCGGTGAACGAGCCGGCGTCGACTACGGCCCGCAAGACCCGGAGGCCGGCGATGGTGGGATCTGCCATGCCTCCATCCTGCGGCATTCTTGAGCGGAATACCGAAAGTGCTCGACCGTCGCTGGTGGAATGCCGGCCTCGCGCGCAGGCTCGAGGGGAAGGCCAGGCAGGGCAACAGAGAGGACTCCCCATGTCGAAGACGTGGTTCATCACCGGCACATCGAGCGGCTTCGGGCGGATTTGGGCGGCCGCGGCCCTGGAACGTGGAGACACAGTCGTGGCGACCGCGCGCTCCGTGTCATCCATCGCCGGATTCGAAGAGACGTACGGCGACCGCATCCTGGCGCTCGCTCTCGACGTGACCGACCGCGCGGCGGTCTTCGCGGCGATGGACGAGGCGGTCGCGAGGTTCGGCGGCGTCGACGTCGTCGTCAACAACGCGGGCTACGGCCACTTCGGGATGGTCGAGGAGATCGGCGAGCGCGAACTGCGCGACCAGATGGAGACCAATTTCTTCGGCGCCGTCTGGGTGACGCAGGCCGCGCTGCCCGTCATGCGGGCGCGGGGGAGCGGGCACATCCTGCAGGTGACGAGCGAGGGCGGCGTGCGGGCGTTCCCCGGCATCGGGGCCTACCACGCGTCGAAGTGGGCGGTCGAGGGCCTGTCGGAGTCGTTGTGGCAGGAGGTGGAGCCGCTCGGCATCCGGATCACCAACGTCGAGCCGGGCCCGTACGCGACCAATTGGCTCGGCCGCGGGTCGGTGCACAGCGAGCGCAACCCCGCCTACGACTCCGTGCGGGCCGACACCGAGCGGGACTGGCGGGTGGGCGACCCGGCGGCGACCGTCGACGCGATCCTCGCGCTGGTCGACGCGGTCGAACCACCGCGACGCCTGCTGCTCGGCGAGTCGTTCGAGGAGATCGCGGGGCTGTACGCGGAGCGGCTCGAGACGTGGCGCCATTGGCAGCCGGTCGCGCTGCGGGCCTTCGGGAGCGACTAGCTCCCGGGAACGACGAAGCCCCGGACCTCTCGGTCCGGGGCTCCGTGGATGTCGCCTAGTAGGTGACGGATGTCGCCTAGTAGGTGACGGTGAGCGTGTTCGTCACCGAGACCAGCGTGACGACGAGGGCGCTGATGAAGCCGCCCACGTAGGGGTTGCCGGTCACGCGGTACAGCTTGCGCGAGAGCACAGCGGTGGCCGCGAGGATCAGGATCACCGGGAACAGCCAGATGCTGAAGATGCCGCCGAAGCCGGGCACGGTCTCGCCCGTGATGAAGAACGTCGTGTACTGCACGACGACGAGCACCAGCGGGGCGAGCGCGTTCACGAGGGCGAGCACCGCGGTGTTCAGCCACTCCTTGCCGCGGAACGTGAAGCGGTTGAACACGTTGATCGCGATCGAGTTCGCCACGAAGTAGACGAGGAAGAAGGGCAGGTAGAGCAGCGCGATCCACAGCTTGTCGGGCTCGAAGTCCTTCACCGCGACGACCCAGAAGCGGAAGTCGGCGTGCAGCAGCCAGTCGGACAGGAACACCAGCCCGAACGCGGCCGCGACGGTGACGAGCGCGAGGCCGATGCTCTGGAAGAACTTCTTCCAGCCGGGCAGCAGTCCGAGTTCGCGCACCCGCAGGCCGTTCTTGCGTCCGAAGAGCAGGTACGACAGCCCCATGATGGCGACGGCAGCGATGCCGTTGACCATGGCCCAGAACGCGATGAAGAACACGGCGCCCTGCGTGAAGATGGTCGGCGCCGCGTTGAACGCGATGCTGTTCATCCACGGTGCCTGGCTGAGCACGATGTAGCTCACGCCCGAGAACACGGCCGAGACGACCATGCCGCCCCAGAACCAGCCGAGGCCGGCGCGCGTGTTGGGCGCGACCTCGACGGCGTCGGCGCGCAGGCCGGCGAAGGCGCGGGTCGTGAGCAGCGAGCGGGCGAAGGCGAGCAGGAAGATCATGAAGCCGATGAGGCCCAGGGTCGTGAAGGCCTCCTTCACCTGCCAGATCTGCGATCCCGCGTCGATCTTGTTCGGGGCGCCGAACGCCTTCTGCCAGAACTCGAGCTGGTCGGTGACGGTCTGCTTCGAGATCGTTCCCCACGGGTGGGTCTGCGCCGGGGTGTAGACGACCCGGATCGACTCGTCGTCGTAGATCGTGTTGGCCTTGCGCTTCTCGCCGTCGGTCGCCGGGTCGACGCCGTGGTTGAGGAACGACTGCGCGTTGGGCGTGCCGATGTAGTCGCGCGGGGCCGTGATCGCCGTGCCCTCGGCGTCGTAGCTGCGGAAGAAGAACTCGTCGTACTGGTCGGCGACGAGTCCGGTGTCGCGGTCGCCGTAGACGTCGGTGTACTTGCCGTCGGCGTCGACGTAGGTGGGGTCGTTGTCGACGAGGAAGACCGCGTCGATGAGCTGCGTGTCGGCGGCGTTGTCGAGCGCGACGGAGAAGTTGGCGGCCCGGGCGCCGTTCGAGTGGCCCGAGATGCCGATCTTGTCCTGGTCGACGTAGGGCAGGTCGGCGACGAGCTTCACGGCGTCGTACATGCCTGTTCCGCCCAGGGCGAGGTCGTCGTACGGCAGGTAGTCGGAGTCGCCGTGGCCGTACATGTCGATCGAGACCACGACGTAGCCGCGGCGCGCGAGCTCGACGTAGTTCGCGTCCTGCATCTCCTTGTTGTTCCACCAGCCGTGCGAGACGACGATCGCCGGCGCTTGGTTGTCGGCGGACACCCCGTTGGGCTTGTAGAGCAGGGCGCTGATGGATTCGCCCGACGACGTCTCCCAGTTCATGTCCTTGACGGTCACCGTGTAGCCCGAGGTCTGCACGGCCGATGCGACGATCGACGACACGACCATCAAGACGAGCGATAAGGCCAGCCAGAAGCCGTTACGCCTCACCAATGTCGATTTCATTTCACTCCTTTGTGTTGTCCGCTACGAGCCTCTCGCCGCGATCCGTCGAGAATCCTATGCAGCGCCGGATGCCGCAGATCGACAGGTGTCGCATCCTGCACGAACGTGCACTCCGTGCAAGTTCCTATCGGCCGCGTCGGGGCCGTGTTGAACATCCGTGCATCGCGACGTCGCTCGCGGGGCGCACCCCGGACGGTCCGCGCCGACGCCGACGCTACGGCCGACCGACCGCGTCGAGTACGGCGGGGTCGCTGCATCCGCGGGCGAAGCCGGCGATGCGCCGGTCGATGTCGCGCTGCAGCAGCACCGAGCCGATCCGTTCGGCTAGCGGGGCGAGCCACTTGGGGCGGCAGGCGAAGTTGTACTTCCAGGTGGCGACGGTCGATCCGGGGTCGCCCTCGACGGCGTCGAACCGCCAGCCGCCCGCCAGCCGCTCGAAGAACCACGACCCGGTGAGCATCTTCATGCCGACGTTCGACGGCGGGTGGTACGAGACGTACTCGCTGACCATCCGGAAGCCGAGGCGGTGCACCGTCAGGGTACGCACGCCCCTGGCGGCCTCGGTCTTGCCGTCGAGGAAGTGCTGTCTGCGGATGAACGGGTCCCACCGCATCCGGATCGCGCCCGTGGTCTGCGACACGCCGAACGCGACCGCCGGCGGCACCGGGACGACGAGGGTCGATTCGATCAGCGGCATGCCCCAGTGTGGCAGTCGCGGGAACGCGGACCACCCGAAATCGGGGTGAGTCGTGCAAATTGCTTGACCTCGCAGACTGGTTTGCGTTACAAAGTACACATGGACGATTCGAGATCCCACGACAGACCGACGGATGCCGCGGCCGCAGATCAGGCGGACGACGCCCTCGACCCCGCCGCCATGTACGCGCTGCTGCAGAACCAACAACGCAGCGTGCAGGCGCAGATGGGCGACTTCGTGCCGCTCATCTCGGGCGCGTGGGGAGTGGCCTGGCTGCTCGGCTTCGGTTCGCTGTGGCTCATCGACGGCGTCGAGGGCTTCTCGCTGCCGGTACCGATCGCGGTGACCGTCTTCGTCGCGGCGCTCGTGCTCGCCGGCGGCCTGTCGGCCTGGCTCGGCTTCCGCACCGGGCGCGGCATGCGCGGCAACACGGGCGCCGCCTTCACCGGCATCGTGTTCGGCAACCTTTGGTGGGTGGGGTCGGCCGCGATCGGCATCCTCGGCTCCGGCCTGCGAGCGCAGGGCATGACCGAGCAGCTCGCGAACTTCTACTACCCCTGCGCCTATGTGCTCTTCGCAGGCATCATGTACATCGTGGCCGGGGCGATCTGGCGAACGGTGTCGTCGGTGATCGCCGGGCTCTGGCTCGTGATCGTGGCCGCCGTCGCCTCGCTCTTCCCCTACCCCCAGCACTACCTCTTCCTCGCGCTCGCCGCGGGCATCGGGTTCCTCGCGCTCTCGCTGACCAGCGCCCTGCGTCTCCGGCGCATCCGGCGGGCCGCCGCGGGCGGTGACCGCCGTGGATGAGCTCGATCCGGTCATCCACGCCCAGGCGCGGCTGCGCATCATGGCCGCGCTCTCCACCCTCGGCGCCGATGGGTCGATCTCGTTCCCGCGCCTGCAGGAACTGCTCGACATGACGGCGGGCAACCTCTCCACCCACCTGCGCAAGCTCGAAGACGCCGCGTACGTCGACATCACCAAGGCCCACAAGGGCCGTACCCCGATCACCTACCTCGGACTCAGCAAGAAGGGCCGCCGGGCGTTCGAGGACTACATGGAAACCCTCCGCACCGTGTTAGGAGACCCGAAATGACCACCCTTGCCAGCCTCAGCCACGTCACCCGCAGCTTCGGCGACGTGACCGCGCTCGACGACGTGAGCCTCGACATCGGCGACGGCGCCATCGTCGGACTGCTCGGCCCGAACGGCGCGGGCAAGTCGACCATGCTCTCGCTGCTGCAGGGCCTGCGCCGCCCGACCAGCGGAACCGTCGAACTGTTCGGCGGCTCGCCGCAGAACCCGCGCAACCGCACGCGGCTCGGCTGCACGCCCCAGGCGACCGCGCTACCCGACACCCTGCGCGTCGGTGAGGTCGTCGACTTCGTCGGGGCGCACTTCGCCGATCCCGTGCCCGTCGGCGAACTGCTCGACGAGTTCGGGCTCACCGAGCTCGCACGCAAGCAGACGGGCGCCCTCTCGGGCGGCCAGAAGCGCCGGCTCAGCGTCGCGCTCGCGTTCGTCGGCCGGCCGGAGCTCGTGCTGCTCGACGAGCCGACCACCGGGCTCGACGTCGACGGCCGCCGCGCGCTCTGGGACGCGATCCGGCGGCAGCACGACGCCGGCGCGACCGTCGTCATCACGAGCCACTACCTCGAGGAGATCGAGGCGCTCGCCGAACGCGTCGTCGTGGTCGCGGGCGGCCGGGTGCTCGAAGACGACAGCCTGCACAACGTGCTCGCCCGAGTGAGCCTCCGACAGGTGACCGTCACCACCGCCGAAGCCGACCGGGTCGCGGCACTGCCCGGCGTCGTGCGGCACACGGTCGCGGCATCCGGGGCTACCACCTTCTATGCCGGCGACTCCGACGCGCTCATCGTGGAGCTCGTGCGGTCGGGGATCGCGTTCAGCGACCTGGCCGTGCGCGGCGCGACGCTCGAAGAAGCCTTCCTCACCCTCACCGAAACCCCGAGCCCGACCGAACCCCGACTGGAGCACGCCTGATGTCTGCAACCTCCCTCACCCTGGTGCACGCGAAGTACTCGCTGCTCGAGACCGTGCGCGTGCCCATCGCCGTGATCGGCACCATCGTCTTCCCCGTGCTGGCCCTGCTGTTCTTCGTCGTGCCGCAGCGCGCGGTCGCGGGCGACCCGACGTACGCCACGCAGGCGGTCGTGTCGATGGCGGTGTTCTCCGTCATGGTCGGCAGCCTGTTCAGCTTCGGACTCGGCATCGCCGAGAACCGCGAGAAGCCGTGGGACCCGTACCTGCGCACGCTGCCGGCGCCCGGCCTCACCCGGATCGCCGCGCACATCCTCGCCACGGGCGCGATGGCCGTCGCCGCGCTGATCCCGCTCGTCGTGGTCGGCGCCCTGCTCACCGAGGCGACGGCGTCGCCGCTGCAGCTGCTCGGGGGCCTCGGCGCGATCGTGCTCGCGGCCCTGCCGTTCATGCTCGCCGGCATCTGCATCGGCTACGCGTTCTCGACCAAGGCGGCTATCGCCGTGATCCAGATCGTGTTCTTCACGCTCGCGTTCGGCGGCGGGCTGTTCCTGCCGCCGCTGCTGTTCCCCGACTGGCTCAACGCGATCTCGCAGGCGCTGCCGTCGCGCCAGGGCCGCGACTTCGTGATCTGGGCGGTGCAGGGTGGCGACCTCCAGCCGCTCAGCTGGCTCGGGCTGCTCGGCTGGATCGCCGTGCTGCTCGCCGTGGCGCTGCTGCTGTTCCGCCGCGACGAGGGTCGCCGCTTCCGCTAGACGGCGCTACCTGCTTCCCAGCGACAGCGCGACGACGATGCCCGCCACGACGAGCGCCACGATCACGGTCGCGGTGGTGAGGTAGCCCAGGACGAGCCCGATGACCGCGAAGGCCGTGCCGCCCTGGCCCCGCGCACGGATCTGACGCAGGGCGACGTGGCCCATGACGATCGGGATGATGCCGAACCCGAACAGGGCGAGCACGAACGACGCGATGGCGAGTCCGTTGGTGCCGGGGGCGGCGTAGGGCGATGGAACGGTGGTCACGGTGTCCTCTCGGGTCAGCCGGGGATCGAGATCTCGACCCGGCGGTTGAGCTGGCGTCCGGCGGGGTTGTCGGCACCGTCCAGCTCGTTCGGCGCGACGGGCTGCGACTCGCCGAAGCCCGTGCTGTCGAGCGCCGCGGCCACCGAACGCGAGCGCAGCGCGTCCACGACCGCGGCCGCGCGCTTCTCCGAGAGGGTCTGGTTGTAGGAATCGGAACCCACGGAGTCGGTGTGGCCGCCGATCGACGCCGCCGTCACGCCGGCCCGGTCGAGGGCGGCGGCGAGCGAGTCGAGCACGGCGCCCGCCTCGGGGCGCAGCGTGCTCTTGTCGAAGTCGAATAGCACGGAGTCGCTCAGGGTGATGGTGGTGCCGCAGACCTTGAGGGGTTCGAGCGAGGCCATCGAAGGGAACGACCCGAGCGACACCACGGCGGGCAGGGCATCCACCTCGACCGGAACGCCGTTCACGGTGCCCGTGCCGTCGCCGTGGTTCAGGATGACCAGCCCGCCGCCCGTGTACGAGCCGGACCCGTCGCCGAAGTTCTGGATGACGCTGTCGGCGTCGGTATAGATGCCCGCGCCGTCGCCGTAGACCGTCTGCGTGACCGCGCCGGAGGCATACGTTCCGCTGCCGTCGCCGTGGATGGCGAGGCTGCGCGTGGCGTCGGTGTACACGCCACCGCCGTCGCCGTAGTTGACGATCGACACCGCCCCGTTCGAGTACGAACCGCTACCGTCTCCGTTGTTGACGACGTCGACGCCGTCGATCGAGTAGCTCCCGCTGCCGTCGCCGTAGTTCTGCTGCGAGCCGTCGGGCCCGGTGACGACGCCCGAGCCGTCGCCGTAGAGCACGAGCGACCCGGCGGCCGACGAGCGCACCGCTCCGGTCGCGTCGCACTGCGTGTTGCTGACGGTGAGCCCGGGAAAGGCGCCGATGGTCGCGTCGAGCTGGGTCGACAGCACGGACTGCGAGGCGTCGATCATCGAGATGTCGGGCAGAGCCAGCAGCGGGATCGGCGGGAAGTCGCCCACCGCGTAGCCGGGCACGGCGGGTAGCACCGCCCGGGCGGTCGGCGTGGGCGTGCGGCCGGCCGTCGGCACCGGCGACGGGGCGCACCCGGCGAGGACGGCGCACACGGCGACGAGGGCGGCGAGCGGAGCGATTCGGCGGGCGGGCGTCGACGGCATGCCCACCACGCTATCGAACAACCGCCGCGTCGCGGAGATTGCCGATTGGGTCGGCTCTTTACCCCGTGTGACGCGCACGCTCGCCCCCACGCCGCCCCATGCCTAGCGTCGGAGTGTGACATCCAGAGACCGGCAGCTCCCACAGCGCGACGGGCACATCGTGCTCGGCGCGACCGTGCGCACGCTCGGCGCCTGGCCCGCCGGGTGGCGGTATCCGGGCGCGCACCGCGACCCGCGCGACGACACCGCCGAGTTGCGCCGGGTGGCGGCATCCGCAGAACGCGCCTGCTTCGACTTCCTCTTCTTCGGCGACTGGCTCGCGACGACCGCCGAATTCGAGCACACCGACCCCTACCTGCTCGCCCGCGTCGAACCGTTCGCCGCGATCGCCTACCTCGCGGCCGTCACCGACCGCATCGGCCTCGTCGCCTCGGTGAGTTCGGCGCACTCCGAGCCGTACACGACGGCACGCTCGTCGGCGTCGATCGACGTGCTCAGCGCCGGCCGCGCGGCGCTCTGCGTCACCACCGGCTCGGAGGCGCGCTCGGCGGGCAACTTCGGCTGGGACACCGTGCACAGCGACGACGACCGCGTCGCGGCGGCCGGCGAGTTCATCGACGTGCTGCGCGGACTCTGGGACAGCTGGGAAGACGACGCCTTCGTGTCGGATGTCGCGACCGCCCGTCTCATCGACCCCGCGAAGCTGCACCCGCTCGGCTACGTCGGCGCGTACCGTGCGTCTGCCGGCCCGCTCAACGCCGTGCGCCCGCCGCAGGGCCACCCGCCCGTCGCCGTCGTCGGCGGATCGCCAGGTGCCCGGCGGCTTGCCGCCCGCGACGCCGACCTGATGTTCGCGAGCCCGCGCACGTTCAACGAGGCCGTCGAGCAGTACGCGGCGGCGAAGCGGCTCGTGGCGGGCGAGGGGCGCGACCCGGCGCAGTTCTGCATCCTCACGCCGATCCTGCCCGTGGTGGCCGCCACACGGGAGACCGCCTGGGACGTCTACGACCGGCTCGTGGCGCTCGTGCCGCTGCCCGACGAACAGCCGCCCGGGTCGCGGCTCACGCTGCCCGCGAACCGCACGTTGCGCGCGCTCGCGAGCGTGCTCGGCGTGCCCGTCGCCGGGGTCGCGCTCGACGACGCGGTGCCCGTGCGCACGGCGGCCCGCTTCGGGACGCTCGGTCGCGCGCTCGTCGACGTCGTGCGCGAGCGCTCCGGCCGCACGGTCGGGGGAGCCCGGCCCACGACCTACCGCCAGCTGCTCATCGCGCACGCCGTAGCCGCGCCCGTGATCGTCGGCTCTGCGGCCGATGTCGCCGACCACCTCGAGACCTGGTTCCGGGCCTCCGCCGTCGACGGGTTCACGGTGCTCTCCGCGTTCGGCGGCTCGGGCGACGGTTCGTTCGACGCGTTCGCCGAGCTCGTCGTGCCCGAGCTGCGGCGGCGCGGGCTGTTCCGCACCGACTACGCGGGGGCGACCCTCCGCGACCATCTCGCCCTGCCCGCCGCGACCAACACCCACCTCCGCGTCCACCTCCAACCCCTCTAGGAACCCCATGACCGAGCCGCTCAAGGTCGTCGCCGTCTCCGGCAGCCTCCACACCCCATCGAAGACCACCACCCTCGTGCGCGAGATCCTCGCCTCGTTCGGCGCGAGCGTGCCCATCGACGCGCACCTCATCGAGGTCGCCGAGATCGGCCCGGAGTTCGCCGGCGCGGTCACCCGCGACCAGCTGCCCGACTCGGTCGAGCAGGAGCTTCGCCGCATCGAGAGCGCCGACCTGCTCATCGTCGCGAGCCCCGTCTACCGGGCCTCGTTCACGGGCCTGTTCAAGCACCTGTTCGACTTCGTGGGGCAGTACGCCCTCGTCGACACCCCGGTGCTGCTCGTGGCGACGGGCGGCAGCGACCGCCACGCGCTCATCATCGAGCACCAGTTCCGGCCTCTGTTCGGCTTCTTCCAGGCGCTCACGCTGCCGATCGGCGTCTACGCGAACAACTCCGACTTCGAGTCGGCGGCGACGGGCGCGTACACGGTATCGTCGCTGCAGTTGCACGAGCGCATCGACCTCGCCGTTGCTCGGGCGCTTCCGCTCGTGCGCCGGAGCGTCGTCGAGACCGCCGCCATCTCCCACCAGATCTGAGGACCAGCATGAGCGAGACCGCACCGACCACCGCGGCCGAGGCGCGCGCGAGCGTCGAGCGCGGCGCGCTGCTCGTCGACGTGCGCAGCGACGCGGGGCGGGCCGCCGACGGCGAGATCGCCGGCGCCACGGTCGTGCTGAAAGACGACGTCGCGGCGTTCGCGGAGACGCTCGACCCCGGCCGCGAGATCGTGGTCTTCTGCGGCACGACGGCGGGTTCCGGCCCGGTCGCCGACTACCTCGTCGGCCGCGGATTCGTCGCGGTCTCGCACGTCGACGGCGGCTTCGCCGCGCTGTCGGCCGCCCTGTGACCGACACCCGCGTCGACGTCGTCGTCATCGGCGGGGGAGCCATGGGCTCGGCCGCCGCCTGGCAGCTCGCGGGCCGGGGCCGCGACGTGCTGCTGCTCGAGCGCTTCGCACCGGGGCACACCGAGGGCGCATCGCACGGTGCCTCGCGCAACTTCAACCAGGCCTATTCCGACCCGACCTACGTCGCGATGCTCGCCGAGGCGCTGCCGCTCTGGCGCGAGCTCGAGGCCGAGAGCGGCGCCGCGCTGCTCGAGACCACCGGCATCGTCAACCACGGGGCCAACCCCGGATTCGACGCGGTGCACGACGCGCTGCGGGCGGCCGGCATTGCTGCCGAGTTCGTGCCGCTCGACGAGGCCGCCGAGCGCTGGTCGGGCATCCGGTTCGACTCACGCGTGCTGCTCACGCCGCAGTCGGGGCGGCTCAACGCCGACCGCTCGGTCGCCGCGCTTCAGGCAGCCGCTGTGGCTCGCGGCGCCGAGGTGCGCCACGGGGCCAGGGTGCTCTCGCTGAGCGTGCTCGGCGACGACGAGGTGAGGGTGGTGTTCGAGACATCCGGAACCGAGCAGTCGGTCGTCGCCCGCCGCGTCGTCGTCACCGTCGGCGCCTGGACCTCGAAGCTGCTCGCGGGCCGCGTCGCGCACCCGGCGCTCGTCGTCACGCAGGAGCAGCCGGCGCACTTCGCGGTTCTCGATACGGATGCCGCGTGGCCCGGTTTCAACCACGCGCCCACCCTCGGCGACGCCGACTACGACTACTGGTACTCGGCGGTCTACGGCATGATCACGCCCGGCGAGGGGGTCAAGGCCGGCTGGCATGGATCCGGTGCCGTGGTCGATCCCGACCGGCGCACCTACCTGCCCGAGCCCGAGCAGCTCGCCGCGCTGCAGCGCTACGCGCGCGAGTGGTTGCCCGGCGTCGACAGCGAGTCGTTCGTGCCGATCAGCTGCACGTACACGACCACACCCGACTCGGACTTCGTGCTCGACCGGGTCGGACCGGTCGTCGTCGGGGCCGGATTCTCGGGCCACGGCTTCAAGTTCGTGCCGACCGTCGGCCGCATCCTCGCCGACCTGGTCGACGGGGTGCCGGCGCCCGCGCTGTTCGCGCTCGGCCGCTGACGGCGAGGGCCGCCCGTGGCACCACTCTGTTGATTGAGTAGGCCGCCCGCGGCCGTATCGAAATCTCGCGTGGGGTTTCGATACGGTCGCTAGAGCGACCTACTCAACCAGCGGGTGTGTCGCTGGAGCGACCTACTCAACCAGCGGGGCGCGCTAGTCGGTCTTCGGCAGGCCGGGCGGGTTGATGTCGCTGTGGGCGAGCGACTCCGAGTCGAGTCCCCAGCGCTCGAGCACGTCGGCGTACTGGCCGCCGTCGATGGCCGCGTTGAGCGCGATGCCGACCGCGTCGATCAGCCCGTTGCCCTTCGCGGTGGCCGCTGCGATGTCGGCCGTGAGCGGCCAGCCTCCGTTGACCGTTCCGACGAGCTTCGTCTCGCCGTCGACCGCGGCGGCGTAGGCCGAGGTCGCGTTCGGTCCGAAGTTGGCGTCGGCACGGCCAGACTTGAGCGCGAGGGCGCCGCTCGCGGTGTCGTCGAAGTACAGGTACTCCACCGGGTCGAGACCCGCCGCGGTGTTCTCGGCATCCCACGCCTGCAGGATCTTCTCCTGGTTGGTGCCCGAGCCGACGATGATCCTCAGCCCCGCGACATCCTTCGCCTCGGCGATCTGGTCGATCGGCGAGTCGGCCTTCACATAGAAGCCGAGCAGGTCTTGCCGGTAGCTCGCGAAGTCGTAGAGCTCCTTGCGCTCGTCGGTGACGGTGACGTTCGACAGGATGAGGTCGTACTTGCCCGACTGGATGCCGAGCGGCCAGTCGGCCCACGCGGCCGGCTGCACGTTGAGCTCGAGGCCGAGGCCGTCGGCGATGAGCTGGGCGAGGTCGACCTCGTTGCCGATGAGGGTCGTGTCGTCGTCGGCGTAGAGCGACAGCGGCGCGGCGTAGGGCGAGGTCACGACGGTGAGCTTGCCCTCCTCGACCGGCTCGAAACCGCCGGCCTCGAGCGCGGCGACCGCGTCGGGCACGGCACCGAGGCGGACGCGGTCTTGGTCGGCGGTGAGGTTGAACGCGGGAGCGTCGCCCGACGCGCGCGGCGTGCCCGACGCGTCGGCGGCGCCTCCAGCCGTTAGGGCGACGGCCGTGATGCCGCCGCCGACGAGGGCGAGTGCCGCCGCTGCGGCGATGACGGCCGCGGTCTTCTTTCTGAGTGCCATGGGGTGTCCTTTGCTATCGATGAGTGATGCTGGCTGTGGAAGAGGGTATGGAAAGTCAGAGAACGGTGGAAAGGAACTCCCGGGTGCGTGGATGCTGCGGAGCCCCGAGCACCTGGGCCGGGCTGCCCTGCTCGAGCACCACGCCGCGGTCGACGAACACGACCCGGTCGGAGACCTCGCGGGCGAAGCCGATCTCGTGGGTGACGATCACGAGCGTGGTGCCGAGCCCGGCGAGCTCGCGGATCACGTCGAGCACCTCGCCGACCAGCTCCGGGTCGAGCGCGGAGGTCGGTTCGTCGAAGAGCAGCACCGCGGGCTGCAGCGCGAGGGCGCGGGCGATGGCCACCCGTTGCTGCTGGCCTCCCGACAGCTGGCGCGGGTAGGCGTCGGCCTTGTCGGCGAGACCCACTTTCTCGAGCAGGCCCAGCGCGAGCTCGCGTGCATCCGCCTTGCTGAGTCGGCGCAGCGCGAGCGGCGCCTCGACGATGTTCTCGAGCGCGCTGAGGTGCGGAAACAGGTTGAAACCCTGGAACACCATGCCGACCCGGGTGCGGCGGCGCAGCACGCGGCGCTCGGGCAACTCGTAGAGCCGGCCGCCGCGGTGCTCGTAGCCGATGAGCTCGCTGTCGATCGCGACCCAGCCGCGGTCGACCGTCTCGAGGTGGTTGATCGTGCGCAACAGGGTCGACTTGCCCGAGCCGCTCGGGCCGAGCACCGTCACGACCTCTCCCGGCTCGATGGTGAGCGAGACGGCGCTCAGCACCTCGGTTCCGTTGTAGCTCTTGGTGACGTCGCGGATCTCGACGCGGCCGCGCGGCTCGGTGATCGTCATGCCGGTCGTCCGTTCTCGCGCGGAGCGTCATCCAACCGGTCCCACTGCACCGCGATCCAGGCGCGCGCCCGTTGCAGCGGGGTGGGCGGCAGCTCGCGGGCCGCTCCGCGGGAGTAGTGGCGCTCGACGTAGAACTGCGCGACGCTCAGCACGGTCGTGAGGATCATGTACCAGAGCACGGCCACGAGCAGCAGCGGGATCACCTGCTGGTTGCGGTTGTAGATCACCTGCGACACGTAGAACAGCTCGGCCAGGGCGATGACCGAGAT
>Ga0247809_1000213_pt1 | contig 30212 bp, 31 predicted proteins | sample UWRJL104311B1_FD_180951 | JGI IMG/M metagenome (GOLD analysis project Ga0247809, IMG submission 180951) | Plant litter microbial communities from Arlington Agricultural Research Station in Wisconsin, United States - UWRJ-L104-311B-1 | ecosystem: Environmental > Terrestrial > Plant litter >...
GATCCGGGGATCGCGGTGTATGCGGTGCTCGATCCGGCGGGGATCGAGGTCGGGATGCTCGAACTCGATTTCCGCGCGGCGGGCGCGTGCGAGATTTCGTATTTCGGGTTGATCCCGGAGTTGGCTGGCCAGGGTCATGGGCGGTGGCTGATGGCGGAGGCTTGCGCGCGGGCCTGGGCGAAGGGGGTGGAGCGGGTCTGGCTGCATACCTGCACACTCGATCATCCGAGCGCGCTGGGGTTTTATCGGGCGCAGGGGTTTGTGGCGGTGAAGCGGACGATCGAGACGTTTCCCGACCCGCGGGCTTCCGGGTTGTTGCCGCCGGAGACGGCGCCGCAGATCCCGTATTTGGGTAAGCGGGACTAGGCAGAAAACATGTTTCCCCGCGAAGGCGGGGATCCAGACTGGGCTCCCGCCTTCGCGGGAGAACAAGAGGCAGAGGGTTTACTGCCTTGGCAAACGCTGAGCCCTGCGTCTTACCTGGCCAAACGCCGGTAAGCGGAGATCGCGATAAGGGCCATCGCGATGCCTGCCGCCATCGCCGCCGCAGCGGCACCGGCATCGACGATCGCGAGCGCTACCGGGTTGGCCTCGCCGGCGTCGCGCAACGCCTTGTCGGCCATCATGAAGGGGGCACCGACGAGCCAGCCGCTGATGTAGCTGAACGCGGCTAGCCCCATGAGCGGCAGCCCCGAACCGCGGCTGAGGGAAAAACTGCGGCGGATCGCAGCCAGCGCACCGAGCGGAGCTTCGGCGAACAGCGCCGGGCCGGTCAGCATCGTCCGGCCGAGGATATAGAGCCCCGGGATCGCATACAGCAGCAGCCCTGCCCCGGCCGGCAGCGACACGATCACCATCGCCAGCAGGAAGCGCGGGAAGATCCGCAGGCAGCGGGTCAGCGCCTGCCGCAGGTCGAGATGCTCACGATCCAGATACAGCGCGTAGAACAAGGACGTGCCGAAGAAGCTCATCACATAGGCGAGCAGGTACCAGCCGCCATGCGCCGCCGCCCAGGTCTGCACCGCATCGGCCCAGACCATCGCCTGCGCTTCGTTGTTGCTCGCCGCGGCATCGGGCATCGGCGGATCGGGCACGACCAGCGCGAGCGCAAAGGCAGGCAGGAACAGGAACGGTGCGGCGATCCGCAGCAACAGGTCGCGGTCGCGCTTGAACAGCGTCCAGGCGTCGGTGAGAACGGTCGCGAAATCGAGCTTCATCGGGGATTTCATTCCTGGGGAAGTTTCTCTCTGACCGCGACGTAGAGTTGCGCGGTGAAGACCGCGGCGAGCGCGGTGAAGACGGTCGTGACGATCGTCGCGACGACGCCCGACAGGAAGGTCGCGGTGGCGATGCCGTTGGCGCCGAGCGCGAGGCGGAAGATGATCCCGGTCACCGACTGCACGGCCCAAGTGGACACGAGCATGACGATCGCGAACAGGATCAACACGCCGATGATCCGCCACGTCAGCCCCTTGGTGAGTTGGACCGAACGGCGGATCGCACCGATCCCGCGACGCTCGTTGAGGATGACCGGGTTGAGCAACACCAGTCGAGCGCCGATCCAGATCGCCACCAGCAGAAAGGCAAGCCCGTACAGCGCCACGAATGCCGCCGCATTCGCGCTGGGCGGAGTCATCTGGACGCTCGATCCGCTGGCCGCAGCCGCGAAATCGAACCCCGAATTGAGCAGGACGATCACCGGCGGCACCACGAACAGCGCTGCGACAAACGTCAGCAACATCGTGATGCCGAGCGCTGGGAGCACGCGCTTGCCCGCCACGCGACGCGCTTCGGCGGCGTTGGTGGCGGGATCCGTCGCGATCGCGACGATCGCCAACTGTGCCCAGATCACCGCGACCAGTGCGGCGATCGCCAACGTGGCGCCGACCAGCGCGAACGTCAGCGTGCCCGGCGTCGAGAAGGCGGCGAAGCCATCGCGGAGCACGCTGGGCAGCGCTATACCGAGCAGCGCGATCGGTGCGATCATGCCGGTGCGCCCGTTCAGCACCTCGATCGTGCGATCCCAGACCGTCCCCATCTTTACGCGTGCGTTGACTGTCCCTGTCGTCGCGCCTGTCATCGCCATGCCCGTGCTCCCGCCATTCCCGTTCCTGCGGGGGTTAGCCCAAGCCCCCGTACTTGACCACATGGTTGAAACGCTCGCCGCGGTTGCAACTTGCGGCACGGGTGCGCAATTGGGTTCGGTGATCACCCCTCCCCTCTCCGATATCGAATGGCGGACCAACGCCGGCCTTACCCCCTATGCGGATGCGCTGGCCGAGATGGAGGCGCGGGCGGTAGCCGTCGGCACCGGTGAGGCGCGCGAACTGCTGTGGATGCTCGAACATCCGCCGGTCTATACCGCGGGCACCAGCGCCGAGCCGGGCGACCTGATCGACGCGCGCTTTCCGGTGATTCCGACCGGGCGCGGCGGGAAATACACCTATCATGGGCCGGGGCAGCGGATCGGCTATGTCGTGCTCGACCTGACCAAGCGCGGGCGCGACGTGCGGTGCTACGTCCACGCGCTCGAATCCTGGGTGATCGCAGCGTTGGGCGAACTGGGCGTCGAGGCGTTCGCGGTCGACGGCCGGGTCGGCATCTGGACGCTCGATCGGGGTCGAGAGGCCAAGATCGGGGCGATCGGCGTGCGTGTTAAGCGCTGGGTGACGCTCCATGGTTTCTCGGTCAACGTCGACCCCGACCTGTTGCACTTCGGGGGTATCGTGCCTTGCGGCCTGCCGGAATACGGCGTTACCAGCCTGCAATCGCTCGGCATTCCAGCCGACCTTGCAACCTTCGACGCAGCCCTGGCGTTGACGGCCGATGCTTTCCTTGAAACAGTTTCTTGTCCTTGAGAAAACGAGGCTTGAGGGCAAAGCGTTATCGGATTAATGTCCACTACGATTTGGGTATTAAGGGCGAGCAGCCAGCCAAATCCTCTATCTAGGGAGCTTCCACATGCGTGCACTCATTTCCAAGGTTCTGACCGGTTCGCTGATCGCCAGCGCAGCACTCGCTGTTTCGGCTTGCGGTCCCAAGACCGAGACCACGACCGACAACACGATGGTCACCGACATGAACGCCACTGAGGGCATGGACACGATGTCCGACAACATGACCGCAGTCGACGGCGCGTCGAACGGTGGCATGATGGCTAACGACACCATGATGGCGAACGACACGATGATGTCGAACGACACCATGATGACGAACAACGCGATGACCACCAACGCAATGTAATTTCCGCAAGGAAACTACGACGTTGTGGAGGGCCGCCCGGGCAACCGGGCGGCCCTTTTCGTTATTGGTGGTGCGCGATGGGTTTCGGCGATCGAGGCACGTGCGGCCGCACCCTCTATTGGGCACTCTACGGCACCCCCACGGCATCCTCGTCGGGCGATCGTTTCGGCGTCGACGGATTTCTGACGTTCCCACCCGTCAACGGCGACGGACGACGGGTCGAAAAGGTTAAAATCGCTTGGGAGTTTCACGGAAACGCTTTAGATTCGATCACTTGGAATGCCCTGGGGAGGTTGGAATGAAGGTGTTGCGTACCGCGCTCGCGCTTTGCGTGGCGTCGAGCGGGCTCGCTGTGGCGCAGTCGGCGTCGGCGCAGTTCTTTTTACAGTCGCGCGATTTTTCGGGCGCAGCCGTCACCGGTGAAGAATCCGACCTTGGCCAGGCCCTGCCCGGCGCGACGTCGGCGGAGATGCGGGCGGCGCTCGTGTGGCACATGCGTGCGGCGCTCAACGTCGCGGCGTTGCAGTGCCAGTTCGAACCGACGCTGTTGACCGTGCCGAACTACAACTCGATCCTGGCCGATCACGGCGAGGAGCTGAAGGGGGCGTTCGATACGCTGACCAAATACTTCGTGCGCGTGAACAAGGCGGCGGGCCCCAAGGCCGGCCAGACCGCGCTCGACCAGTTCGGGACGCGAACCTATTCGAGCTTTGCCACCGTGGCCGCGCAGTACGGCTTTTGCCAAACCGCAGGGTCGATCGGACGTGATGCGGTGTTCGCACCTCGTGGTCATTTCGCCGACGTCGCGCTGGCCCGCTCGCGCGAGTTGCGCAACAGCCTGATCCCGTGGGGCGAGCAGCGCTTTCCCCGGTACATCGGTCGCGAACGGGGGGCACCGATGATGATCCGGCTCGATCCGATTTGCTGGAACAAGAAGGGCGAATGGGTCGTGAAGAAGTGCGGCGCGCAGAACTGGCCGCCGGTCGGTTTGGGTATGGCGACTCGCTGAGAGGGCTGGCTCGGGGGCTGAGTGATCTGGAGAAGTACCTCCCAGTCCTCACCCTTCGAACCTGGCAACCGGCCGCCGGGCCTTCCCTTTGTTCAACATCCTGATCACCTAGCGTTACGCAATACCCACGCGAGAGCTGGAGTGGTGCGTTAGGCTAGGGTTAGCGCAGACCGAGTAGCTTGTGCGTCTGGAGCGACAGTCGCCATTGCGGGCGTTCCATCACCAAATCTACGCACGCCTCGCGGTTCGCATCCGCCCGCGGATCGTCGAGCGGCTGCAGCAGGAAGTTCTCGAAGTCCCAGGTTTCAACTTCCTCAATGTCACTGCCCGGCTGCGGCCAGACGAGCTTCAGCTCGTGCCCGGCGCGCTGGACGACGATGCTGCCGGCCTTGGGGCTGATGCAGATCCAGTCGATTCCCGGATGCGCCGGGATCGTACCGTTGCTCTCCATCGCGATGCGGAAGCCCTCGCCGTGCAGCGCATCGACGATCGCGTCATCGATCTGGAGCATCGGCTCGCCACCGGTCAGGACGACGAATCGATCGTGCGCCCCTTCTCCCCAGAAGCCCGCTACCGCTGACGCCAAAGCCTGCGCATCCGCAAACTTGCCGCCGCCGAGCCCGTCGGTCCCGACGAACTCGGTGTCGCAGAACTTGCAGACCGCGGTCGCGCGATCCTGTTCGCGGCCCGACCACAGGTTGCAGCCGGCGAACCGGACGAACACTGCGCGGCGACCGGCGTTGACGCCCTCGCCCTGCAACGTGAGGAACATTTCCTTGACGGCGTAGCTCATGTCAGGCCGGCTTGACGGCGTAGCGCGTCGGGTCGGCGATCCCCGCCTCGTCGAAGCCTCGCGAACGCAGGCGGCAGCTGTCGCACTCGCCGCAATGCTCACCGGCGGGTGTCGGATCGTAGCATGACCAGCTGAGGCCCAGATCGAGTCCGAGCCGCGTGCCTTCGCGAACGATGTCCGCCTTGGTCATCATCTGGAGCGGTGCCTGGATGCGGAACGGTTCGCCTTCGACGCCGGCCTTTGTCGCGAGTTCGGCGAGCCCTTCGAAGGCGGCGATGAACTCCGGCCGGCAATCGGGATAGCCGGAGTAATCGAGCGCGTTGACGCCGATATAAATGTCGCGCGCGCCCGCCGCCTCCGCCCAGCCAAGCGCTAGGCTCAGGAAGATCGTGTTGCGCGCCGGGACGTAGGTGACGGGAATGCCGCCGCCGTCTTCGGTACCCACGCCGTCCTTCGGCACGTCGATATCGGCGGTCAGCGCGGAGCCGCCGAACGCGGACAGGTCCATCGGCAGCACGATATGGCGCTCGACACCGAGCGCGCTGGCGACGCGGCGCGCGGCGTCGAGTTCGATCCGGTGGCGCTGATTATAATCGAACGAGAGCGCGAGCACGCGCTGGCCGGCTTCGCGCGCAAGCGCGGCGGATACCATCGAGTCGAGCCCGCCCGAGACGAGGGCGACCGCAAAGGGAGCAGGGGATATCATGATGCGTGTTCGCTAGGCCAGCGAGCGCAAAAAAGAAAGGGGCCGCCCGGCCGAGCGGCCCCGAGTTTGGCGCGGACGCGCGCCACAAGGGAGAAACGTGCTGAATAAGAGCACGGGATCAGGGGTAACGGGGAGGCGTAAAAACGCCGTTAACGCCGCACTTCCCCTCTCCCCTGGGGGGAGAGGGAGGGAGGAGCCGTAGGCGACGGAAGGGTGAGGGCACGTGATAGCCCCAACCTTGCCCTCACCCTCCCACGCTTCGCGCGGCCCCCCCCTCCCCTGCAGGGAGAAGGTTTTATCCCTCCACCGGCACCGGGAATTTCTTCGCGCAGAACGCGCAGTCGACGATGATGAAGCCGGTCTCGTCCGCCATCGACTGGCGCTCCTCCAGGGGAAATTTCGAAATTACACCCCGGATATAATCCGGATCGCAGCGGCACCCGCGCATGATGGGGATGTCGGCGAGAATGCGGACGTCTTCCTCTTCGTTGAACAGGCGCCAGACGAGCGTCTCCAGCGGCAACGTCGCATCGGTGAGTTCGTCGACGCCCATCGTGTTGCCGAGCGTAGCGACATGCTCCCATTCCGGATGGTCGAGCTTGGTATGCAGCCGCTCGCGGCCGTCCTCGCCTTCGGGGAGATGCTGGAGGAACAGCCCACCGGAGATGCAGCGACCGTCCGGGCCCTTCGCCATGCCGGTGCGGATCATCGTCGGGATCTGCTCGGACTGCGTGAAATAGCTCTGCGCGGCCTGCGACAGCGTGTCGCCATCGAGCGGCACGATGCCCTGATAGCGCTCGTTGCTGGTCGCCATGTCGAACGTAATCGCGAGATAGCCGGCGCCGAACAGCGCGAACAGTGACGGCTCGGCGGGGGCCTCGGCGAGCTTGTCGGCGTCGTACTCGATGTAGCCACGGACTTCGCCGCCGCGATAGTCGCAGACGAGCAGCTGGACGACGCCGTTGTCGGTGCGCGTCTGCATCGTCAGCTGGCCGCTCGAATCCTTGAGCGTCGAACCGATCAGCGCGGCGAGCGTGAGCGCTTCGGCGAGCAGCTTCTCGATTGCGGGCGGATAGGCGTGCGCGGCGAGCACTTCGTCGAGCGCGGTGCCGAGCCGGACGATCCGGCCGCGCGCACTGCGCGTCGGGATCGCGAAGGCCAGCGCACGGTCGAGATCGGTCACATTGGGGTCGAATTTTGGCGTATCGTTCATCGTCCGCCAGATGGTGACCCTGCCCGTTCAGGTCAACCGATCTGCCCGAAGCACCAGCGCAGGACCGACTTCTGCGCGTGGAGGCGATTCTCCGCTTCCTGCCAGATCAGCGACTGTGGGCCGTCGATCACGTCGGGCGTGACCTCCTCGCCGCGGTGCGCGGGGAGGCAGTGGAGGAACTTCGCGTCGGGCTTGGCAAGCGCCATCAGCGTCGCGTCGACCTGGTACGGGGTGAGCGCCTTCAGCTTGGCCTCGGCATGCGCCTGCCCCATCGAGATCCAGGTGTCGGTGACGACGATGTCCGCGCCCTCGACCGCCTCGCGCGGATCCGAGACGACGCGCGCCCGACCCGACGACCGCGTGATAGCCTCTTCCTCAGGCTGGAACCCTTGCGGGCAGGCCGCGACGACGTCGAACTGCATCAGCCCGGCAGCCTCGACGATCGAGGCGAGCACGTTGTTGCCGTCACCCAGCCACGCGACCTTGAGGCCGGGCAGCGCCTTGCCGCTCTCGATGATCGTCAGCAGGTCGGCCATGATCTGGCATGGGTGCGACGCGTCGGTCAGGCCGTTGATGACCGGGACCGAGGCGTAATGCGCCATCTCCTCGATCTTGGCATGATCGTCGGTGCGGATCATGATCGCGTCGACATAGCCAGATAGGATGCGCGCGGTATCGGCGATCGACTCGCCGCGGCCGAGCTGCATCGAGCCGCCGTCGGACACGATCGAGGTGCCCCCGAGCTGGCGGATCGCCATGTCGAACGAGAAGCGCGTGCGGGTGGAGCTCTTTTCGAAGACCATCGCGAGCGTGTGGCCGGCGAGCGGTGCATCGGTGTCGGCACGGCCCTTGGGGAAGCCCGCGCGCGCCGCCTTGCGGTCGAGTGCATCGGACAGCATCGCGGCGATGCCGGCGGCTCCGGCGTCGGTGAGATTCAGGAAATGGCGGGTCATAATATCCTCCCCGGCACGGGGAGGGGAACCGCGCTCGCAGAGCGGGGTGGAGGGGGACCCCCACGGGCACTGCGTTGCGGGGAAGCCCCCCTCCACCATGCTTCGCATGGTCCCCCTCCCCGTATCGGGGAGGATTTAAGTCAATCGTCGGCGGCGGGCACGTAGACACGCGCGGCGGTCGACAGCTTGTCGATGCATTCGGCGATGTGGCTCTCGTCGATCACCAGCGGCGGCAGGATTCGGACGACGTTCTCGCCCGCCGACACCAGCAGCAGGTTGTGATGATCGCGCGCGAACGCGACGAACGCACGACTGTCGCTCTTGAGCTTCAGCCCGAGCATAAGCCCGGTGCCGCGAATGCTGTCGAACAGGTGATCGTGGTTTGGGATCATCTGTTCGAGCCCCTGCCGCAACCGGTCGCCCATCGCGGTGACGTTCTCAAGGAACCCGTCCTCCAGCATCACGTCGAGGATCGCCTCGCCCGCCGCCATCGCCAGCGGGTTACCGCCATAGGTCGAGCCGTGCGTGCCGGCGACCATGCCCTTGGCCGCTTCCTCGGTAGCCAGGCAGGCGCCCAGCGGGAAGCCGCCGCCGATACCCTTGGCGACCGCCATGATGTCCGGCGTGATGCCGTACAGCTCGTGCGCGAAGAACTTGCCGGTGCGGCCATAGCCGCACTGGACCTCGTCGAGCACCAGCAACAACCCGTGCTCGTCGCCGGCTTTCCGCAAGCCGGTGAGGAACTCATGACTCGCCTGGCGGATACCGCCCTCGCCCTGGATCGGTTCGACGAGGAAGCCCGCAGTGTTGTCGTCGATCAGCGCCAGCGCGCCTTCGAGATCGTTGAACTTCGCATAGGCAAAACCAGGAAGCAGTGGCTCGAACCCGTCGCGCATCTTCGCCTGGTTGGTCGCCGAGATCGCGCCGAGCGTACGGCCGTGGAACGCGGTGTCGAACGTGATCAGCGTGTGGCGCTGCGGATTGCCGTTGGCGAAATGATAGCGCCGCGCGGTCTTGATCGCGCACTCGACCGCTTCCGCACCTGAATTGGTGAAGAACACCGTGTCGGCGAAACTGTTGTCGACGAGGCGCTGCGCGAGATGCTCGCCCTGCGGCGACCCGTACAGGTTCGACACGTGCATCAGCGTCGCGGCCTGCTCGGCGATCGCCTTGGTCAGATGCGGGTGGCCGTGGCCGAGCGCGTTGACCGCGATGCCGCTGGCGAAATCGAGATACTGCTGGCCGTCCTCGCCGAAGAGGTACGCGCCCTCGCCTCGGACCGGACGCACGCCACACCGCGGGTAGACGGGCATGAGCGGGGTGATGGTCACGACGGCAAGCTCCTTCAAACAGCGAGGGCGACCCTTATCGGCCGCCCGAACCGCCTGATACGAGCGCGCGCCGCCGGGAGCAACACCGCTTGCATCACCCACCAAAGCTGACCGAGATTATATCGCCGTCGCCCTGTCGCATCATCTTAAACAAGCGCATGCATCGGAAGACGCGGCGCTAGGATCCTGTGTGCTTTGATTCGATTCGAATGACCTCGTCGAAGTACAGGGGAGCTAATCATGATCAAACTTACGATCGGCATAGCATTGGTATCGACCGCGATATCGCCGGTAGGCGCGCAAGACGTCCTGTCGGGTACTTGGAAGGGTGATCTCAGCGCCAGTCAATTGTCCACAAAACCTTCCAGCACGTTGATAGACAAGGGACTATATACCTGCGCCACGTGCAAGCCGGTGGTGAAGGTCGTCGCCGACGGTGGCTGGCATGCGGTGGCCGAACAGCCTTACTACGACGAGATGTCGGTAACCGTCGTCGATCCGGCGGTCGTGAAGTACGCGACGAAGAAGGGCGGCAAGATCGTCAGCGAAGCGACCGAGACACTGTCTGCCGACGGAAAATCGATTGCGACGGCATTCAGCGAGACGGTGGGCACGACCGGCGTTCCGATCACCGGCACGTCGGTCAGCGATCGCGTTGCCCCCGCCCCTGCTGGCGCGCATGCCACGTCGGGCTCTTGGCGCCAGACCAAGGATGCGCAGGTGTCCGACAGCGGGCTGACGTTCACGTTCGCGCAGGTTGGCAAGGTCGTGACCTATTCCACGCCGATCGGCATCTCGTTCGCCGCGACGATCGGCGGTCCGGCAGTGCCGGTGACGGGCGATCCGGGCTGGACGACCGTGTCCCTGACGCAGCCCAGTGCCCGCACGTTGCACGAGACCGATATGTTCGAAGGCAAGGTGACCGGCAAATTCCTCATGACGGTCTCGCCCGACGGCAAGACGATGACGATCGACGTCAACGACATCAAACGTGGGAAAACGTCGACGCTGGTCGCCTACAAGCAGTAGGTGATCGTGTAAAAGTTATGTCGATGCCCAGGTTGTACTCCCGCGAAGGCGGTAGCCCAGGCTGGGCACCCGCCTTCGCGGGTGAACACAGTGGCGGTGGCAAGCTTGGCGAACTCGGGTCGCCTCCGTGTCGTTTTCGGACGGGCGCGACATCGCCACCCGTTCCCGACACGCGCTACCGTTACGTCACGCGTCGATCGCTTCCTCGTCCATCCGCCCCGCGTTCTCCTGGATGAACGCAAACCTGTGCGCGGGGTTGTTGCCCATCAGGCGGTCGACGAGGTCCTTCACCTGCGCGCGCTCCTCGTACTCCTGCGGGAGCGTGATGCGGAGCATGCCGCGGGTGGCGGGGTCCATCGTCGTTTCGCGGAGCTGGCTCGGGTTCATCTCGCCGAGGCCCTTGAAGCGGCCGACGTCGACCTTCTTGCCCTTGAACACTGTGCGTTCGAGTTCGGCGCGGTGCGCGTCGTCCCGCGCATAGACGCTCTTGGTGCCGACGGTCAGGCGGTAGAGCGGCGGTTGGGCAAGGTAGAGATGCCCGCGGCGGACGAGTTCGGGCATCTCCTGGAAGAAGAACGTCATCAGCAGCGTCGCGATGTGCGCGCCGTCGACGTCTGCGTCGGTCATGATGACGATGCGCTCATAGCGGAGCGTATCCGGAGTGCAGTCCTTCCGGGTGCCGCAGCCGAGCGCGAGCGTCAGGTCGGCGATTTCCTGGTTGGCGAAGATCTTCGCGCTGGTGGCGGAGGCGACGTTGAGGATCTTGCCGCGGATCGGGAGGATCGCCTGCGTCTTCCGGTCACGCGCCTGTTTTGCCGAGCCACCTGCCGAATCGCCCTCGACGATGAACAGCTCGGTGCCCTCGGGTGAGTTGGCCGAGCAGTCGGTGAGCTTGCCCGGCAGGCGGAGTTTCCGCGCGGAGGTCGCGGTCTTGCGCTTGACGTCGCGCTCCTGCTTGCGGCGCAGGCGTTCGTCCATCCGCTCGAGCACATAGTTCAGCAGCGCCTTGCCGCGCTCCATGTTGTGGCTGAGGAAATGGTCGAAATGATCGCGAATGGCCTTCTCGACGAGGCCGGCGGCTTCGGGGCTGGTCAGGCGATCCTTGGTCTGGCTCTGGAATTGCGGCTCGCGGATGAAAACCGACAACATCAGTTCGCTGCCGACCATGACGTCGTCCGCGCTGATATCCTTCGTTTTCTTGTTGCCGACGAGATCGCCGAACGCGCGCAGGCCGCGGACCAGCGCCTGGCGGAGTCCCTGTTCGTGCGTGCCGCCGTCGGGGGTCGGGATGGTGTTGCAATACCAGCTGTACGAGCCGTCGCTCCACAGCGGCCACGCGACCGCCCATTCGACGCGGCCCTGTGTCTCGCCGTTCGCGCTCGGGAAATCCTGCGAGCCGGAGAAGAAGTCGGAGGTCGCGCATTCGCGGCCGGCGATCTGGTCGCGAAGGTGATCGGCTAGGCCGCCGGGGAACTGGAACACGGCCTGTGCGGGGGTGTCGTCACCGATCAGGTCGGGTGTGCAGTGCCAGCGGATCTCGACGCCCGCGAACAGATAAGCCTTCGAGCGGACGAGCTTGTAGAGGCGCTGCGGCTTGAAGTTCAGCTCGTTGCCGAAGATCTCGGTGTCGGGCGTGAACGCGACGCTGGTGCCGCGACGGTTGGGCGTGGCCCCGAGATGCTCGATCGGCCCGAGCGTCAGGCCCTTGGCGAAGCGCTGGCGGTACAGTTGTCGATCGCGCGCGACCTCCACGACGGTGTCGGAGGAAAGTGCGTTGACCACGCTGATTCCGACGCCGTGCAGGCCGCCCGAGGTCGCATAGGCCTTGCCGGCGAACTTGCCGCCCGAATGGAGCGTCGAGAGGATGACCTCCAGCGCGGACTTGTCCGGGAACTTCGGATGCGGATCGACCGGGATGCCGCGGCCATTGTCGACGATCGTGAGGCGGTTGTTCGCCTCCAGCGTGACTTCGATGCGCGTCGCGTGGCCGGCGACCGCCTCGTCCATCGCGTTATCGAGCACTTCGGCAGCGAGGTGATGCAGCGCGCGCTCGTCGGTGCCGCCGACATACATGCCGGGGCGGCGACGTACGGGTTCGAGGCCTTCGAGCACCTCGATCGAGGACGCGTCATAGGTGTTGGCGGCGGTTTTGCCGGCGCCGGGCGTCGAGGGGGACGCGAACAGATCTTCAGCCATGGAGGGAACGTAGCCGCAGGCGTCGGACAAAGCCACAGGCTCCGTTTGTTCTCCCTGTGATGCAAAAGTCACATTGATATAGATTGTTGCTTTGGGGGGATAACTTTCGCGGAACCGGCCGTTTATGAAAAACCTGTCATGAAGTTTCCGGGAGTGAATATGACTAAGACGATGATGGTGGCGCTTGCTGGCGCCGCTACGCTGGGTTTTGCCGCAACGCCTGTCGCGGCGCAGGAGATCACCGAAGACGCACCGTTCAGCGGCATCTATTTCGGTGCGGCCGGTGGCTATGACGTGCAGCCGAACGACGAAGGTTCGTCGATCCTGTTCGATCGCAACCTCGATGGCCGGTTCGGCGATGCCGTCACCACGGCTGCTGGCGCAAACGCGTTCTCGCCAGGCTTCTGCAACGGCGCCGCACGAAGCAGCACGGCTCCTGCCGTCGGTGGCCGTGGCTGCCGCAACGACAAGGACAACACCGCCTATTACGCCCGCGTCGGCATCGACCAGCAGCGCGGCAACATCGTCGTCGGCGTCGTCGGCGAGTTCGGCAAGTCGAACATCCGCGACAGCGTCACCGCCTTCTCGACCACGCCCGCCTTCTACACGATGACGCGCGACCTCGACTGGGAGGCTTCGATCCGCGGCCGCGCCGGCTATGCGGTCAACACGACGCTGTTCTACGGCACGTTCGGTGCAGGCTATGCACGCATCAACCGCGATTTCTATTCGAGCAACACGGCCAACGCCTATGCGCAAAGCGGCAAAAAGAACCAGTTCGGCATCACCGGCGGCGGTGGCATCGAGCAGAAGCTCGGCAAGAACATCTCGGTCGGAATGGAATACATGTTCCACCAGTATCAGGACGACGACGCCCGCGTTCTCGTGACGCGCGGCACGCAGCCTGCGACCAACCCGTTCGTGCTCGCGCCGAACACGGCTGGGACAGCGTTCAAGCGCTCGGATGACAACTTCCGCTGGCACAGCCTGCGCGGCACGGTTGCGTTTAGGTTTTAAGGCGCAGGGCGGCCGCTGCCACGCTGGCAGCGGACTCGCCCAAGCTCGGCCGGCGCGGTTCACCGCGGCCGACGACATGGGCTTTGCCCATGGCTAGCTGATATAGAAAGGGCCGCTTCCTCATACGGGGAAGCGGCCCTTCTTTGTTTCGTGCGAAGCGTGTTTCCCCGCGAAGGCGGGGACCCAGTCTGGGCTCCCGCCTTCGCGGGAGAACAAGGAAGGTGCGGTAGATGCGTTGAGCTACAAGAAGCACCGCCCCGGCGGAGGCCGGGGCCCAGTTGGGCAACGCTGCTGAACGGGCGCAGCGCTCGGTAACCGCTACCTTTCCAACTGGGCCCCGGCCTTCGCCGGGGTGGTAGCAGTTTGGAAATGCCGCTTCCTCGCCCGAGGAAACGGCCTTTTCTACATCACGCTAGCCATGGGCAAAGCCCATGTCGTCGGCCGCGGCGAGCCGCGCCGGCCGGGCTTGGGCGAGTCCTGCGCCAACTTGGCACAGGCCGCCCTGCGCCTCACCTAGGCCGCGGCCCCCCAAACGGCAGCGGCGGAGTCGGACGACGATCGCGACGGGGCAACTGCGCCTGATACGCATGACCGCAATGATCGACGCAATACGGGAACCCCGGGTTCACCGCCTTGCCGCAGAAGTGGAAGTCGGGCTCGCCGGGATGGCCGAGCGGCCATTTGCAGATGCGGTCGTTCAGTTCGAGCAGGCTCGTCTTGTTCGCCATCTCGGCCGACGGCTTGGCAGGAACCAGACGACGCGGTGGCGCGGGCGTGCTGGGAGGCTGTTGCTCGCCAGGCGCCTGACGGAGGAAGCCGCCGGGGCCGACCGAGCGCAGGATCGGCTGAGGCGCGCGGGCGGGCGCGACGACGGCCGGAGCCTCGTCCTCATCCTCATCTTCGTCGTCCTCAGGCTCTTCAGCGACCGGCTCGGGCTCGACCGGTGCCGCGGGCTTGGCCGCTGCCACGACAGGCTCTGCGACCGGTGCGGGCTTGGGGGCCTCGACCGCGACCGGCTCCGGAGGTGCGACCGGCTCGGGCGCCGCCGCTGCAGCCGACGCCGATGCTTCAGCCGCTGCAGCCGCCTTCGCCTCGGGATCGTTCGGCTTCACCGGCGACGGGCGCGCCTGCAGCTCGAGGCGGTGCGCCTTGCCGATGACGGCGTTGCGGCTGACGCCACCCAGTGCTTCGGCGATCTGGCTGGCGGTCTGGCCGGCCTCCCACATCGTCTTGAGCGTCGCGATGCGCTCGTCGGTCCAGGACATGTTCGTTCCTTAGTCTTGCTCAGCCGGGTTGCGGGCGGCAGCGGCAGCGATTACCCGCAACGCCTATGAGCAGCCAGCCCCCAATCGGTGAAATCCATTCGGCGGTGCATTCCGCCCCCGGCGTTCCCGTCATAAAGAGCGTGAACTGGGAGGGATTGCGAACCCTCTATATCAAGGAGGTGCGCCGGTTCTTCAAGGTGCAGCTTCAGACGGTGTGGGCGCCGGCGATCACGACGCTGCTGTTTCTGATCGTGTTCACGATCGCGACGGGCGCGAAAAGCCCGGTTCCGGTCGACGGACAGATCGTCGCGTTCGCCGATTTCATCGCACCGGGGCTGATCATCGCGCAGGGCATGATGGGCCCGGCGTTCGCCAATGCGAGCTTCTCGCTGCTGGTCGGCAAGATGCAGGGGACGATCGTCGATTACCTCCAGCCGCCCTTGTCGACGGGTGAGCTGCTGGGCGCGTTGGTCGCCGGCGCCGTGACCCGCGCGGTGATCGTCGGGATCGTCGTGTGGGCGGCAATGGCGTTGTATCCGGGCGTGCACGTGACGCCGCATGCACCGCTCGCGATCATCTGGTTCGGGTTGCTGGGCGCGACGTTCCTCGCGCTGCTCGGCGTGCTGACGTCGATCTGGGCGGACAAGTTCGATCATGCGGCTGCGGTCACCAACTTCGTGATCGCACCGTTGTCGCTGCTGTCGGGGACGTTCTATTCGGTCGACAAGCTGGCGCCGGCGTTCCGCGCGTTCAGCCATGCGAACCCGTTCTTCTATATCATCTCGGGCTTCCGATACGGGTTCCTGGGGATTGCCGACTCGCCGGTGATGATCGGCGGAATCGTGATCCTGGTGATCGATTTGGTGCTCGCGACGCTGTGCTACCGGTTGCTGAAGAGTGGTTGGAAGCTGAAGAACTGATGCGGGGCCTCGCGCTCTGGCTGGTGGCGTTGGCGGTGGCGTTGCTGCCGGTTAGTGCGGTGGCGCAGGGCGCGGTGGCGGACCCGGCGTTGCGGACGAAGGCCGATGCGCTGGTCGCGATCCTCGATGGCCGTGGCGCGTATGAAGCATATTTTGCGGCGAGCTTCCGTGAGAAGGTGCCGAAGGCGCAGTTCTCGGCGATCGTCGAGCGGCTGAAGGCGACGCTGGGCGCACCGCAGAAGATCGAGTCGCTGGCGGCGACGTCGGCGTGGAGCGCGGATCTGGTCGTTGGGTATGCGCGGGGGACGGCGAGCGTTCGGCTGGTGATAGACCCCGCGGCGCCGCATGCTGCGACCGGGTTGCTGATTACGGGTACGGGCGCGCGGGACGATAATTTGGCGAAGGTCGAGGCGGAGTTTCGTGCACTGCCGGGGGCCAGCGGGTTCGGGCTGTATGCGCTTGGCGCGGGCAACCCTGCGCCGATCCTCGAATACCGTGCCGATGTCGCCGCGCCGCTTGGGTCGGCGTTCAAGCTGTGGGTGCTGGCGGAGTTGGCGCGGCAGGTTGCGGCGGGTGAGCGACATTGGGAGGACGTCGTGAAGGTCGGGGCGCCGTCCTTGCCGTCGGGCGTGTTGCAGACCTGGCCCGCCGGGTCGCCGGTGACGGTACAGACGCTCGCGACGATGATGATCTCGATCAGCGACAACACCGCGACGGATACGCTGCTGACGACGCTCGGCCGCGCGAAGGTCGATGCGATGGCGAAGACGGCCGGCGGGAGCGTGCCGGTAATGACGACGCGGGAGATGTTCGCGTTGAAGGGGGATCCCGCGCTGACCAAGGCTTGGGCGGCTGGGTCGGTGGACGAGCGGCGGGCGCTGCTGGTGGACAATGCGGTGAAGATTGCCACCGCCAAGCTCGATCCGACCGTGTTCGCGGGGAAGCCGGTGGCGATCGACAGCGTCGAATGGTTTGCGAGTCCCTCGGCAATGGCGGGGCTGCTGGATCGGTTGCGGGGGGCGGATGCTACGACTCGGGCGGTGCTGGCGGTCAATGCGGGGGTCGATCCGGCGATCGCCAAGCGGTTTGGGTATGTCGGGTTCAAGGGTGGTGGCGAGCCTGGGGTGCTGACGTTGAACTATCTGGTGCAGGCAAAGGATGGGCGCTGGTATGCGGCGACCGGGAACTGGCACCGGGCTGATGATGGCGTGAACGAGGTTCGGTTTGCCGGGCTGATGGGGCGGGCGCTGGCGTTGCTGGCGGCGCGGTAGGGTTCGCTGCTTTTCGCTGAATGCCCCCATAGGCTGATCAATTACAGCGCGAACGCCAACCCATGCCGTTCCCCCGCGAAGGCGGGGGTCCAGGGTAACTGAAGATGGCGTTTGTGATCCTGGGCTCCTGCGTTCGCAGGAGAACAGCTTATTAAGTGGGGATCAGGCCCGCCCTGCCGCCTGCCAGCTATCAGCACAGAGCCCGTAGATCAGGCTGTCGCGCAACCCCAGATGCGTTTCCCATTCGTCGCGCAACAGGCGCTCGCGACGGAAACCGAGGCGCTCCAGCAACAGGATCGACGCAGTATTTTCGGTATCCGCGTCGGCGAACACACGGCTCCGACCTTCTGCGAACAGACGATCAATCACTGCCGACACAGCCTCACGCGCGATCCCTCGCCCCCACGCTTCTCGCGCGAGGATGAAACCGATCTCCGTCACCCCTGCTCCGTCCGCCTCGCTGCCAGAGACCCAGCCGATCGCGCGGTCGTCGCCGGTGCGGGTGATCGCCCAGGTGCGCTGGTTGCCCGGCGCGGCCTCTTCGGCGAGGTAGGTGCGGACGTCGTCGACCGAGCCCAAGGGCCCGTCGGCGGAATAGGCCATCAGCTCCGCGTCGGCGAGCATCGGGTGCAACGCGGTCGCGTCGCCCTCGACCAGCGGGCGCAAGCGCAGCCGTCGCGTCTTCAGCACCGGCGACACGCCAGCGCGACGGGGTCGGCGCCCGGGTTGCCTCACGCGGTCAGGGCATCCACGAGCGCGCGGACTTTCTTCTGGCGCCACTGCGGGAGCGGGGCGACCAGCCAATAGCCCCCCTTCGAAGGCTGCGACTCGCCGATGAGACGGACGCGGGCCTGCGCGAGATCGCGGCGGGCGAGCAGTTCCGGCACCGTCGCGCGACCAAGACCAGCCGCCGCCGCGTCGATCGCGAGCCCGGCGTCGGTGACGCGGACCAGCGCGACGCCGTCCTCACCCGACCATGCGATCGACGCCTCAGTGTCGGTGCCGGGCTTGGCGATCGTCACCATGCCCTCCGATTCGAGCGCCTCACCCTCATGCTCGCCCGGACCATCGCCCCAGCGGATCGCGAGATCCAGATTGGCTTCGGTGAAGTCGACATTCTCGTCGGCGGTGATCAGTACGAAACGGAGTTCGGGATCGGCCTCGGCGATCTGCGCGAGGCGGGGCATCAGCCACTTCTCGGTCAGGTCACGCGGCGCGGCGATTGTCAGCGATTTCGATGACTGCCCGGCCTGCATCGCCCGCACCGCTTCCTCGAACTGAAGGAACCCCCCGCGGAGCGCGCCGAGGCCAGCTTCCGCCTCAGGTGTCAGTTCCAGCCCGCGGGTGGTGCGGCGAAACAGCACGACGCCGAGCGTATCCTCCAGCGCGCGGATCTGCTGGCCAACCGCCGCCGGCGTCACCGCCAGCTCGTCCGCAGCACGCGTGAACGACAGATGCCGCGCGGCCGCATCGAGCACGCGCAGGCCGTTGAGCGGGAGATGTGTGCGCTTCAATTCAACACCGCGGGCGCGAACAGCGAAAAACGGGGGATCTCGACCGCGAACACGGCGCCGTCTTCGCGGACCATCTGGTAGCTCCCCTGCATCGCGCCCGACGGGGTCGCGAGCGGGCAGCCCGAGACGTAATCGAAGCTCGCGCCCGGTTCGATCACCGGCTGTTCGCCGACCACGCCCTCACCCTCGACCGAGTGACGCGCGCCGCGGCCGTCGGTGATCACCCAGTGGCGGGTGAGCAGCTGGACGGTCTCGGTGCCCTCATTCTCGAGGCGGATATGATACGCCCAGAACCAGCGGCCGCGCTCGGGCTCGGACTGTTCGGGCAGATAGCTGACCGACACGCGCACCGTCACCCCATCGGTCGTCGCCGCGTTGGGGAACAGCGCTTTCACAGGCCAGCCTGCTTCAAAGCCTGGTCGAGGTCGTCGATCACGTCCTGCGCATCTTCGAGCCCGACGTTGATCCGCAACAACCCCTCGGTCACGCCCATCTCGATCTGCTTGTCGGGCGAGACGCTCGCGTGCGTGGTCGAGGCCGGATGCGTCATCAGCGAGCGCGAGTCGCCGATGTTGTTCGAGATATCGACCAGTTCGAGCGCGTCGAGCAGTGCGTGCGCCTGTTCGCGCCCCTCGACCTCGAACGCGAAGATCGGGCCGCATGCGTCCATCTGGCGCTTGGCCAGTTCATGCTGCGGATGGCTCGGCAGAAAGGGGTGCAGCACGCGGGGGACGCGGCCTTCGAGGAATTCGCCGACCTTCATCGCATTCTCGGACTGGCGGTGGATGCGCAGGTCGAGCGTCTCGAGGCCCTTGAGCACCACCCACGCATTGAACGGCGACAGCGTCGGGCCGGTGTTGCGCGTAAACGGCAGCAGCGTGTTGGTGATGAAATCCTCGGTCCCGCAGACGGCGCCGGCGAGCACGCGGCCCTGCCCGTCCATCATCTTGGTCGCGCTGTAGGCCGTAACGTCCGCGCCGAACTCCATCGGCCGCTGCAAGGCCGGCGTCGCGAACGCGTTGTCGACCACCGTCGTGATGCCGCGCTCGCGCGCGATGTCGCAGATCGCCTTCAAGTCGGCGATGTCCATCGTCGGGTTGGCGGGCGTCTCGAAGAAGAACACCTTCGTCTCGGGACGGACCGCATCGAGAAACGCCTGCGGGTCGCGCGCATCGACGATCGTCGTGGCGATCCCGAACTTCGGCAGCAGCGTGTCGGTGAGCCAGCGGCACGAGCCGAACGCCGCGCGGCCGCCGACGAGGTGATCGCCGGTCTGGAGCTGGCACAGCAACGACGCAGTCATCGCCGCCATCCCGGTCGCCATCGTCCGGCACGCCTCGGCGCCCTCCAGCAGCGCGATCCGCTCCTCGAGCATCTGCACGGTCGGGTTCTGCAGGCGGGAATAGGTCATCCCCTCCTGCTCGCCGGCAAAGCGCGCCGCGGCGTCGCCTGCCTTGTCGTAGCAATAGCCCGAGGTGAGGAACAACGCCTCCGACGTCTCGCCATATTCGCTGCGGGCGGTGCCGCCGCGGATGGCGCGCGTCGCGGGACGCCACTTCTGAGTGATCGAACGATCCTGGCCGGTCTTGCGCTTCATGCGCGCCGCTTTGCCGGGGGGGAGCCGCGATGACAAGCCCGGGGAGAAGCCTTGCGGGTGTGAAGAGGGGTGCGGAGTATCTCGATCCTCCCCCGCCAGGGGGAGGTAGCGCCGAAGGCGACGGAGGGGGAGGACCACACAACCGCGGTTACCCTTTCCTCCCCCTCCGTCTGGCAAGCGCCAGCCACCTCCCCCTTGCGGGGGAGGATCAAAGATCCGACTAGTACCGGCCCCAGGTGAATTTCGACGACAGCGCGTAGTTCCAGACTGCGCCGACCAGCACGCCGCTCAGTGCCGAGGCCGCCCAGGCCCCGTCCCTCATCTCGTACAGGAACGCGGCGATGCCGACGTTGGCGACCGCGCCGACCGAGCAGATCACCGCGAACGACACCCAGCCGTCGACCAGTTGCCGCCACCCCTTCAACCGCCGATCACGATACGTCAGCGCGTTGTTGAGGAAGAAGTTGAAGGTCAGCGCCGCCAGCGTCGCGACGATCTCGCCGACCAGGAAGTGCGTGCCGAACCCGACGAACAACGCCGTCAGCACCGCCATGTGGATGCCGACACCGAGCACGCCGATCGCCGAGAACATCGCGAACCGCACCGGCACGACGCGCCCGAACATCCGGTCGTAGATCGCGATCAGATATTCCATCGCGACGACGTGATCGAGCTTGCTCTCGCCCTCGGTCCGGCAGCGGAACGTGTACGGCACCTCGACGAAGCGCAGCGGCGTCGGCGAGGCGGTGAGCAGGTCGAGCAGGATCTTGAAGCCGATCGCCGACAGCGACGGCGAGAGGTGGCGGACGATGTCGGTGCGGATCATGAAGAAACCGCTCATCGGATCGTTGAGATCGCATTTCAGCACGCGGCGCGACAGTTTGGTGGCGAGCGCCGACTTGGCGACGCGGTCGCTGTCCCACTCGCCGGTGCCGCCGCCGCTGACGAAACGCGAACCGATCACCACGTCGGTATCGTCGTCCTTCAACAGGTCGAGCATCGCCGGCAGCAATGTCTCGTCATGCTGGAGATCGCCGTCGATCACCGCGACGACCGGCGCGGCGGTCGCGCACATCCCCTCGATGCACGCCGACGACAGCCCCCGCCGGCCGATACGCTGGATCACGCGCACCCGCTTGTCGAGCCGGGCGATCTCGCGCGCGGCGTCGGCGGTACCGTCGGGACTGTCGTCGTCGACGAAGATCGCTTCCCAGTTCAACCCGACCAGTGCCTGGTCGAGCTTGGCGATCAACGTCGCGACATTGGCCTTCTCGTTGAACGTCGGGATGACGACCGCGAGTTGCAGCAGGTCACCGATCACTGGGCGGTCAAACGAGGTTAGCCAGCACTGCATCGCCCATGTCGCGGGTCGACAGCGTGCCGCCGAGATCGGGCGTGCGCGCGCCGCCGAGGATTGCGGCAGCGACGGCCGCTTCGATCCGATCGGCCGCTTCTGGCAGGTCGAGCGAGTGGCGCAGCATCATCGCGGCGGACAGGATTGCGGCACAGGGGTTGGCCTTGCCCTGCCCTGCGATGTCGGGCGCGCTGCCGTGGATCGGCTCGTACATGCCCTTGTTCGAGTCGTTCAGCGCGGCGGATGGGAGCATGCCGATCGATCCGGCGCACATCGACGCTTCGTCGGACAGGATGTCCCCGAAGAGGTTGCCGGTGACGATCACGTCGAACTGGCCGGGATTGCGCACCATCTGCATCGCCGCGTTGTCGACGTACATGTGGCTCAGCGTGACGTCGGGATAGTCGGCCGATACCTCGATCACGACGTCGCGCCACAGCTGCGAAGTCTCCAGGACGTTGGCCTTGTCGACCGAGAGCAGCTTGCCCTTGCGGGTGCGTGCGGTCTCGAAGCCGACGCGGGCGATGCGGGCGATCTCGGTCTCGTCGTAGCGCATCTCGTCATGGCCTTCGCGCTGGCCATCGGCGGTGGTGCGGATACCCTTCGCGCCGAAATACACGTCGCCGGTGAGTTCGCGGACGATGACCATGTCGATCGACCGGGCGATCTCGGGGCGGAGTGCGGAGGCATCCTCCAAACCGGCGAACAGCTTGGCGGGACGCAGGTTGGCGAACAGGCCGAGGTCCTTGCGCAGGCCGAGAATGGCTTGCTCGGGGCGGAACTGGCGTTCGAGCGCGTCGCAGTCGGGATCACCGACCGCACCGAACAGGATTGCATCCGCACGGCGGGCGAGTTCGAGCGTCTCGGGCGGAAGCGGATGACCGACCGCCTTGTACGCGGCACCGCCGACGAGGCCTTCCTCATAGGTCAGGTCGAGGCCGAGCGTATCGAGCACGCGACGCGCCTCCGCCGTGACTTCGGGTCCGATGCCGTCGCCGGCCAGTATCGCGATCAAGGGCATATGCGTTTCTCCTGCGCGGCCCCTTGCCGGGCGGTGCGCGCTCACGCAACCGCCCTTTTGAGCCGATCGACGAGCCGATCGCGCGCCGCCAACGGATCGGCGCGACGGTCGACGAGAATGTCGCGGGCGAGGAAGTGACCGGTCAACCGCAGGCCGTCGAAGATGTCCGGCCATGCCGCTTCACCGCCTGCCAGCAGGAAGTCGGGTAATCGCAAAAGCTTGCCCTCATACCCGAACGCCGCCCCGCGCGAGACGGCTGCGCCGCTCTTGGGCGACACGAAGCCGAGATCGTCCTCCGCTCCGGTCGCGACGCATCGGTCGAGATCGAGTCCGAACCCCAGTTCAGCCAGCACCAGTAATTCGTACCGGACCAGCGCCGCTGCCCAGCCACGCGCAGATGGCGCGCTCTCGATCGCACCCAGCACGCCGTCGAGCGCGTCGTGGATCTGCGGATAGGGCTGTGCTTCGGGGAGGGCGGCGGCGGCCAGCGCAGTGGCCCATTCGAGCGCACCGGCCGCGAGCGGCTCGCCGTGGAGCGTAGCGCGGCTGTGGATCAACTCCGCGGTCAAGGACGCTAGCTGCTCGCCGGTCCGCGCGCGCCACTCGCCCTGGATGACGTTCGCCTGGAGGAGCACCGGCCGCATCGCGCGAGACCGCCCGCCACGGACGTAGCCGGGCTGCACGCCGTCGTTCCGGGTCAGCGCGCGCACGATCGCGCCATGCTCGCCATGCTGGCGAACGGCGACGACGATGGCAGAAGCGCGGAGGTGCATGGGTTACGCTGTACCGCTCTGGCTCGAAGGAGAGGAGAGATTTAGCCGCAGATCGTGTTGGGCATGGCAAGCGGTTGCCGAATACGAGTTTGTGCCGTCACGACGAGCGTTCGTGCCCCCTATATACCACGGTTGGCGCGTGTCAGGTGCGCCGCGACCGGGGGCGTTCCGAGATCCAGTTCGACCAGAGCTGTTCGGCCTGTCGCCAGCGCGTGCGTACCGGGTCGGGACCGAGCGGGACGTCGCCACGGTCGAGTTCGAGCACGGGGCGATCACCGAAATGCGTGGTCGGCAACACGTCGCGCATCTCGGCGAGCATCGTGCACAATGCCTGGAAGCGGCGGACATGGACCGCGTTCGCGCGCGTGCCGCGGCGGTTGGCGAGTTCGAAGCCGTGGCTGACGATCGTCACCGCGGCATGATGCGACACCGCCGCATGTTCGAGCGCGTCGTAGCTTTCACCCGCGGACAAGGCGCAGAGCTGGAAGGTGCGGATCCGGCCGCGGAGATCCTCGATCACCGTCACGGGGACTTCGGTGATGCCGGCGCCGTTCGTGGAGCGGACCGGGGCGATCTGGCGTGCCGGGAGCGAGATCCGACTGGTGTGCGGCGCCTCCGAGCCGTTGTGGCTGCTGTCATAGGCGAAGCCCAGGCCTTCGAGTGCCGTCAGCGTGTCGTCGTTCGCGGCATAGCTCCCTGCGCGAAACGCGATCGGGTGCGGCGCGCCGGCTTCGACCAGCAGTTCCGTGGCGCGAACGAGCAGGTCGGTCTGCTCGGCAAGGCTGTAGGTGTAGAGCTGGAACCGGTCGTGCGCGACGCCGCGATCGCCCGCTCGCGCGCTGGTCCAGTTGGGGTGGAGGTGGAGCTGGACCTCCTGGCCGGCGTCTAGGATCGTATCGATCATCCGACGGATCGGCGCCGGTCCGAACGTGATCGCGGGCATCGGGTCGACGAAGAAACACGCCTTCAGATTGTGCCGGGCCAGCTCTGCCAGTTGATAGCCCAGCCCTACCCCGGCCGGTTCCAGCGACCGCGCATAGATCGCGTCGCAATCCAGACCGGCGGCATGGTGGCGCCACGCGAACTCGGTATCGATGGTCAGGAAGACAGGCGTAGTCACGGATTAGTATGTAACAATCAGTAGTGAAAATGGCGTTGTGATTTTATACAAATCAACTTGATTTGAGTTATATTTTTTTCCCGATCCGGGACGTCATCATTCTTTAGCACGCACGGCGATCTGTGCGTTCTTGATCGGCGGCCAAGTCCATGCGGCTACCGTGAATGGTAGAAGTCATAGACCTGTTGCGCGACCCCTGCCGATACGCCGGGCGCCTGCTGCAAATCCTGCAGGCTCGCATTGCGGACCGCGCGGCCGGTGCCGAAATGCATCAGCAGCGCCTTTTTACGTGCGGGTCCGATGCCGGGGACTTCGTCGAGCGGGCTGGCGCCGATCGCCTTGCTGCGCTTGTCGCGGTGGACGCCGATCGCGAACCGGTGGACCTCGTCGCGCAGGCGCTGGAGGTAGAACAGCACCGGCGCGTTGACGGGGAGTTGGAACTCGCGGCCGTCGAGCATGTGGAACACCTCACGGCCATCGCGGCCGTGTTCCGGCCCCTTGGCGATCCCGACCAGGCACACGTCCTCGACGCCGATCTCCTCGAGCGCGGCCTTCACCGTGTTGAGCTGGCCCTTGCCGCCGTCGATCAGCACCAGATCCGGCCAGTCGCCCGAATCGCGATCGGGGTCCTCGGCCTGCGCACGCGAGAACCGGCGGGTGAAGACCTCACGCATCATCGCGAAATCGTCGCCCGGCGCGGTATCCTTGTTCTTGATGTTGAACTTTCGATACTGGCCCTTGCGGAAGCCCTCGGGCCCCGCGACGACCATCGCGCCGGTCGCGGCGGTGCCCTGGATGTGGCTGTTGTCGTAGATCTCGATGCGCTCGGGTGGCTCGGCGAGGTCGAACAGGTCGGCGACTTCGCGCAGCAGCTTGGCCTGCGTGGTCGATTCGGCCTGGCGCCGCTCGATTGCCTCGATCGCGTTGCGCTTGGCCTGGTCCATCAGGCGACGGCGATCGCCTCGCTGCGGGACCTGCAACGTGATCTTGTAGCCGGCGCGTTCACCTAGGGCTTCGGCGAGCAGTGCGCCTTCCGTCAGTTCGCGGTCGAGCAGAATCTGCTTGGGGGGCGGGACCTCCTCGTAGAACTGGCCTAGGAAACTGGTCAGCACCTCGTCCTCGGGAACGTCGTTGGTGTGTTGCGGGAAGAAGCTGCGATGCCCCCAGTTCTGACCGCCGCGGATGAAGAACGCCTGGATTCCGATCAGCCCGTCCTTGCACGCCATCGCGAAGATGTCGGCGTCGCCGACGCCCTCCGCGTTGATCGCCTGCGTGCCCTGGATGAAGGTGAGCGCGCGAAGACGATCGCGAAGCAAAGCCGCGAGTTCAAAGTCCATGTTCTCCGCGGCGGCCTGCATCTGCGCGCCGAGCTTCGCCTGCACGCCGGTCGACTTTCCGCCGAGGAACGCCTTCGCGTCCTCGGTCAGCTCCCGGTACGCTGCCTCGTCGATCCGGCCGACGCACGGCGCCGAGCAGCGCTTGATCTGGTACAACAGGCATGGCCGGTCGCGGGTCTTGAAGAAGCTGTCGGTGCAACTGCGCAGGAGGAACAGCTTCTGGAGCGCGTTGAGCGTGTTGTTGACCGACCCAGCGCTCGCGAACGGCCCGTAGTAATTGCCCTTCGCCCGACGCGCGCCGCGGTGTTTCTGGACGCGCGGGAAGGCGTGGTCGTCGCGCAGGAGGATGAAGGGGAAGCTCTTATCGTCGCGCAGCAGCACGTTGTAGGCGGGACGATAGCGCTTGATGAGCTGCGATTCGAGCAGCAGCGCCTCGGCTTCGTTGTTGGTGGTGACGATCGTCATCGACCGGGTCTGCGATACCATCCGCTGGAGGCGTTTGGTCAGTCGCTCGACCTGGACGTAGTTGGCAACGCGGTTCCGTAGCGCGCGCGCCTTGCCGACGTACAGCACGTCGCCCCGCGCGTCCTGCATGCGGTAGACGCCGGGGCGGATCGGCAGCGTGTCTAGCACGTTGCGGATCGCCGCTACGCCGGCCGCGAGGTCGGGCGCTTCACCACCACCGCGGACGGCGAATGTGGACTTGTCTTCGTTGAACCGGTCGGGGGAATTGGGGGAGGACATCGCTGAGGAATCTAGGGAGTGCGAGGGGGTTATGCCAGCGGTCGCCGTTGGCGCTGGAGAAGTGATTTTCATGCAAAGGCGCAAAGGCGCGAAGAGAAGGGAGGAGTTGGTTCACGCGGAGACGCGGAGCCGCGGAGAGAAGATTCGAGCACTCAGCGTTCGTTCTCAACCTGCCGAAGGCTTACATTCACTCGAGGCTGCTCGGTACATCATCCCGAGCCGCAACACCTCCGCGGCTCCGCGTCTCCGCGTGAACCCATCTTCTCTTCGCGCCTTCGCGCCTTCGCGTGGATCAATCTTACGCGCCCTACGGGCGAAGGCAGAACGTCAGGTTTGGGCGAAGACCTTGGTGCCGACGATGCCGACAACGGTCAGGGCCATGAAGCAGGCCTGGATGCCGCTGACCTTGTCGCCGAACAGGATGACGCCGCCGATGATGACGCCGATTGCGCCCGCGCCGGTCCAAATCGCGTAGGCGGTGCCGGCGGGGAGGCCGCGCATGGCGAGCGCGAGCAGGCCCATGTTGACGAAGCTGAGGATGATGGGGACGCTGGAGGCCTGCCACGTGGCGACGGTGGCCGCCCATTTCAGGCTGAGCGCCCAGCAAATTTCGGTGACGACGGCGACCGCGAGGATGAGCCAAGACATGAATATTCTCCAACGGGCTCAGATTGGAGACTCGGCCGCCGGAAACCCGGGAAGAGACGGCCGTCAATAGTGGAGAGGTTTAGCGCGCTAGGCGCTTTTCCGTTCCCTCGCGCAGGCGGGGGTCCAGGATCTCATATGATAACGCTTGTAACCCTGGGCCCCCGCCTTCGCGGGGGAACAGCAGGTGAGCAGATCGCCGCCCTAGCCCGCTTAGTTCAGGCGGCTAAGACCGGAGATCGAGCGGTCTATCATCATGCGGTCGGCGGTGGCGTCGTGGTGCTCGGCGATGAGGATGCCGGCAGCCTTCGCCGCAGCATCCGCCGCGCGCGCACGGACTTCGGCGATCGCGGCGCGCTCGGCGGCGGCGATCTTGTCCTCGGCCATCTTCGCGCGACGGGTCATGAGGTCCTCGGCACCAGCCTTCGCCTTGGCGATGATTGCCGCGGCTTCGTGGTGCGCGTGGGCCTTCATGGCTTCGGCCTCGACGTGCGCGGTCTTGGCTTTCGCCTCGTACTCGGTGCGGATCGCTTCGGCTTCGGCACGGAGCGCCTTGGCTTCGTCGAGCTGCGTGCGGATGCCGGCGATGCGCGTGTCGAGCATCTTGCCGATCATCCCTGGAACCTTCTTCCAGATCATCAGCAGGATGACGACGATCATCGCCACCGCGACCCAGCCGGTCGAAGTCAGGCCGAGCGCGGTCGGATCGGGCACATGCTCGACGCCGCCGGGTGCAGCCGTGTGACCCTGGAGGCCCTGATTGTCGATCGCACCCTCGGGCGCCATGCCCTCGCCGCGGATGACCTTTGCGGCCGAATCTGGATTAGCCATGCGCCGTCGTCCTGCGTACCGCGTCGGTCGCCGCGTCCAGGCTGACCTGGAGGCCGGCGACCTTGGCGGCCAATTGCTGTGCTGCTTCGGCGGCGACACCCTGCAAGTTCGAGAGCGCCTCGGCCTTAGCGTTCGCGACCGCCAGATCGTGATGACCCAGACGCTCGGCGAGTTCGGTGTCGGCCGCATGGACCTGCTGCTCGAACGCGGTTGCCGCGCGCTTGGCTGCTGCCGCGGTCTCGGCCTGCGCCGCGACGCGGGCCGCGTCCATTTCGGCCTGCCAGTTCGCCTGGACCGTATCGGCCTGCGTTCGGGCAGCGACAGCTGCCGCCAGATCGCCCGCGATTCGGCCTTCGCGCGAGTCCACGTTGGACACGATCTTTGGCACCATTCCCTTGCCGATCCCGAAATACAGGATGCCGAAAGTGAGGAGCAGCCAGAAGATCTGCGAGGCGTAGGTAGCGGCTATCTGGGAAATCTGGGGCATGTCGGTCCTTCGTGAAACGGCCGGGCGCGGTCGCCCGGCCAATTCAGCGAGTTGTTAGGCGACGAACACGAGGATGATCATCGTGACGAAGGCGAGCAGACCGAGAAGCTCGGCTGCTGCGAAACCGATGAACAGACGGCCCTGCTGGCTGTCGGCTGCGCCTGGGTTACGCAGAGCGCCGGCGAGGAACTGTGCGAACACGTTGCCCACGCCGAGTGCTGCGAGGCCCATGCCGATCGCTGCGAGGCCGGCACCGATCATCTTTGCTGCTTGTGCGTCCATGGTAAATTCCCTTTGAAAATCAGTTGGTAAATAGAAAACTTAGTGAAGGTTAACCGCGTCGTTCAGATAGACCGACGTCAGCAACGCGAACACGTATGCCTGAATCGCGGCGACCAGCACCTCGAGCAGCGTGATGCCGATCATCAGCAGCATGCTCGGCGCGCTCACCAGACCGATATACATCCCGCCGAGGTTCAGACCGTTGATCACGAACGCGGCCAGCACCTTGAGCAGGATATGCCCCGCGGTCATCGCGACGAACAATCGCAGACCGAGCGAGAACGGACGCACCAGGAACGACATCAGCTCGACCACGAAGATCAGCGGGATCATCAGCACTGGCGTGCCGCTCGGCACGAACAGCGAGAAGAAGTGGAAGCCGTGCTTGCCGAATCCGACAAGCAGCACGATCGCGAAGCTGATAAGCGCCAGCACGCCGGTGACGGTCATGTGGCTGGTCACGGTGAACGGGTGCACGCCCGGGACGATGCCGAATGGCAGGAGCCCGATGATGTTCGCGAACAGGATGAACATGAACAGCGAGAAGACATAGGGCACGAACCGCTTGCCGCCGGGGCCGACATTTTGCTCGAGCATGCCCGAGATGAAGCCGGTAAAGCCCTCGACCGCCATCTGCCAGCGACCGGGGACGAGCTCACGCTTCATGCCACCGATCATGAACGCCCAAAGCGCAACCAGCGTCACCACCATCCACAATGCGGAGTTGGTGAACGACAGGTCATAGCCACCTACGATCCAGTGCGAGCCGAACGCCGGCTCGATCAGGAACTGGTGCATCGGATCGATCTTGCCGCCCTGTTCTGCCGCCACGTGGAATCCCTGCCGTCTTGATACGACAAACGCCCGGTTACTCCGGGCGTTCGCCTGAAATTCGAATGATCTGCCTGAACGCGACCGCTATCCCGAGGAACAGCAGCACGATCAGCCCCCAAGGGCCAGTGCCAAACCAATGGTCTATCAACCACCCGATCAGCGCACTGCCGACGAGACTCCCGATAAGAGCGGAGATGACGCGATTGCCTTGCGAGTAACCCCGCTCGGCATCCGCCCCCTTCTGCCCCTTTGCGAGCGTTTCCCGATGCTGCGCCTCTCGCAATCGCTCATCGAGCGCGGAAAGTCGCGGATCTTCAACACCCTGGGGGTCCTGTCCGGGTTCGATCTCCGCCACGCACGTTCCTCCACCTGATTTCGCATCGGGGAGGAAGCAAGCAGCGACGAGCGATCCCGCCAAGGCGCGGTCCGTTTAGAAAAGGGGGGGGTGCAAGTCAACCGGTGTGACAGGCGCGTCATCAATGTGGTCGTCGGTCGCGAACGCTTGGTAGCCGTTCGACACCATACACCCCGCCGTCATCTCGACGAAAGTCAGGATCCAGAGCCACCAGCGAACCGTGACTGGCTCCGGATCCTGGGTCGAGCCCAGGATGACGGCTTGTCGGAGCGTAGCGCGTTTATACGCAGCGCGAATCACGCTCCGGTGCGGCCGCCGTGCGGGTCTTCCAGACACCACCGGGCGTCTTGTACTTCTCGCCCGCATTGGTCT
>Ga0247809_1000214_pt1 | contig 30143 bp, 31 predicted proteins | sample UWRJL104311B1_FD_180951 | JGI IMG/M metagenome (GOLD analysis project Ga0247809, IMG submission 180951) | Plant litter microbial communities from Arlington Agricultural Research Station in Wisconsin, United States - UWRJ-L104-311B-1 | ecosystem: Environmental > Terrestrial > Plant litter >...
AGCCAGTTTCAGCACAACATTTCCGGTAAAACCATCGCATACAATAACATCTGCCTTGTCGTTAAATAAATCCCTTCCCTCAACGTTACCCACGAAATTGAATAAATCTGTTTCCTTCATCAACGGAAAAGTGGCCATGCTAAGCATATTTCCTTTCTCATCTTCTTCACCAATATTCATTAAAGCAACTTTAGGCACATCTATCTGTAATAAATTTTCTGCGTATAAGCTGCCAAGAACGCCAAATTGCAGCAGAATATCAGGTTTGCAATCGGCATTTGCACCAACATCCAGGAGTAAACCTGTGCCGCCTTTAATTTTTGGAAGGATTGTACATAAACATGGGCGGATAATGCCCGGAATGGTTTTAACACTGAAAACTGCACCAACCAGCATTGCGCCTGAATTACCTGCGCTTGCAAAAGAATCGATTTTGCCTTCTTTTAATAGATTAAAACCAACGGCTATGCTCGATTTAGGTTTCTGAACAATTGCTTTGGTGGGATGTTCGCCCATACCAATTACTTCATCAGTATGAACGTATTCAAAATGATCCGGATTAAAACCTTCTTCTGCGAGGATTGGTTTAATCTGTTCGGTATCGCCGATAAGAACAAGGTGTTCTCCGGCATTTAGCGATTGATGAGCTGCTATTGCTCCTAAAACAATTGCTTTAGGAGCATAGTCTCCGCCCATTATGTCGAGGCCTATTTTCATAGAAAAAATTTGTCTGTATTCGTTTCAGGTTAATCCTGAAAATTTCAGTTGACTAAGGTATGACTAAAGCCGCTGAAAACACAAACAATTTTTTAAGAAAATTACCCGATTTGAGTATTTTCGATAACCAATTTACCGTTATAGTATAGGTTACCATCAACGTTGTAAGCACGGTGAGGTACGTGAATAGCACCTGTTGCTGAGCATGTTGCTAAAGAAGGTGTTACCGCTTTATAGTGGGTTCTTCTTTTATTTTTTCTCTGTTTCGAGATTTTCCGTTTTGGATGTGCCATTGGTGTATAATCTAATTATTTTTTTAACTTATTAAGTGCTTCCCAACGCGGGTCGCTTGATTGTTCATTTTCTTCAGCTTGTTTATCAATAGAAAGTTGTTCCAATCTATCAATCATTTCCTGATCACATTCTTTACCAGCCTGCTCACAGTTTTTGATATAAGGCACTGCTACGTTAATCATTTCGTATAAAGGCCCTGATATATCAATTGCGGTTTCTTTTCTGCTAAGCGAGATAATTTCATCGTCATCACTTTCCAAATCATCACCTGCAAATTTTACAATCTGTCTATCGTACAAATTAACCGGTAGTGGAAATTCAGCTAAGCATTTATCGCAATCTAAATTTACGTTACCGATTACCTTGAATTTTAAAAGCAACATGGTCTCCTGCTTCTCCAGTTCCAGGTTTACTTTCAAATTCCCGCTTTTAATTAACGAATACTCAAAAGCATTAAAAAAGGTGTCATCAAGCTCATATTCAAACTGATGGCTTCCCAATTTTAATCCGGTAAACGGTACTGAAAATTGTTTTAGCGGGTTCAAAGTACTGTAAAATTTTAGCCTGCAAATGTAGGGATAAAATAATTAGATAAAAAATGTTTTTTAAAATTGTTGTCCGTTAAAAAAACCTGTCAGGTTTCTGAAACCTGACAGGTTTAGCTTTTTAAAACCATTTCCTTATTATTTCTACTCCATTCGCTCCATGAGCCAACATAGAGTTTTGGAATCGATAAACCTGCATAATCCATAGCTAAAAGTGTGTGACAAGCGGTAATACCAGAGCCGCAATGGACAATTATATTTTCAGGTTGAACACCTGCCAGGGCAGAAGTATATTTCTCTTTTAATACCTCCGGACTTAAAAACCGGCCTTCTGCATTAAGATTTTCAGTAAAGGGTATATTTATTACGCCTGGAATATGACCTGCAATTAAATCAATCGGTTCGGTTAAGCCTGCATAACGGCTTGCATCGCGAACATCAATAACAATATAATCATTCGCTTTAGCTACCTTTTCCACTTCGTTGATATCGGATAAGGGTAAGTTCCATTCCCGAACCTCGTATTTATCAACTGATTTAGGTATTTCAACTTTACTCGTTGTCGGGAATCCTGCTTTTACGGCAGCCTGGAAACCACCATTAATAACCTGAACTTTTTCATGCCCGATTGCCCTTAGCATCCACCAAAGTCTGGCAGCTGCGTTACCGCCATTTTTGTCATCGTAAACAATTACATAAGCGTTTTTTGTAATGCCAAGTTTTTGTAAAATAGCAGAAAATTGTTCGGAAGTCGGTAATGGATGTCGGCCACCCTTTGCAAAATCACCGATATTGGCTAAATCTTCGTTTACATCAGCGAAAATTGCACCGGCCAGATGTTGTTCATCGTATCTTGCTCTTGAACTAGCGCTTGCATCTATAATTACAATTTCTTCATCGAAATTTAGCCAGGTTAATTCCTCTGGATGGATAATTGGGGGAATTTTGCTCATTATCTTAATTTGAAATACAATTTAACAAAAATAAACCTGACAGAAGTGAAAATAATTTTTTGGTGCTTATGAGGAAGATTGCCGCTTCGTTCCTCCTCACAATGACGATAATGGATGGAAACGCAAGATTTTAATGGATAGCCGGACTACCGAAAACTAAAAATCGATTTTCTAAAAACTAACAAAAAAGCTATGGTCTTTCGACTTTTATCTTTCAGCATTATGAGCTTTATGAAGCGTCGTCTTTAATATCAAATTGAGTTTCAACAACCTTTCCACCGCTGCGTAACTGGTTGCTTAGCATTTCTTCCTGCTCTCTGCGGTTTTTTACAATGTGGATGGCCGAAAATAAAGCCTCGGTAAATGATGTAGAATCTGCTAAATCTTTACCGGCAATATCATAACCTGTGCCATGGTCGGGAGAAGTGCGAACGAAGTTTAAACCCGCCGTGTAATTTACACCATTGTGGAAAGCCAGTGTTTTGAAAGGAATTAAACCCTGGTCGTGGTACATGGCTAAAACAGCATCGAATTTTTTATAACTGCCATTTCCAAAAAAGCCATCAGCAGGGTAGGGACCGAAACACATGATGCCTTTATCATAAGCTTCCTGAATCGCAGGCGTAATTATTTCTGCTTCTTCAGCGCCCAATAAGCCGTTGTCGCTTGCATGTGGATTTAATCCTAAAACCGCGATTTTTGGTTTCTCAATCCAGAAATCTTTCTTTAAGCTCTCGTTAATCAGTTTTATTTTATTGAGGATTTTTTCTTTAGTAATTGCTGTTGGAACATCTTTTACAGGAATGTGGCCTGTAACCACACCAACACGTAAATTCTCACTGATTAAAAACATCAGTACATCTTTACTGCCGCTTTTTTCCTGCAAATATTCGGTATGACCGGGGAAAGAAAAGGTTTCAGATTGAATGTTGTGTTTGTTAATAGGGGCTGTAACTAAAGCATCGATATCGCCCGCTATTAAATCTGCGGTTGCCTTTTCTAAAGAAAGCAACGCATATTTTCCGCCAGTTTCGGTAACCTGACCAAGTTCGATTTTTACATCTTCTTCCCAGCAGTTGATCATGTTCGCCTTTTTAAGCTGCGCCTGATTGGCATGATTAATCACATTGAAGCTAAAATCGCCAAGGTTGTTTGCCTTTCTATGAAAAGAGGAAACTTTTGTATGACCATAAACAATTGGAGTACAGTAGTTTAAAATAGCTGGATTGGATAATGTTTTGATAATTACCTCTAAACCTATGCCGTTCACGTCGCCAATACTGATGCCAATTTTAAGTTTATTGCTCATAATTAATGGAAAATTTTAGCGCAAATTACTGATTTTCGTTTAAAGACTTTAAAAAAAATGAAACCGCAAAGAACGCCAGGTTATTTGCAAAGGAATAATAAGCCTATCTTTGTAGCATAATTTAATTTTTAAAGCCCCTTTAGGGGTTTAGGGTATGAGTTTAGTAAAAGCGAAGAAACATTTAGGTCAGCATTTCTTAACCGACAAAGGGATTGCCAACCGCATTGTAGAAAGTTTGGTTAATACCGATAAGTATAACCAAGTTTTAGAAGTGGGACCAGGGATGGGAATTCTTTCTGATTTTTTGCTGCAACGCCAGGATTTACAGACTTACTTAATTGATATTGATACTGAATCTTTCCATTTTCTGAATGAAAAATACCCTGAACTGGGCGACCGTTTAATTAATGGTGATTTTCTTAAGTTAGATTTCGATGCTATTTTTCCGGGTAAGTTCGCCATCATAGGTAATTTCCCCTACAATATTTCCTCGCAAATTTTATTTAAGATTTTAGATAACCGCCACAAGGTTGTTGAAATGGTTGGTATGTTTCAAAAGGAAGTTGCGCAACGATGTGCCTCGCCCGCAGGAACCAAAGACTACGGTATTTTAAGTGTTTTTCTTCAGGCCTATTATAAAATCGACTATCTTTTTACAGTTAAACCAGGTACTTTTAACCCACCGCCAAAAGTTCATTCTGCCGTTATTCGTTTAACCAGAAATGAAGTTGAAACTTTAGACTGTGATGAGAAGTTATTCTGGCGTGTGGTTAAAGCCGGTTTCAATCAACGCAGAAAAACATTGCGCAACGCGGTTTCTGCTGTTATGCCTAAAGATAAAATGGATGATCATATTTATTTCGAAAAACGTGCAGAGCAGTTAACTGTTGAAGATTTTGTGGCCTTAACGCAACATTTAAGTAAATTGATGGCAACTTAAATTTAGCCACGGATTCGCAGATTATATAAATCTAAAATTAGTTTATCGACATACTACTTAGTAAGATGCCGAAATAAATTCGACATAATTACATGAAAAAAAAATCGGTGTAATCTCAAAAACTTTGGAATCATACGCGAAGCGATTTCTTGCAAACCAATGATTATTTTGATTGATTTTCTCCTTTCCTTTACGACATAATTTTAAACATAATGGTTAATTACAGCGAAATTTTCAGCGAACAAGGAATGAATTATCAAACCTATCGTGCCTTGATAGATCAACTCCTACTAGAGGGAAAGGCAACGGGCGATGTAACTTACGATTTGCACTACACAAAAATGAATGTGCAAAGGATGAGCCGCGTTGATAAAACTGTTAGCTTAAGCGATGAAATCTCATCAACTATTAATCAGCTGAAAGAAAATTATAAGTTTTTAGTAATTACTGAAGGTTGGTGTGGTGATGCTGCACAAATTGTTCCTGTATTTAATAAAATCGCAACGGCTTCATTAGGTAAAATAGATTTGAAGTTTGTGCTTCGCGATAAAAATTTGCCTTTAATTGATGCGCACCTAACCAATGGTGGCAGAGCGATACCTGTCCTTTTAATTTTAAATGAAACCGGTAATAAAGTTTTGGCAAGTTGGGGCCCAAGGCCTCTGGTTTTACAAGAACTTTTAAAAGAGTGGCGAAAAGAAACTATTGAAATGCCGGTTTTGGCAGAGAAGCTTCATGGTTGGTATGCAAAAGATAAAACACAAACTACACAGGCAGAGTTGACTGTTTTATTAAGAGGGTTGGAGGATTAACCTTCCAAAGATTTTAAAACCAATTCTAATTCTTTATCTGAAATATAGCCCTGTTCAGATTTATCATAGATTGATAAGAGATAAATTGTTTCATTTACAATTCTCACCCTAGTAATTAACCTTGCTCCGGATGATTTCCCCTTTCCTTTGCTAGAAATTGAGATTCTAATTTTATAGCATTCGTTTCCGATTGGAATACCTTGTAATGGATTTTCTTTAAGATTTTCTACAAAAGTAATAATGTCATTTTTTGCAGATTTGTTTTTTTTTACAGATTTTTTTGAATTCTTTATCGAAGAGGGATGATGTTAGTACATCATATTTCATCTGCTAAATCCTCAAAGCGTTTTAGTTTAAGTTTTCCCGTCTCAGCTAATTCTGTCTCATGGTAAGCATTCGAAAGATCTTTAAGGTAGTTCTCTTTCAATTGATCAATGTTTTTTATTTTTACGCCCTTTATGCTCCTCAATGTTTCTAGTATCGAAAATGCATCATCGCGTTTTATCTCCAATGTTATTTCCATAATTAAAGATACTATTTTTGTCTGTAAAATAAGGTAGATTAATCAACAGAAACCGTCAATCCTTCTTGTTGTAAAATTTTACGGTAGATTTCCATTTCAGTAAACGAACCTTCTAAAACAGGGCATTTACCTTCATTGTGCACTTTCCAGGCAATTTTTTCTGATTGAGATTCGTTATAATCCAGGTACTTCATCATGCAATAAATCACATGGTCGAAAGTATTTATTTCATCATTCCACAAAATAAGGCGATGTACGGTTTTTATAGAAGTTAAAATTTCTTCGAGCGTAAAGGTCTCTTCTTTGGTTTCTGTAGACATGGTTGCAAAAATAAACAATAGTATCAAGTATTTTGTATCAAGTACTAAGATTTTGTTGTTCTACGTTTAATAATAGCTTAGGCAATAAATGATTAACTTTGTTTAACCAAAATATAAATATTAAGCATGCACCAATCCAAAATTGCAGGAATCGGCTATTATGTTCCGAAAAATGTATATACCAATAACGATTTAAGTCGTTTTATGGAAACAAGTGATGAGTGGATTCAGGAACGAACCGGAATTAAGGAACGCCGTTTTGCAGACAGGTATGAAGAACCACAACCACAATGGGCATTGAGGCTTCTAAAATTGCTTTGGAACGGGCAGGAATTACCGCAAAGGATGTAGATTTTATCGTGTTTGCGACTTTAAGTCCTGATTATTATTTTCCGGGTTGCGGGGTATTATTACAACGCGAAATGGGTATGGGTGAAATCGGTGCATTGGATATTCGTAACCAATGTTCGGGGTTTGTTTATGCCTTATCAGTAGCCGATCAGTTTGTAAAAACAGGCATGTATAAAAATGTTTTGGTTGTTGGAAGCGAGAAACATTCGTTTGCAATGGATTTTGAAACCCGGAGCAGAAATGTATCTGTAATTTTTGGTGATGGAGCAGGGGCAGTTGTGCTACAGCCAACGGATGAACCTGGTAAAGGTATTTTGAGTACACATTTACATAGTGATGGAGCTGATGCTGAAATCTTGGCGATGTATTATCCCGGTTCTCACGCCAACAAATGGATGAAGGATAAGCCCGCCTTTCCCGACCAGGAATTAGGCGGTTTGTTTATGACACCTGAAATATTGGAAAACGGCGCCGCGTTACCGTATATGGATGGTCCTTCTGTTTTCAAAAAAGCTGTTGTTAAGTTTCCTGAAGTAATTAAAGAAGCATTAGCGGCGAATGATTTAACAGAGAAAGATATTGATATGCTGGTGCCGCATCAGGCAAACCTTCGAATCAGCCAATACGTACAGCAATTACTTGGTTTAAAAGACGGGCAGGTTTTTAATAACATTCAGAAATATGGCAATACAACTGCTGCTTCTGTGCCAATTGCTTTGTGCGAAGCCTGGGAGGCCGGTAAAATAAAAGATGGTGATTTAGTTTGTCTCGCTGCTTTTGGTTCGGGTTTTACCTGGGCAAGTGCGCTTATCCGGTGGTAAAATAAGGTTTTGTAACTAAATTTTGACGTTTCGTGTAAAATAACTGAAATTCAGCGATTTAATTTCTTATTTTTATTTCGTTTCTAAAGAGATTTTATGGCGATAGAGATTTACTCAGGAAATTTCGGGACAAAAGAACTAAATCACTTACTAAAACGCACATTATTTGGCGCTAAAAGAAGTGATATCAATTCACTCATGGGGCAATCCGTATCTCAAGTTGTCGATTTGTTATTAAAAGACCTTCCGCTTCCTAATCCGCCCGTTAATAACTACAACGATACCGGTTATACCGATGCAAATGTACCGGCAGGGCAAACCTGGGTAAACGCAATATATACCGATGGAACTGCAAATAGCCGCCGTGTTGCATCTTTTAAAGCCTGGTGGGTTACTCAAATGCTCAATCAACCAGTTTCTTTAAGAGAAAAAATGACTCTCTTTTGGCAAAATCATTTTTCTATTGAAGCGGATACTGTTGATGATGCCCGCTACATTTACAAACACAATAGCTTACTTCGCAGCCTTGCTTTCGGCAATTTTAAAAGTTTAGTTAAACAGGTAACAATCGATCCGGCAATGCTTCGCTATTTGAATGGATACGCAAGTACCAAAGCTGCTCCCGATGAAAATTATGGCAGAGAGTTACAAGAACTTTTTACCGTTGGCAAAGGTCCTGATTCTAAATACACCGAAGCTGATGTTAAAGCTGCGGCTCGCCTGCTTACGGGTTACACTTTAGATGGCGTTAACATCACATCAGTGTTTAATGCTTCCCGACATGATCCGACTGATAAACAGTTTTCTTCATTTTATGGCAGCAAGTTAATTAAAGGCAGAACGGGTACCGACGGCGCAAAGGAAGTTGATGATTTGCTGGATATGATTTTTACGCAGGTGGAAGTAAGTAAATACATCTGTCGAAGGTTATACCGGTTTTTTGTTTACTACGATATTACTGCTGACATCGAATCGAGTATAATAACGCCATTGGCTGAAATTTTCAGAAATGCCAATTATGAAATCAAACCTGTTTTAAAGGCTCTGTTAACCAGCAATCATTTCTTTCTGCCTCAAAATCGTTCATGCAATATTAAAGCGCCTGTTGATTTTGTTGTTGGTTTGGCAAGGGAGTTTGAAATTATTTTTCCTGATGCTGCAGACTATGTAAACGTATATTATATGAGCGATTATTTGAGAAGCACTGCATCTAACTTACAGCAAAATCTGGCCGACCCACCAAACGTTTCCGGCTGGCCTGCATATTACCAGGTTCCCCAGTTTTACGAACTCTGGATTAACTCAGATACTTTACCGAAACGCAATATTTTCACCGATAGATTTATCAGTTCGGGTTATACCAGAAATAGCAAAAAGATAGTTATCGATCCGATTGCCTATACAGCAAAATTCAGCAAGCCCGAAGACCCGAATGTTGTGGTCGATGAAGCAATTGCACATTTGTATACCATTGATGTGAGCGCAGAGGTAAAGAAATTTTTAAAGAGTATTTTGCTCAGTAACCAGGTAAATGATGCTTACTGGACTACTGCCTGGCTTGATTATAAAGCAGCACCAACTACAGCAAAAACGACTATCGTGCAAACACGCTTACAGGAGTTTTATAAATACATTATGAACCTTGAAGAATATCAGCTATCATGAAGAGGCGTGAATTTTTAACTAAAGCGATGCCTGCCGGAGTGGTAATTCCATCCATGTTAGGTGGTTTTTCGCTAAAGGCTTTTGGTGCATCGAGTTTGCTTTCTGCAATCACGGCTGCCAATCAGGAAACTGATCACGTTTTAGTTATTATTCAGTTGAATGGGGGAAACGATGGTTTGAATATGATTCTTCCTTTGGATCAGTACGATAATTTAACCCTGGCCCGTCCGAATATTATCCTCCCAAAAAATAAAATTATTAAACTTTCGGGTTATAATACAGGTATTCATCCTGCTATGTCTGGCCTGGCTGGTTTGTATGATGATGGCAAAGTCCAGGTTGTTCAATCTGTTGGTTATCCGCAACCAAATTTCAGTCATTTCAGGGCGACTGATATCTGGCTTTCAGCTTCCGAATCCGGGCAGGTTATCGACAGTGGCTGGGCGGGAAGATACCTTGCCGAAGAGTACACAAACTTCCCGATAGGTTACCCGAATACGGTAATGCCCGATCCGTTGGCTATTCAAATAGGATCGTTTATTTCCCCGGCTTTTCAGGGCCCGTCTGTAAATATGGGCATGGCAATTTCTGATCCTGTAAACTTTTATAATCTGATAAATGGCATTCAATCACCGGCACCAAATACCAATGCCGGTAAGGAATTAACCTACGTGAGGCAGGTTGCACAGCAAACCCAGCAATACGCTTCGGTTATCAAAACTGCAGCTGGAAAAGTAACTAAACAAGGTACATATCCAAGCAATAATTCATTGGCCGACCAATTAAAGGTTGTTGCCCGGTTAGTCGGCGGCGGATTGAAAACCAGACTTTACATGGTTAACATCGGTTCTTTCGATACGCATGCCTCGCAGGTAAATACCGGTGCAAATGAAACCGGAACACATGCGGTTCTGCTTCAGAAAGTCAGTGATGCCATTAAAGCATTTATGGCTGACTTAAAAGGTCTGGGCGCTTCAAAAAGAGTTGCCGGGATGACTTTTTCAGAGTTCGGTCGAAGGATAAAATCAAACGCCAGTAACGGAACTGACCATGGTGCTGCGGCTCCGCTTATTGTTTTTGGCGATGCAATTCAAGGCGGTGTTCTAGGCAAAAATCCAACCATTTCCGCAACAACTTCCGTGAACGATAACATACCTATGCAATACGATTTCAGGTCAGTTTACGCAACATTACTCGAAAAATGGTTTTGCGTGGATAAGGCAACTTTGTCGAATGTTATGTTAAAAGATTTTCAATCTTTACCATTAATTCAGCCCGGAACAAATTGCATGTCGACGAGTCTGGCTCAGGCCAATCATTTAAGTGGCGAAAGTTTAATTTCAAATTATCCTAATCCATTTACAACTTCAACCACGATAAAATATTCGTCAAGGGGCGGCCACGTTCTGATTCAGGTTTACAATACCATGGGTAGGTTAATGGCAACCGTTGTGGATGCTGTGAAGGATGAAGGCACGTATAACATCAACTTTGAAAACCAGCATTATGCACCGGGCGTGTATTACGCACGACTTCAAAATGGCGAATTACAACAGGTTCGCAATATGCTCATCGTAGCCTAATCTAAAAATCGGTACCTTTGCTTAAATGAATTTTCTGAAACATCAGAGAACCAAATCAATATTTTTAAGATGAAATTTAAGCTGGGTGATTTTGTGCGTTTTGTTGATGAAAAACGCGAAGGGTATGTAACAAAAATTATTGATTCGCAAACTTTGGGTGTAACCGATGAAGATGGTTTTGAAATTCCGGTGTCGATAAGTAATTTAACTTCTGTTCACGGCCATGGCGTTGCTCCGGAAGAAATAGATTTGCCTAAACCAATTCAGGTTAATGTACCGGACATTAGTAAAGTAGAAAATGGAATTTATTTAGCCATGGCTACAGACGATAAAGCCGGAAATGTGGTGCATTTTCATTTGCAAAATCAATCGGCGAATGTGCTCTTGGCAACCTTAAATTCCGAACGAAAAGAAAAGTATGCCGGTTCTTTTTATGGTATTCTGGAAGCTTATCAATCGAAACTTGTTTATTCCGCATCTCTTGCCGATTTAGATATCTGGCCGGAATTTACTTTTCAGATTTTATTATTCAGCAAAGCTGATATCAAGCCTGCTGAGCCTTTGATAATAAAGAAAAAGTTCAGAGCAAAAGACTTTTCCATAGAACAGAAGGAATTGCCTCAGTTAAAAAACAAAGGCTGGCTAATCCGTTTGGATGAATTACCATCGATAACCATCGACCCACAAAAGTTAAAAGAGAGTTTTTTTAAATCTCCGGCAGAAAAGAAGACAGTTGCAGCACCAGCAAAGGAAATTGATTTGCATATTGAAAAACTTAGAGACGACCATCACTTTTTGGATGCTGAAGAGATGTTGCAAATTCAGTTATCTCATTTCCAGAATGCCTTAGATGCTGCAATTGTTCATCATTTCGATAAAATGATTTTCATACACGGTTCTGGCAATGGAACTTTGAGAGATAAAATTCATAAGTTGATTAGTAAGAATCCACACATTAAGACTTATATGGATGCCAGAAAAGAAAAGTTTGGCTATGGTGCAACGGAGGTGGTTTTTAAGTAAACCCCTCCGACCCTAAAGGGGACCTGAATTTCTAACGTTGATGTATTTGTTAATAAAGGCCTTTATAGTAAAGCCATGGTTCGTGTCCTCACGAACCACGATTATGTTTCGATTCGTGAGGACACGAACCGAGGCCTTCGATGATGAAGAGATGTTGCAAATTCAATTATCGTAGTCCGATGTCTTTTTTTAATTAAGAATATCAGGTCTCGTTGTTTCGGCCGTAGAGGAGAACCACGATTGCTCAGCGAAGCAAAATCTTGTTAGCAAAGTTCAATTTCAAAGATATCTCCGTTTCGCAGCGCTTCAGTCAATATGACGGGAGTTAGTTAACTTGAGGTCTGGTCATGTCGTCCTTTCGACCTTGTGGAGAAATCTTTTGAGCGAAGTTCTAATTCAAAGATATCTCTGTTTCGCTTTAGTCGATATGACGGGAATTTTTAAAATGAGTTAAACGTCTCCAAAACCAATAACATCGCATTATTATCCAAAGCCCCAATTTCTACATTTTCTCTATCCCAAATTGCCAACCCATCATGTGCATGCAATAATTTGCCTTCAATTTTAAACGCACCCTTAATTATAAAAGCATAAAAACTGCTTTCCGGCGATTTCATTTTATAAACAGCTTCTCGTTTTTCGGAAAAGATACCAGCGCTTAATTTAAAAGGAAGCTTTGGACTCGAAACAATTTCGATGAGTTTGTTTTTATCTTTTTCAAAGTCGAAATTAAATAGCATTTCGCTGTGCCTTAGTAAGAACACATCCGTTCTTATTCCAATTTGAATATAATTTATAGTATCGTTGTGGTACGGATTGCTAATTTCTAGAACCTCGCCTTTGCCTAAATTTAAAACCTGAACCTGGCCGGTTTCTAAAGCATATTCTTTTCCATTGGATACAATGTCTACCCCGCCGGTTATTGGCATAAATATTTGAAGTGAATCTGCTTTCGAAAGGAAAAAAGTTAATTTTCCGCCAGCGATTGAGTCATCATTTAGAAGAAATATATCGCCAAAAGGTTCTGCATGCTCGCTGTAATATTTCTCAAAATTAAATGTACAGTATCGTTGCAAAATAGAAGATTTCATAAAACCACGTTGATCTGCTAAATATATTTTACCGGGCGATTTCATTAAATGCGATTTAATCAGGTGAATACGTAAAATTAATATTCAAAGATAAATGCAATAGTTGTGATAAGAGCGATTGATTTCTTTAAATAGCAAGAGTAAAACCTAATGAAAATTTAAGGTATGTTTTTTGAGAGGATGTTATTTTTTTTTATAAAAGATTAAAACTAGCTTTGCCGCTGTTAATGAAACACCTTGTTACCATATCTCTTGTATTTTTTAGCTTAACGCATTTGGCAAAAGCCGAACGTGTTGAAGGGCTTAGAATATTAAATGAATATTGTAACGAGCACAAGATAAGTGTCAACGATTCGGGCAAAAGCACCGTCCAGCTTAATGAAGACCGTAATCCATATTTGTTATCTTATACAAGTCTGGCATTAATCGGAACGCAAACGCCGTTAAAAGTTGAGAAACACATTAGCTCGAATCAGGTAATTACGGATTTAACCATAAGGAAAAAACCGAAAAATAATAGTCCTTAGCTTCCTTTCTAAATAATTTCGTAGCCCATCTATACCAACAACTGCCAAAAGACTTAAGTAAGCCATTGGATTGGTTGTTGTCACACAACAATTTTTTTATAATAAATACGATTAAATATAATGTTAGGATTTTTAGCGAAGATTTTCGGAAGTAAATCAGAAAGAGATATAAAGAGCATCCAGCCGCTGGTTGTTAAAATAAATGAAGAATACGCAAAGTTATCTTCAATAAGCAATGATGAATTGCGTGCAAAAACGGGAGAATTTAAAGATAGAATTGCTACTTTTTTAGCGGATATCGATGGTAAAATTTCAGCTTTAAAAGCGGATGCTGATGGCGAAGATTTAGATCTTCATCAGAAAACAGCAATTTATGATCAGGTAGATGCTTTAGGTAAGGAGCGCGATACTGAATTAGAAAAAGTGCTTTTGGAAATTCTTCCTGAGGCTTTTGCAGTTGTAAAAGAAACTTCCCGCCGTTTAAGCGAAAACGATTATTTAGAAGTTACCGCCACACAGTTTGACAGAGATTATGCTGCGAGAAAAAGCAACGTAAAAATTGTTGGTGATAAAGCACAATGGGCAAACCGCTGGGATGCTGCCGGTACCGAAGTTGTCTGGAACATGGTTCATTACGATGTTCAGTTAATCGGTGGTATTGTTTTACACAGCGGTAAAATTGCAGAGATGGCTACGGGTGAAGGTAAAACCCTGGTAAGTACGCTTCCTGCTTATTTAAATTCACTTGCTGGTCAGGGGGTTCACATCGTAACGGTGAATGATTACCTGGCCCGTCGTGATAGTGAGTGGAACGGTCCTTTATTCGAGTTTCACGGAATTAGTGTCGATTGTATTGATAAACATGAGCCAAACTCTGAAGAAAGAAGAAAAGCCTATGCTGCGGATATCACCTACGGAACAAATAATGAATTTGGGTTCGATTACCTGCGCGACAATATGTCACAAACCCCTGATCAACTGGTTCAGCGCAAATTGCATTTCGCAATGGTTGATGAGGTCGATTCAGTTTTAATTGATGATGCCCGTACACCTTTGATTATTTCCGGTCCGATTCCCCGTGGTGATGAGCACGAATTTTATGAGTTAAAACCACGTATCGAACGTTTGGTAAATGCGCAGAAAGCTTATGTTTCTCAGGCATTAAACGAAGCAAAAAAATTAATCAATGCCGGTAATACCGGAACTGAAGAAGGCGAAGGTGGCTTAGCACTATTACGTGCTTACCGTGGTTTGCCAAAAAATAAGGCTTTAATTAAATTCTTAAGTGAAAGCGGTGTACGTGGTCTGTTGTTAAAAACAGAAAACCATTACATGGCTGATCAATCTAAGAATATGCCTAAAGTAGATTCTGAATTGTATTTCTACATCGATGAGAAAAACAATCAGGTAGAATTAACTGAAAAAGGTATTGAATTGATTACGCAATCTGGTGAAGACCCTAATTTCTTTATCTTACCTGATGTTGGTACTGAAGTTGCCGAATTGGAGAAATCTGATTTGCCTTTAGATGAAAAGGTAGTAACAAAAGATGCTTTAATGCGTGACTATTCTGTTAAAGCAGAACGTATTCACTCTGTAAATCAGTTATTAAAAGCCTATACTTTATTTGAAATTGATGTTGAATACATCATTGATGAAGGCAAAATTAAAATTGTTGATGAGCAAACCGGTCGTATTATGGATGGCCGCCGTTACTCAGATGGTTTACACCAGGCAATTGAAGCTAAAGAAAATGTAAAAGTTGAGGATGCAACTCAAACTTATGCGACTGTAACCCTGCAAAATTATTTCCGCATGTACCACAAACTTTGCGGTATGACGGGTACGGCAACAACAGAAGCAGGCGAGTTCTGGTCTATTTATAAATTAGATGTAGTTGAAATTCCAACAAACAGAAATATTTCGAGAGCAGATCAACAGGATTATGTTTATCGCACGGTTCGTGAAAAATACAATGCCGTTGCAGACGAGATTGTAAAATTAACCGAAGCTGGTCGCCCGGTTTTGGTGGGTACAACATCTGTTGAGATTTCAGAGTTATTGAGCCGTATGCTTAAACTCCGTGGAATCAAACACAATGTATTGAACGCCAAAATGCACCAGAAAGAGGCAGATATCGTTGCCGAAGCTGGTCAGGCTGGTCAGGTTACGATTGCAACCAACATGGCTGGTCGTGGTACCGATATTAAGTTAGGTGCAGGCGTTAAAGATGCGGGTGGTTTAGCGATTGTAGGTACAGAGCGTCATGAATCCCGTCGTGTCGACAGGCAGTTACGCGGTCGTGCAGGTCGTCAGGGTGATCCGGGTTCATCCCAGTTCTTCGTTTCACTGGAAGATAATTTAATGCGTTTGTTTGGTTCTGAAAGAATCTCCAGCATCATGGTTCGTATGGGTATTGAAGACGGTGAGGTTATCCAACATTCCATGATTACCAAATCCATTGAACGTGCTCAGAAAAAAGTAGAAGAAAATAACTTTGGTATTCGTAAACGCCTATTGGAGTATGATGACGTGATGAATTCTCAACGTACCGTAATTTACGCGAAACGTAAGAATGCTTTATTTGGCGAACGCTTAGATGTTGATATGAACAACATGGTTTTCGATGTTGCTGAAGATATTGTTAATGAGTACAAACAGGAAGCAAATTTCGATGGATTTAAATTAGAGGTAATTAAAAACTTCTCATTGGATACTGCGATTACCGAAAAAGAATTCTCTTCGACTAACGCAGCGCAATTAACTGAAAAGTTATTTGAAGAAGCTGAAACATTTTACGCCCGTAAATCGGAAGCCATAATTCAACAATCTTTACCGGTTTTAACGCAGGTGTACGAAGAACGCGGTGAGCATATCGAACAAATTGTTGTTCCCTTTACTGATGGCATCCGTGGCATTCAGGTCGCTGTAGATTTGAAAAAAGCAATTGATAATAAAGGAAAAGAAGTAGTTCGCTCATTTGAGAAAACAATTGTTCTTGCGTTGATTGACGATAGCTGGAAAGAGCATTTACGTGAAATGGATGATTTAAAACAATCTGTTCAAAATGCAGTTTATGAGCAAAAAGATCCATTGGTGATTTACAAAATGGAGGCCTTTAACTTGTTTAAAAACATGCTTACCGCAGTTAATAAAGAAGTTGTAAGTTTCTTATATAAAGGAGGTATTCCTGTTCAGCAAGAACCTGAAGATATTAAAGAAGCCCCGGCACCGAAAAAACAACCTAAGTTACAAACGACTAAACAAGAGTTTGGTCGTGAAGAGCCAGGAATTGAATTTGGAGACACCCGCGAAGCTGTTCCTCAGCAGCCAATCCGTAAAGAAGCTACAATTGGTCGTAATGAACCTTGCCCATGCGGAAGTGGTAAGAAATACAAAAACTGCCACGGAGCGAATTTGTAGAATATATTAAATTATTATAGCCGGATTTTGAAAAAAATCCGGCTTTTTTATGCAACTGGAAATCCAAGTTAATTTTAGGATTTTTGATTTATGGAAACATTGACTATTAAAGTTCCAGAAGAGAAAAGTTCAGCTGTTAAGGCAATACTTAAGCAATTCGACGTCACTATTATTGATAAAACCAAATCAGGAACTTTAGATTTATCTCCCGAACAGGAAAAAGAAATTATTTCATCCCAAGATCAAGTAAAAAAAGGCTTTTATGTAGAGCAATCTACTCTTGATGATGAAATTAATGAATGGCTAAAAAAGTAATCTGGACACACAAAGCAAGAATTAAACTATATGTAATTCTTGAATACTATGCTGAGCGAAATGACAGCAAAAAATATTCGGCAAAGCTTTATAAAAAGTTTAATCAAGAGATTAAATTGCTGCTGAAGAATCCTGAACTTGGTATTCAATCATCAGTTAAGAATATACGTGGTTTAATAGTCCTGAACTATATCATTTTCTATGAAAACACTTCTGATCAGCTAATAATTTACACACTTTGGCCTACTAATTAAAATCCTGATAAGTTGATTGTTTAAATTAAAGCATTTGCACAACCCATAAAGAATGCCGAATTTTGCAAGAAGTTCGGCATTCCTGTTTCTAGCCTGGCCGAATTTCTACAACCATGAAAATAATTTATACTATTGCCTTTTTCCTCATAATATTTAAAGCTTCTTTTGCGCAAAAAGGGGAGGTAACAGTTGTAAAAGATCCTTTAATCGATAGTTTAATCGCAAAAAGAATAGAAGTTTACAGGACCGGTGGCGATGTTACCTTAAAACCGAATAAGCCTGTTGTATCTGATTATGGCTACCGCGTTCAGGTTTTTTATGGTTCTGACCGTCGGGAAATGTTTAATCAGCAAGCCCGTTTTAAAAGCAGCTACCCAAAAATAAACACCTATATCGTTTATAAAGAACCAAATTATTATTTACGTGTTGGCGATTTTCGTACAAGGCTCGAAGCTCAACGATTAATGAGCGAACTCAGAGCCACTTTTCCTACGCTATTTATTTTCAGGGAAAAAATTAATGCGCCAATCCTAGATACCACAACTGATGATCAAAAATAAAATTAAAGACTTAGCCGAAAGTATATTCAATGATGTTGTCGGCTATCGTCGTCATATTCATGCAAATCCCGAACTATCTTTTAAAGAATTCGAAACTTCTCTTTACATTAAAGATAAACTTACAAATTGGGGCATTGAGTTTACCGATTGTGCGAATACCGGTGTGGTTGGCTTAATTAAAGGTGATCTGCCTTCTGAAAATGTAATTGCTTTAAGAGCCGATATGGATGCGCTGCCAATCCATGAAGCAAATGACAAACCCTATATTTCAAAAAACCACGGCGTAATGCATGCCTGCGGACATGATGTGCACACTTCTTCCCTTTTAGGAACGGCGTTTATTTTAAATAAATTGAAAGATGAATTCGGCGGCACAATAAAGCTAATCTTTCAACCGGCTGAAGAATTATTGCCTGGCGGAGCAAGCATTATGATAAAAGAAGGCGTGCTCGAAAACCCGAAACCTCAGGCTATTGTTGGCCAACACGTAATGCCTTTGATTGATTCCGGCAAAGTCGGTTTCCGTTCTGGAATTTATATGGCATCGACTGATGAATTATATGTTACGGTAACAGGGAAAGGCGGCCATGGCGCACAACCTCATCAGAATATCGATCCTGTTTTAATTGCTTCGCACATTATAATAGCCCTTCAGCAGATTGTTAGCCGTAACGCCGATCCGCGCTTGCCATCGGTTTTATCTTTCGGTAAAGTAATTGCAAATGGTGCAACCAACATCATTCCGAATGAAGTGAAAATTGAAGGTACTTTCAGGACTCTGGATGAAGACTGGAGAAATGAGGCACACAAGCGCATGAAGAAAATGGCTGAAGGCATTGCTGAAAGCATGGGTGGAAGTTGTGATTTTGATATTCACAGAGGTTATCCTTTTTTAATTAATGAAGAGAAACTAACCGCCAACGCAAGAAGCTTCGCTGAAGACTTTTTAGGTAAGGAAAATGTGGTCGACTTAGATATCTGGATGGCGGCGGAAGATTTCTCCTTTTATTCGCAAGTGACTGATGCTTGTTTTTATCGTTTAGGAACAGGGAACGTTGCAAAAGATACAACGTATTCCGTACATACACCTAGATTCGATATTGATGAAGACGCTCTTAAATTATCAACCGGCTTAATGGCTTATATCGCAGTTAAACAGCTGGGAAATTAATGATGTTGTAAAAAGAACAATGTAAGGAACCGGGCGGTCATATACTGGTTTTGCGGAATCCATTCACATCATTCATAATTTTAAAAGGGCATCATTTTTGAATACAATGCATCACATGAAAAAAATACTTCTTCTAATAACGTTATCATTATTTTTTCTAAAAGGAAACAGTCAGGTTATCGACCGGTTCAATCCTGATACGGTCAAAACAATAACATTAGACTCTACAGTAAATATTAAGGCCGAAAAATTAAACGTAGAAACTTTCATAAGAGCCGTAATGAACGATACAAGCTTTTATCAGGCTTTTCGCGATATGAAACGTTATAGTTTTATTGCAGAAAATCGAATTTATAGCTACGATAAAAAGAACAAGGTTGATGGTAGGATTTACCGCAAGATAAAACACAACAACAGCGGCCCTTATAAGATGGAATATCTTGTTAAAGAAGATGAGGGTAAAATGTATAAAAAGAACGGTAAATACCAGTTGTACACGGTAGAAATGTTCGATTATATATTCATGAATGCTTATAATACCGATTTTGTTCCGAATGCACCCGCAGGCGATGGAAAAGGTGGCTCCAATGAAAGTTATAAAAACAAGTTAAAGACACTTATTTTCAATCCCGGCAGACCAGTTAAAGTTCCGTTTATCGGAAGCAAAACGGAAATATTCTCCGCGAATATGCGCCAGTATTACGATTATGCTTTTACCAGCGGTACTTACCTTGATTCAATTCCGGTATATCGTTTTAAGGTTTCAGTAAAACCAGATTTAAGCAGCTGGACGAAAGATGGCCTAATGATAAAAGATTTGGTGACCATTTTCGATAAAAGAAATTTTAATATTTTAGGTCGTTACGTCGATATGAAATATAGCAACATGCTTTTCGATTTTGATGTGCAGATGAACATTGAGATGGGCTATTTTGGTGAGGACAAATTGCCGACTAAAATCACTTATCAGGGTAACTGGGATTATCCTTTTAAAAAAGAAGAACGTGCAAGTTTCTTAATTCTACATAAAGATTATAAGCTGGAAAAGGGTAAGTAGAGGCACCTATCGGATAAAAAGATTTATTATCTTTAACCTTCAAAATAATCGATAAAAATGCAATTCTACTTTCCATCAAAATTTAAAATATTCCTTCTTTTATTATCTTTTTTAACCACATTTTCGCAGGCGCAGGTTTTAACTTCGAAGCAAATAGATAGCGTTGTAGAAAAGACTTTAAGCACTTTTAATGTTCCCGGAATCGCAGTTTCAGTTATTAAAGATGGTAAAATTATTCATCTTAAAGGTTACGGTGTTCGCTCGATAAAAACAAATAAAAAGGTTGATGAAAATACGCTTTTTGGTGTGGCTTCTAATACAAAAGCTTTTACCGCCGCAGCTTTAGGTATGCTTGTTGATGAAAAGAAAATTACCTGGGATACTAAAGTTACCGATGTTATTCCCGAATTTAAAATGTACGATGCCTACGTTACTTCAGAATTTACAATTCGCGATTTATTAACGCATCGAAGCGGTTTAGGTTTGGGAGCAGGGGATTTAATGATTTGGCCCGATTCATCAACAGTTGATAAAAAACAACTTATTCATAACCTTCGATATTTAAAACCGGTTTCTTCTTTCCGTACAAAATACGATTACGATAACCTGATGTATATTGTAGCGGGAGATGTTGTTGCTCGTGTTTCCGGAATCCCATATGAAAATTTTATTGAAAATAAGTTTTTCAAACCGCTAGGGATGACTAAAACTGCTGCCTCCTGGTATCGCCTGAAAGATAAATCGAATGTGATAGACGGCCATGCACCGTACGAAGGAAAATTGCTTCCGGTAGGATTGAGTTTTGGAGAAGTAGCCAATGCGGCAGGCGGAATCTATTCGAGTGTTACCGATATGAGTAAATGGGTAACCGCAATGATTAATGGTGGGAAGTATGGCGAAAACCTAAGTAATAAATTATTTAGTTCTGCCATTCATAAAGAATTATGGACACCACAAACCATTATTTCCGGTGGCAATCCTGCTAGTTTTAGCAGCTATGGTTTAGGCTGGTTTTTAAGTAATGTTAATGGCAATTTTCAGGCAACGCACACGGGAGGCTTGTCGGGTATAGTTACGCAGGTCACGATTTTGCCCGATTTAAAACTTGGCATAATTGTGCTGACTAATCAGCAATCTGGTGCAGCTTTTAATGCAATCACCAATTCAATTAAAGATGGCTACTTAGGAATTAAAGGTCAGGACAGAATTAAAACCTATAACGATAACAGGCTTAGAAATGAAAAGCAGGCTAGTGAACTCGTAACAAAAGTTTGGGCAGATATTGAAGCGCAGCAAAAAGCAGCTACTGTAAAACCTGATGTAAAAAATTACTTTGGCATCTTTAAAGATGCCTGGTTTGGAGAAGTTACGATTAGTGAAGTGAATGGCAAAATGCATTTCCAGGCTAAAAATGCACCGAAGTTGCGTGGCGACATGACGTTCTATAAAGGAAATACTTTCATCGTAAAATGGTATGACAGAAGTCTGGACGCCGATGCTTTTGTAAACTTTACATTAGACAACAGTGCAATTGCTAGCGGATTTAAAATGGAATCAATTTCACCGCTGACCGATTTCAGCTTCGACTTTCAGGATTTAGATTTTACAAAAACCAATATAAAATAAATACTATGAGAACCACATTAAAAATCACCTTATTCTTTTCAGTTTGTATACTACTTTTCACCTCAATGACATTTAAACCGAAGCGAATTATCTTTTTTGGCGATTCGATTACACAACAGGGCGTATCGGCAAAGGGCTATGTTACGTTAATAAAGAAAGCGCTAGATTCAACTAAGTACACAGTTATGGGTGCTGGAATCGGCGGAAATAAAGTGTACGATTTGTATTTACGCCTGGAAGATGACGTACTCAATAAGAAACCTGATTTAGTGGTTATCTATGTTGGGATAAATGATGTTTGGCACAAACAATCCTCTCACACAGGGACAGATTATGATAAATATTTAAAGTTTTATCAGGCACTGATTAACAAAATTCAGGGTGTAGGCAGCAAGGTGGTTTTAGTTACACCTTCGGTAGTCGGCGAGAAAAAAGATGGTACGAATGAACTCGACGCTGATTTAAATAAATATGCTGAAGGAATCAGACAGTTGGCAGCTAAAAATAATCTGCCTGTTTGCGATTTAAGAAAAATATTTGCCGATTATGAAGCAAAAAATAATCCTGAAGATAAAGAAAAAGGAATTTTAACCGTAGATAGAGTACACTTAAATGAGACGGGGAATAAACTTGTTGCAGACCAGCTATTGCCTTTGGTGAAGTAATCCCCCTAGCCCCCTAAAGGAGGAATTAGAAGCAATTAAGTAAGCAAAATTTAAAAATAATCTATAAACGATAGAAAGAATACCATTTAGGGGTTTGAGGTAATCGCCGGAATGGGTGTCAAACGCCCAGTCTTGATACTTGATACTAATTACTTGATACTATTTTGATAAACCGCGAAACGATAGATAAGATAATGGATACCGCCCGGATTGAGGAGGTAGTAGGGGATTTTGTGCACTTAAAAAAACGCGGAACAAGTTTAATTGGCAATTGTCCTTTTCATGGGGAGAAGACACCTTCATTTCACGTATCGGTAACTAAAGGCATTTACAAGTGCTTCGGTTGCGGAAAAGGTGGCGATTCGGTTCGTTTCATAATGGACCATGAAAAGTACAATTATCCTGAAGCATTAAAGTTTTTAGCCAATAAATACAATATTGAGGTTGAAGAAACGGAACTGACACCACAGGATACCGAAGCGCAGAATGCAAAGGAAAGTTTATATATCGTTTCTCAATTTGCAGCTGCATTCTTTGTAAAACAACTTTGGGAAACTGATGAAGGTAAGGGAATCGGACTTAGCTATTTCAAAGAGCGTGGTTTCAGAGAAGATATTTTAAAGAAATTTGAAGTCGGTTATTCTCCTGACGTTTGGGATGCCATGACCCAAAGTGCCATAAATGGAGGGCATAAGTTAGAATTTCTGGAGCAAACCGGTTTATCGATTAAAAATGATAACGGTAAAATTTACGATCGCTTTCGTGGCCGGGTGATGTTCCCGATTCATAATTTCACAGGCAGGATAATCGGTTTTGGTGGAAGAACTTTAAAGACAGATAAAAATGTTCCGAAATATGTAAACTCGCCTGAAAGCGAAATTTACCATAAGTCGAATGTGCTTTATGGTCTGTTTCATGCTAAAAAGGCAATCAGGGATTTAGATAACTGTTACCTGGCGGAAGGTTATGCAGATGTACTTTCCGTCCATCAGGCAGGAATAGAAAACGTTGTTGCTTCATCAGGAACTTCTTTAACTGTCGAGCAAATTAAACTTATCGGGCGTTTTACCCAAAATGTAACCATCCTTTTTGATGGTGATGCAGCGGGGATAAAAGCATCGTTACGGGGTTTGGATATGATTTTGGAAGAAGGCCTGAACGTTAAGATCGTTTCCTTTCCTGACGGGCATGACCCCGATTCCTATATGCACCATGTGGGTGCAGGTGCTTTTAAAATTTATCTGGAAAACAACCGCAAAGATTTCATTCTTTACAAAGCCAACGTTTTGCTTAAAGATGCCGGCGATGATCCTATAAAAAGGGCAGGAATTATTCGGGATATTGTAGAAAGTATCGCAAAAATCCCTGATCCGATTAAGGCTTCGGTTTTTATTCGCGAAAGCAGTAGTTTGTTAGAAATTGAAGAGCGGATTCTGCTCTCTGAGCTTAATAAAATGCGCGCCGCGAAGAGTAAGAAATCTTTTGAAAGCAATCAGCGGTCAAATAATACAAACCATAATTCATATGCTTCGGGTGCGCCGGAAACACTTGGTCCGCCGGATGATTTGTGGGATGATAATGCAGGTTTTATAGAGCAAAAAGCTGTCAATGAAGATGAACCTCAGGAGCAAGAAATTCTGCGGTTAATGCTTGCTTATGGTCATATAATGGTAAATTGGGATCAAAACGAAAATTTATATATCGGCTCTTTCATATTACAAAATCTAAGTGATGTTGTTTTTAGGAGAAGTCTTCACGATAAAATTATTAAGCATTATTGGAATAAGGCGGAAAAGGGTTACCTGCCTACTGAAAAAGACTTTATTCAAAATCCGGATAGAGAAATTTCTGATTTAGCCATAACACTTTCTACAAGTAAATATCAGCTTAGTGACAATTGGTTAAAAAAGCACCTTATTTATGTGAAAGATGAAACCATGGATTTGAAGAAAACAATATTAGGAGGCATCTATCATCTAAAGAAAAATAAAATTGAGATAATTAAGAAAGATATTCTATCCGAGTTGAAATCTGAAAAGGATTTTACAATTCAAGAAGAATTGATGGTAAGATATTCTAATATTAAAAGAGTTGAAAAAATTATTGCAGATTTTTTAGGAATTAGTATTCTAGAATAAATGGCAACTCACAACGATTTGGGTAATATAGGTGAAGGAATTGCCAAAGCGCATCTCGAAGAAAGTGGCTACGAAATTCTCGATGAAAACTGGGTTTATGGCAAGGCTGAAATTGATTTGATCGCTTACAAAGAGGGAGTAATGATTTTTGTAGAAGTTAAAACCAGAAGTTCAGTCGCATTCGGTCAGCCGGAAGATTTTGTACAAAAGGCAAAGCAGCAACAAATGGAAATTGCTTCGCTTCAATATATTGAAATCATGAGTCATAAAAATGATATCCGTTTCGATATTATTGCTATAACATTTAAAAAAGACAACACTTATAATTTAAACCACATTGAAGATGCTTTCTGGCCTGAAGATTAACCCTTGCAAAATTTTACTCCTGATTGCTGTAACCATCAATTTTGCCAGTTCCTGCAAAGATGATCCTGCTGCAGGTTACAGTACTTTCATTACACCTGCTATGGGTTCAGCTTTCGCTGAGGGCAAAGAAATTGATTTGAAAATTGATTTTGCTAAAGGAAGAAAAATTGATTCTGTTGTCTATTTATTGGATTCGACAAAAGTTGCATCTGTCAACGATACAATTGGCGTAAAGATTAAAACCGGCGATGTTAAACTTGGAAACCATTTAGTCACCGCGAAAATTTATTCAGGTGAAAAATCAAATGATATAACTTCAAATATCATTGTTCTGGCTTCAAAATCTCCTGAATTATTTACTTACAAAGTTGTAACCAAATTGCCTCATGATACTTCGGCTTATGTAGAAGGTTTAGAATATACTGATGGTTTTTTCTATGAAGGAACCGGGGAGAAAGGCAAATCTGATTTACGTAAAGTTGATGTTCAAACAGGGAAAGTTTTACAAAGAGCAAAGTTAGATACAGCTCTATTTGGCGAAGGTATAATCCTGGTTGGAAATAAAATTCTTCAATTAACATGGCAGGATAAAAAAGCTTTCGTTTACGACAAAGATACATTTAAACAACTTGCCGAGTTGCCTTATTCCAGGGATGGGTGGGGCTTGACCTTCGACGGCCAAAAAATTTATGCATCAGATGGTACAAACACCATTTATTCCTTAGATAAAAACACTTATCAAAAAATAGGTTCTATTGATGTTTTTGATGATAAAGGTGCGCGGGATAATATAAACGAACTGGAATATATCGATGGAAAAATATATGCTAATGTTTATCTAACAAACGATATTATAATTATTAATCCCGAAAATGGTGCAATAGAAGGTAAGATAGATTTAACCGGTTTATATTCATCAGAAAATTTTAAAACTGATTGGGATAAAAGCAATAACGTGCTAAATGGAATTGCTTACGATAAAGCTGGTAAGCGACTCTTCGTTACCGGTAAAAAATGGCCTTATATTTATGAAATCAAAATAACAAAGAAATAATTAATATTTTAAGTCGAGAGGACAAAATGAGGTAAGCCACAGATTAACAGATTATTTTGCTCAAAAATTTAAATCTGTTAATCTGTGGCTATTTTTAAACCAGAATCCTGCCTTATCTTACAATCCCTCAATCCTGGTCACTTTTTATTAGGTTTGCTTAAAACACCGTTGAAATTTATTGGCTGTTTATTATTGCTGTTGACCATTAATGTAGCATAGCCATTCACAGAAACGGATAAAGCCATCTGGTAGTTTTCAGTATTTAAATCTTTTGTTTTAATGTTTACCAAATAGGAACCTTTTTTATTCTTTGTTTGAGTATAACTGAATTTTTTTGATGTAAACTTTATTCCACCTTCTGTTGGATTATAGGGAGCCGAAAAGGATCTTCCATAATAAGGCAGATATGCAACAATGCTGTCAGGTGTAACGATAAAATCGTAAGCAGCACCAGAAAGATTGATTACGCCTCCACCTTGCGAGCCAAGGAAATTTCTTAAAACCTGGTTTATTTCCTGGTTGGACATAGGCATTGCAGTATTTGCCGTAAAAACATAATTTTTATCAGCAATTATCCTGGCTGTAGTTTGTTTATCTGTTTGTGAGAATGCCTGAGCAATTGATGCTAAAAACAAAATGCTTAGAAGTTTTATATGTTTCATTATGTGTGTTTTTGAATGTATAACAAATTAAAGATGTTGAAGTTTAGGCAATTCCATAAACCAAAACCGATATTTCAAAAATCCTACATAAAGATAACCAATAAACGAACATTTAAAAAAGCGGCACCAATTACGAATGCCGCTACCTTAATCCCCAAAAAATACTAATTAAACCGTTACAGAAAGCGTGTTACCAGAGACTGTTGGCGTGTAAACTTTTAGCGCTGAGGTTGTTCCACCATCATTTGGTTGCGCCAGAATAGCTCCGGCGGGGGTGTATCTCGAAGCATGTAAAGCACATTGAATATAATTGTTTGCCTGAACCCAGTTTAATGCACCTCCCTGATGGGGGCAAATAGCTTGCGTTGCAACAAATGAACCCGCATTATTCCCTGTTGCGGTACGAATGAATAAAATTCCATTAACCGTAAGCGAAGCACCAACTGCCAAAAGCTGGCTGTTTAAGTCGACGCTGGCAGTCGTGCCGGTTGAAGGACCACCGCCACCCGGATTGTTTGGTTGCGGATCGCTGCCTTTACTTCCGCAGCTTGACAAACACGAACCTGTGCAAACTAGTGCAATTCCTAGTCCTAATGACTTTATAAAATCGTTACGCTCCATAATTTATTTTTAATTTATGTTAGAATGTTACTTAGCTTTCTTGTTATCAAAGGAAAATCTCCGTGCAATACTGAAACCCCAGCGGTATTGACCTTTTAACCAGGATGTGTTGGTGTCTGTAATAAATTGCGACTCTTGTATTGCTGTAGCATTGGTAAAGTTGAGGTGGAAAATATGTCCTCCCGTATCGAATTCAAGTCCGGCGCCAAGCGTATTGTAAAATTGATTTCCAGAGGTGCTTTCTAAGTACGCTTTTTGAGTAGCATTTCTAAATGGAATGGTATAATCAGCAACAAATGCCATGCGTTTGGTGATTTTTATGCGGCCCCCAACTGATAATGCAAATAGATCATTTTCATCACCAAAAGCCGTAAAATTCCGGTGTATGTAAGATGGCATTAAAAGCATCGAAAAGTCGGCGTTGAATTTTCTGGCGATAACTGCCTGGACCACGTAAGCCAAACGGTCCTGAAATTCGCTGTATGCATTTGCAACGGTCGGATCTTCAGATGCCTTTCCAGCTGCTATTGTTGTACTTCCAAATAATGTGACCGCTAAAGGCGTTTTTTCATCCGTGGTTTGTTCAAGAAGGCGGTATTTTAGATCCCCTTCATAGAGTTGGGTAACTATTCCTGCACCTTTTGCTCGTGCTATTCCTATCGATAATCTATCGCTAATTCCATAATCAAAGCCTATGCGTATATCGGTCGATTGATCCAATCCAAAGAAATTTTTAATACCACCAGCGTTTCCGGCAATATCCCCAAACCGGTGGTCGACCCTGAAATCCATTTCATTTTTGTAAATGGTTTCATTGGTTTGTATGTTAATTAGCTTTGGGGATTTAAATGTGGCTTTTACATTTTTTTTTTCAACAGGCATATTCAATGCATTTTCAAGAGAATCCTGCGCAAAAACTACAGCAGGAAAAAAAAATGTAATCAGGTATAAAAGAGATCTTAGATAGTATTTCATAAAATTTTATTTTTTAGGTTGATAAATAGCAGTCATTTTAACTAAAATCGTTTCAGCAATTTGTTTAAAAACAATGGTTGGAATTTTGATATTATGGTCAGCAAGTTTTACATTAAATGTTGAAGACGCTTTCGCCTCACCGTTGGTGATAACCAGCAATCCTTTCGTTGTATATTCTTTGGTTACGCCATGAATCTGAAGATTGCCTTTTACAGTTATTGGATAACTGCCAGGTTTTGAAAAATCAATTTGTTCTAAAATTTTTCCTTTGAAATCTGAGGTAGGAAATTTATCACTTTCCATATAATTCTCATTAAAGTGTTCCTGCATTAACTTTTTCTTAAATTGGAAAGAGGTATTGCTGATCTTGAAAATGATATTATTGGATTTTGTATCAATTGCCGAAGCACCCGATTTGCTTTCTGCATCAATATCTTCCACCGGTGTTGAGGAATAAAATGAAGACGTTACGCTTTTACTTACCCATACCTGGGCTTTTAAACCTGTGTATAAAAATAAAGCTGTTAATGTGATAAATAACTTTTGCATCTGTTTGTTATTAAGTGAACTATCCTGACAAGGTTTTTAGTCTATTATTTTATTCCGGTGTATTTCTATCGAACCATGCCTTTAGCAATGCAAGCTCATTTGTAGTCAGTGAACCACCTTTAGGCATTGCTTTTGTAACGAGTACGCTATTGGCAACCCTCGCATCTTTTACAGAAGCCAGACCGTTAAACAACCAGACTGTTTTTATTGCGCCATTTTGGCCATGGCAACTGGCACATTTAGTTTGAAAAAGGGCACCAGCAAAATTAGAATAGGTTACGTTTGCTGTTGTAACTGCTATCGGACCCTCCGGTTTTATTTCCGCTGCTTGTTTCTTGGAACAGGCAAAAAGTAACGCAATTAGTGATGCTGATAATAAAATTGAAATTGGTTTCTTCATAATTGATTGTTTGAAAAGGAACTGAACATGTTTGATTTAATCTTATATTATGGCTTTTTGGCATTATGTTTATCGTACCTGCTTGAACAGACAAGTACAATAGCATAAGAAAAGCAGCAAGTAGAATTGCGATAACCTGTTTCTTTGCAGTCATGCCAAAATGATTTAATGTTTTGTAGTCTCTGTAAATGAATTGAGTTGATTTTCATAACAGAATTTTAAGCCATTACGGAGGTTTCGGTTGATTGGTTGCCTGTAAAAAAATAAAAATGCAGGGCAGATTATTTTTCCGATGGCCACACTAAGCTTCATCCAAAATATAGATACAACTCAAATGGAGGCAAGAATTATGAGAATTTTTTGATAAAAAAAACCGCCGCATAATTAAATGCGACGGTTTCGATTTAGTCTTTTTAGATTTTTTAATTAAAATCTTCAGCTTTCAAAGGCGGGTTTATTTTTATTTCTTTTAATGAAATATTGAATTCCTGAGAAGCCTGTGGCGTTTGTACAGTTTGAATCATCGTATGAGGAAGCAAGACATCACCAACTTTTTTATAATCAGCATACTCAGTTGTTTGATTGATTTCAACACCATTTTTTGTCGTGGCGTTTTCCTCCTTTACCAATAAGCCAGAATTTACATCATAATATTCAGTTTTCTTTTTACCCGTAGCAGATGTTACAATTATTTTATAAGTATCGGCAGAACCAACTTTTGCTGTTCCGGCTGCTGCTAATTTACTGCCATCAGTTCCGTAAAAAAGCTGGTTGAAAATTCCTTTATCTGCTTTAGCTTCTGCAACTTCTTCAGCCGTCAGATCCGCTTTTTT
>Ga0247809_1000215_pt1 | contig 29898 bp, 15 predicted proteins | sample UWRJL104311B1_FD_180951 | JGI IMG/M metagenome (GOLD analysis project Ga0247809, IMG submission 180951) | Plant litter microbial communities from Arlington Agricultural Research Station in Wisconsin, United States - UWRJ-L104-311B-1 | ecosystem: Environmental > Terrestrial > Plant litter >...
ATCATTTTAGTTCCGGTATCTGCTTGTTGGTAATTATTGGTAACGGCAATAGAATAAAATTCTCCTACCGAATTATCTCCTTTTAATACACAAGAAGGATATTTCCAGGTTACAGCAGAACCTGTTTCTACTTGTGTCCATGAAATTTTAGCGTTTGTTTCGCATAAACCTCTTTTGGTCACGAAGTTGTAAACTCCACCTTTTCCTTCTTTGTTTCCAGGAAACCAGTTTTGAACGGTAGAATATTTAATTTCTGCATCATCCAAAGCGATTAATTCAACCACAGCAGCGTGCAATTGATTTTCGTCACGGCTTGGTGCTGTACAACCTTCAAGGTATGAAACGTAGCTTCCAGCATCTGCAATAACAAGCGTTCTTTCGAATTGTCCTGTTCCTGCCTGATTAATTCTGAAATAAGTTGAAAGTTCCATTGGGCAACGAACGCCTTTTGGAATATAACAGAAACTTCCGTCAGAGAAAACCGCTGAGTTTAATGCTGCGTAGAAGTTGTCCTTTTGAGGTACAACTGTTCCTAAATATTTACGAACTAATTCTGGATGTTCTTTGATAGCTTCAGAAATAGGACAGAAAATAATTCCTTTTTCTCCTAATGTTTTCTTGAAAGTAGTAGCCACAGAAACAGAATCGACCACAATATCCATAGCGACATTGTTCATCATTTTTTGTTCGTCAACCGAGATTCCTAACTTTTTGTACATTTCTAAAAGTTCCGGATCTACATCATCCAAAGTTTTGTTTGGATCTACTTGTTTTGGAGCTGAATAATAAGAAATCGCCTGAAAGTCTGGTTTTACATAATGAACATTTGCCCATTCCGGTTCAATCATTTCTTTCCAGGCACGAAAAGCCTCGATGCGCCATTCGGTCATCCATTCCGGCTCTTCTTTTTTAAGAGAAATAGCTCTTACGATATCTTCGTTTAAGCCAATAGGAAACGTCTCCGATTCTATATCGGTATAAAATCCGTATTCGTATTCTTTCGTTTCGAGTTCGATTTTTAAATCGTCTTCTGTGTATTTTGACATTTTTTAGTTTTTTAAAACGCTTAAAATAAATTTCTTAAGCGTTTAAATTTTTGCTTTTAGACTTTAATTTATAGCGAAAAAGATTCTCCGCAACCACAAGTTCTGCTTGCATTTGGATTGTTAAACACAAAACCTTTTCCGTTTAATCCGCCTGAAAATTCAAGAATTGTTCCGGCTAAATATAGAAATGATTTTTTTTCAACTGCAATCGTTATGTCGTTGTCTACAAATATTTTATCGTCGTCGCCTTTGGCTTTGTCAAATTTTAAATCATAAGACAAACCAGAGCATCCGCCACTTTTCACGCCTACTCTTACATAGTCGTGTGCAGCATCAAAACCATCATCTTTCATCAAGTCGATGATTTTCTTTTTGGCTGTATCAGAAACTTTTATCATTGTTTATGGTATTTATTTTTTGCTTTCATTTAAATCTGCATTTCAAAATCGTAATTAATTGATTATATTTTAAAGTGCTGTCTTTCAATGTTGAAATAAAATTATCTGCAAAGATACGACTTAAAAACCTTTTTCCATAACGCTTCACATTATTATAACAAATGTTAAAATAGATATTAGTTATATTGCTAAATCAAATATCATTGTTAATGTGGTTTATTTGTTTATAAGAGTTTTTATCGAAAATTCAAAAAGCTGCCAATTTCATAAGATTTACTTGTTAATAGTTACTACTAAGTGTTAAAAAAGCGTATATATACGCATTACAGACATTTTTTTATTGTTACTTTTGCGAAAAATTGGGAGGAATTATGAAAAAACAATACATAAATAAGTGGATTAAAGCACTTTTAGTAGTATTTTTTGTTTTTGGAATAGGTGCTACAGTCTTTATTTTTAGTGAAGAATTACATGAGACTGATAAGAATATCAAGAAGATAGCAACAGATCAGAAATTTAGTGAATCAAGTTCTGAGTCACTTTCTCAAAAAAATATTTTAGATTCTTTAAGTACTTTAAAACTAGCTTATGATGTAGCTATTTTAGAGAAAACTTCTTTGTCTCAACAATTAGAACTTGAAAAAAGAAACATCGAAAACCTGATGGAAATTATAAAAGCTTCTAAAAATCCTTCTGCTGAGCAAATTCAGGTCTATCGAAAACAGCTTTCAGACATGAAAATCGCATTAGAATCTAAAGTGATTGAAATTAAAAAATTAAAATCTCAGAATAAAAATTTACTTAGCGAAATAGAAAGTCAGAATGTCGTCATGTACAAACAAAAGACAGAGAATGACACTTTGGTTTCTAAACAAAAAAAATTAGAATCGACCTTAAAAGATGCTTCGAAGCTGGTGACAAATAATTTTAGTGTAATAGCGCTTAAGGAAAAAAAATCGGGACAAGAACTGGAGACACAGAAAGCAAAAAATACTAAAAAGCTAAAAGTAAGTTTTTCTGTTAATGGGAATGCTGTTGCAAAAACAGGAAAAAAAGTTTTTTATATTCAGGTTTTAGATCAGAAAAATAAGGTTCTGGGTGAAAATAAATTAATTGAATTTGGAAATGATAAAGCTCTGGTTTATAGTTTTATTGTGGCCGTAGATTTTCAGGGAAAAGCGGCAAATGTTTACGGGATTTTAAATGCTGATGAAAGTGCATTTAAAAAAGGAACTTATTTTGTCAACTTCTTCGACAAACAGGAAATAATGGGAAGCACGTCGATTACGCTTGAATAATAATCGCTGACTTTTAGCCCACGGATTTTACTGATCTAACAGATTGACACAGATTTTTTTATTTGTGCCAAAGTTTGAAAATTTGATTAAACTAAAAAAATCTGCGTAAATCCGTAAAATTCGTTTAATCAGTGGGCAATCTTTATATATACAAAAAAATATTATTTAAAGAATGCTTAGTATACAGAGATTGGATTTCCTAGCTTTGTTTTTAATACTAGAAATTTTTTCTCATGAAACTTTACCCAATAGAATCCGGAAATTTTAAGTTAGATGGCGGCGCCATGTTTGGTGTTGTACCAAAAACAATCTGGAACAAAACCAATCCTGCAGATGCCAATAATTTAATTGATATTGCTGCACGTTGTTTACTGATCGAAGATAGAAACCGACTAATTTTAATTGATACCGGAATGGGCGATAAGCAATCTGAAAAGTTCTTTGGCTATTATTCGCTTTGGGGATCTCATTCGATAGATAAATCATTGGCGAAATATGGCTTTAGCCGGGATGATATTACCGATGTTTTTATGACGCATCTGCATTTTGACCATTGCGGAGGAAGTTTACAATGGAACTCAGATAAAACATTTTATGAACCGGCTTTTAAAAATGCTAAATTTTGGACGAACGAAAATCATTGGAATTGGGCAACAAAACCCAACGCCCGTGAAAAAGCTTCTTTTTTATCAGAGAATATTTTACCCATGCAGGAAAGTGGACAATTGAATTTTATAAAACGTCCTGAATCTGATTTTGGCTTTTCGGAAGAAATGAATTTCGGAATTTATTACGTCGACGGTCATACTGAAAAACAGATGATTCCGCACATTCAATATCGGGATAAGACCATTGTTTTTTGTGCCGATCTGTTAGCTACAGCAGGACATATTCCATTGCCCTATGTTATGGGTTATGACACAAGACCTTTATTGACAATGCCGGAAAAATCAAAATTTTTGAATGAAGCAGCGGATAATAATTATTATTTGTTCTTAGAGCATGACGCACACAATCAAATTATAACAGTTGAACATACAGAGAAAGGTGTTCGATTGAAAGAAGTTTTTACTTGTGAAGAGATTCTTTAGAAGATGATTTAAAACATAAAAAAATCCCGTTTTCACTATTTTGAAAACGGGATTTTTTAGTTTAATTAATTGAAATTATTCAACGATGATTTTCTTAACAGAAGCAGCATTGCCATTTATTAAATACACATAATAAACACCTTGTGGTAAGCCAGCTAAGTTTATTGTGTTATTGCTTTCGCCATTGTTAAAAGAGAAAGATTTTACTAATTGACCTAACGAATTGTAAACGTTTGCTTTTTCTAAAACAATGTTGTTGATATGAACCTCACCTTTTGTAGGATTCGGATACATTACCGCTTTATCAAAAACAGAATCTTCAATACCTAAACTGTTACAATTTGAAGAATAAACTGCTTTGGTATCTTTTTTATCCAGCCAATTTTTATTTGAATAATTTTCGTCATCTACGTTTATACAAGTAAGTAGGGGATTGTTTGTAAAATTAGAATAAGTCAGATCAAAATTTTTGTTATTCCCATTTTTCAAATTCAAATACCATAAATTATTAGATGAACAATCAAATTTATTTAACTTAACATTTTTAGTTACATCTAAATTTCCTATTTTATTACCGTTACAAATAAAAGACTCTAAGGCCAGGTGCCTATTCACGTCTAAATTTTCTAGTTTATTATTACTGCAAGTAAAAGTCACTAACGCCGAGTTTTTACTCACATTTAAAGTTCTCAGTAAATTGTTATCACAGTTTAAAGTGGTTATAGCTGGATTATTAGTTATGTTTAAAGTTGTCAATTTATTATAGGAACAATTTAAATTTGTTAAGGCAGTATTAAAAAGCAAACTTAGATCTTCAAAATCGTTAGAAATAGAATTATTACTTACATTTAAATAAGTAAGGGCTTTAAGGTAATATACATTGAGTCCTTTTAATCGATTTGTGTTACAATCTAAATAAGTCAAGAATGTATTTTTGTAAAGATTCAAACCTTCCAGATCATTTTTGGGACAAAACAAAGTAGTTAAAACAGTATTTTCCGTTAAATCAATATTGGAGATTTTATTTGAACCGCAATCTAAGTATGTTAAAGATGTAAAGTCTTCAATTCCTTTTAAATTTGTAATATTGCTGGAAGACACATCTAATGATTTTAGTGAAGCTATATTGGTTGTAATTACTTTTCCATTTTTACCATCAGTATCAAGTCCTATATCTATCAATTTTTGTTCAAAAGCGGGATCAGGGATAAGAGTATAAGGAATATTTTCACCACTGCAGTTGGAGTTGTAAAAAGCTTTTGGATCTTTATTAGGTCCCCAACTCGAAGTGCTGAAAGCGTCAACATTAATGCATGTCAAATTTGGATTGTCGATAAAGTTACGTTTACTCAATCTAAGGTTATTACCATTTTTTACATTCAGGTTAAACAGATTGTTAGAGTTGCAATAAAAAGTAGTTAGAGAACCATTATTTGAAACATCAAGATTCAATAACTTATTATTGGAGCAATCAAAGTAAGTCAATTTAGTATTCTTCGAAACATCTATCTGTGCCAATCGATTATTAGAACAATCAAGATAATTAAAATCAGGATTATGAGGGATTTCTAAACTAGTCAACGGATTATAACTACAGGTTAGTTGAGTAAGCTTTAAATTATTTTTTAGGTTTAAATCTCTTATTTTTAGGCTATGGCAACTTAGGATTTTTAAATTAATATTTTTAGAAACATCAAGAAAATCTATTGTATAATTATATGAACAATTTAATGTCGTTAAAGCAATATTTTTTGAAATATCTATTGAAGACAACTTATTTTTACTACAATCTAAGGAAGTTAATTCAGTAAAGCCTTCAATTCCTGTAAGATCTGTGATATTTTTAGAAGATAAATCAAGAGTTTTCAGGGAAGAAATGTTTGCTGTTAGTACTTTTCCAGAAAAATTACCTGAATCTAGTCCGAGATTTATTAGTTCTAGATGAAATCTTGGATCGGGAATAGCAGTGAACAACCCATCACAAGCTAAGGCATAAGTAGCCCCAGATTCTTTGTTTCCCGTCCAATTTTTATGTGAATAGACTATGTCATCTACAGTGATACATTTCAAATCTTTATTTCCAGCAAAACTTAAATGATAAATAGAATTCCAGTAAAAAGCTTTATTATTTCCATTTTTTACATTTACACTTGTTAGGTAGTTGTCTGTACAATATAAAGATGTTAAAGCTATGTTTTTTGAAGCATCCAGAATTGTTAGTAAATTCGCTGAACAATCTAAAGTGACTAAAGCAATGTGTTTTGAAATATCCAGACTTGTTAATGAGTTCTTGTCGCAAAGTAGCGTGATTAAGGCAGTATTTTTTGAAATATCCAGACTTGTTAATTTATTAGATGTACATTGTAAATTGGTCAAGGCTAATTTTTCAGAAACACCAAGATTTGTTAGTTTATTATTATTGCAAATAATAGTAGTTAAAGAGGAGTTTTTAGAAATATCCACGTTTGTCAGCAAGTTGTTTTGGCAATTTAAAGTAACTAAAGCAGTATTTTTAGTCAGATCTAAAGTTGTCAATTGTTGGCCTTGACAATTTAGTAATGTTAATGCTGTGAAATCTTGGATTCCCGTCAAATCTTTAACTAAACCAACCCCATTACTATTAGCAATAATGTTTAAAGAAGTTAATGTAGAAATATTAGCTGTTAGCACTTTTCCGTCTGTTGGGCCAGAGTCGTAACCAAGAGCAATCAAGTTTTTTTCAAAACTCAAATCTGGAATAAGAGTATATTGCTCGGTTCCTTTAGCATAGATCTGTACATGATCTATAGTGACATTAAACCCGATATTATCAAGAGTATTTAAAGAAATACTCAAATCGTAAGATAAATTTTGATCTGGCGTTAAAGTAGTTTCAACAGCAGTCCAGTTGTTGTTTGTGGCAAAATAACTGGTAGAAAGGGTTGTCGAACTTCCGTTTTTGCTAATGTTTAATACAATTGGGTGAGAGCCGTTATAATTGCTGCTTAAGTATTTGTATTTAAATTTAACTAGATAGGTAACTCCTGCGGTTAAAGGAACTTGTGTTGTGATTTTCGGAATTAAGGTACTATTTGTAAAAGATAGCCTTGCACTATTAAATCCTTCCCAATACTCGGCAGTGTTTTGAGCAACATTGTTTTGAGTTGTCCAATCGGACAATACGGTTGTGCTTGCCCACTTTTCGAATCCACTATTTGGGACTAAATTAGTTTGAGCATAAAAAGTGAAATTTGCCAATAATAAAATTAAAAGTAGTTTTGTTTTCATAAAATTGATTTAGAATTTGCCCTCACAAGTATAACTTATTAATATTGTTTTTCCTTACGGGAAAACGTAATGAGTAATTTATTTTTAATTGTCAAAATTATAAGATTTTATTTACTTTAATGTTGTTATTTATAATATTATTTTATCTATTAGCAAAAAGTGGATACCGAAAAACTAAAAGAGTAGATAAATATAAATTTTATAGATTATCGATTTAGATGATTTTATTGAAAATGCAAATGAATTAGGATTAGTAAACTATTGAATCTGATTAATTAAAAGAAATTAATGGAAGAATTGGAGGGCCAACAGGTAATAATTCTGGATGGAAAGTAGAAGCAGCCTTTATGTATTATATTTATGGAGAAGGTTGTTATTCATGTTAATTGATTTTTTTTTGGAACATGGATTTTACAATTGAAAATCATAACACAGTGTTAATCGTTAGTTTTATGTAACAAAAAATCATAATTTAGGCCCATATTTTAACTTTTATTAAAAATAGATACATGAGTCCTATAAAAATAAATACTTTATCTGCCTTTGCATTGCTTGTATTTGCAGGTTGTAACACTACTTTACAAGCACAAGCTTCTGCTTCTAAAGAGTTGATTACTGCTCCTTTAGCAGTTATTAAAAAAGCACCGCTTAGCGAAAATGAACTAAAAAGATGGAGTCATCTTGATTTAATCAAAGATTCGATTCCGGGAATGAGTGTGGACAGGGCTTACGCCGAATTATTGCAAGGAAAAAAAGGAGTAAAAGTAATTGTAGGGATTGTAGATTCTGGTGTAGATATTGAGCATCCTGATTTACAGGGAATGATCTGGACCAATCCTAAAGAGATTCCGGGTAACGGAATCGATGATGATAAAAATGGTTTTATTGATGATGTTCACGGGTGGAATTTTCTTGGAGATGCAGTTCACGAAAATCTTGAACTGACGCGTATCGTTAAAAAAGGAGATGATGGATCAGCACAATACAAAGCAGCTTTAGCACAATACGAAGAAAAGTCTAAAAAAGTTTTAGAAGACAAAGAACAAGTAGACTTTTTAATCGATGTGCATAATACAATCAAAAAAGAGTTAAATAAAACAGATTATAAATTAGAAGATCTAAGCAAAGTTACTTCGACTGACCCAAAAGTAGCGAGAAGTAAAATGGTGATGACTCAAATTTTGACCAATGCAGGACCAACTTTTAATCCTGAAGCAGAATTAGAAGATTACAGAGAGTCAGTTTACGATCAGTTCAATTATAACTTGAATAAAGAGTACGACGGAAGAAAAATCGTAGGTGATAATCCGGAAGACATCAAAGACAATCATTACGGAAATAATGTTGTTTTTGGCCCGGATAAAGAAAAAGCATTGCACGGAACTCACGTTGCCGGAATTATTGCACAAATTCGTGGTAATGATTTAGGCGGAGACGGAGTTGCAAACAATGTAGAGATATTGACAGTGAGAGCAGTTCCTGACGGAGATGAGTACGATAAAGATATCGCTTTGGCCATTCGTTATGCAGTTGATAACGGAGCAAAAGTAATCAACGGAAGTTTCGGAAAAAGTTTTTCTCCGCATAAAAAATGGGTTTACGATGCGATAAAATATGCAGCTAAAAAAGATGTTTTAATTGTACACGCAGCAGGAAATGACGGATACAATATCGATAAAACAGAAAACATTAACTACCCAAATGACTCTGAAGATAACGTAAAAGAATTTACAAATAACGTAATCACAATTGGCGCAATCAACAAAGCATACGGAGAAAATGTTGTAGCTCCGTTCTCAAACTTCGGAAAAATAAATGTTGATGTTTTTGCTCCGGGCGAAGAAATTTATGCAACTGTTCCAAATAATAAATACAAATATTTGCAAGGAACTTCGATGGCGTCTCCAAATGCGGCAGGAGTTGCAGCATTGATTCGTTCCTATTATCCAAAACTAAAAGCAGTTCAGGTAAAACAAATTTTAATAGATTCAGGAGTAGCACTTCCATCAATGGTGATTTTAGGTGAAAATCCAAATCCCAACGAAAAACCGGTAGCAGTTTCTTCTGCAGAATCATCAAAATCTGCTAAAATGGTAAATGCCTATAATGCTTTGTTGATGGCAGAAAAAATGTCAAAGAAATAAAAAACACAAAATAGTAACCTGATGGAAGAGTGGCAACTCTTCCATTTTTATTGAAAAAATGATGCGAAAAATAATACTACTTTCCTTTTTAAGTTTGGGTTTAAACTCAGCATTTGCACAAAATGCTCCATATTGGCAACAGCATGCTGATTACAAAATGGAGGTTGCCATGGATGTAAAAAACTATCAGTACAAAGGGAAACAAGAATTAGTGTATACCAATAATTCTCCTGATACTTTAAAAAAAGTATTTTATCATTTATTTCCAAATGCATTTCAGCCGGGAAGTGAAATGGATGCACGTTTGCATTTTATAAAAGATCCTGACGGAAGAATGGTAACCAAAATAAAAGGTGCCGACGGAAAGGAAACAAAGCAAAGCCGAATTGAAACTTTAAAATCAAACGAAATAGGGTTTCTAAAAATCAGCAACTTAAAACAAGATGGTGTAACGGCTCAAACCAGAGTTTCAGGAACAATCCTGGAAGTAACTTTGGCGAAACCAATTTTACCTAATTCGAAAACTACTTTTACCTTAGATTTCGACGGACAAGTTCCGGTACAAGTTCGTCGTTCAGGACGTAATAATTCTGAAGGAGTAGCACTTTCAATGTCACAATGGTATCCAAAACTAGCCGAATTTGATTTTGAAGGCTGGCATGCAGATCCATACATTGCGAGAGAATTTCACGGTGTTTGGGGTAATTTCGATGTGAAAATTACAATCGATAAAGACTATACTATTGGAGGTTCAGGATATCTGCAAGACAAAAACGCCATTGGTCACGGCTACGAAGATGCTGGTGTAACCGTTGTTTATCCAAAAAAAGCAAAAACGTTAACATGGCATTTTATCGCACCAAATGTTCACGATTTTACATGGGCTGCCGATAAAGAATATACGCATGATATTGTAAAAGGACCAAACGATGTCGATTTGCATTTCTTTTACAAAAACAATCCAAAAACGACTGAAAATTGGAAACAATTAGAACCGTTAATGGTAAAAGTAATGGAGTATTACAATCAAAGAGTTGGCGCATATCCGTACAAACAATACTCGTTTATTCAGGGTGGAGATGGCGGAATGGAGTACGCAATGTGTACTTTGATGTTAGGAAACGGAACACTTCAGGGAATTTTGGGAACTGCAACACATGAATTAGGACATTCATGGTTTCAGCATATTTTGGCTTCAAACGAGTCAAAACACCCATGGATGGATGAAGGTTTCACGACTTATATAGAAGACGGCGCTTTGAATGAATTAAAAGGAGATAAAAAAGAAGTAAATCCGTTTAAAGGAAATTACGCCGCTTATTATCAATTGGTAAATTCCGGAAAAGAACAACCACAAGGCACTCATGGAGATCGTTACGACGAAAACAGGCCTTACAGTATTTCGGCTTATATAAAAGGAAGCATCTTTTTATCACAATTAGAATATGTAATTGGGAAAGAGAATGTAGATGCGACTTTGAAAAGATATTTTAACGATTTCAAATTCAAACATCCAACGCCAAACGATATCAAGCGAACTGCAGAAAGAGTTTCGGGAGCAGAGTTAGACTGGTATTTAATAGATTGGACTGAGACATTAAATACAATAGATTACGGTATCAAAGACGTTGCAGATAATGCAGGAAAAACGACTGTAAGTTTAGAAAGAATTGGAAGAATGCCAATGCCAATAGACCTAACGGTTGAATATACTGACGGCACTTCTGAAAGTTTCTACATTCCGTTAAGAATGATGAATTTCATTAAACCAAATCCAAATACGAAAGTAAAAAGAACAGTTTTAGAAGATTGGGCCTGGGCGCAACAAAACTATAGCTTTACAATTGACAAAAACAAAACAGCGATCAAAAAAATCACAATAGATCCAAGCGGATTAATGGCGGATGTGAAACCTGCCAATAATGTTTTTGAAGTGAAGTAAAGAATTTAAATTTCAATTAAGATAAAATCCAAAGCTGTCATGGCTTTGGATTTTTTTTGTTTTAAAAAGTCATTAAAAATAGTATCAACGCTAAATATGATGATATTTACTATTAAAATCTAATAATTAAATTACTATCTTCGAGCCGTTAAAAAAACAAATGTTAATAATTTTGTGAATTGACAATCTAGAACCAAACTAATAAAACTTACCTATTTACAAATGAAAATTAGAAAAATCGGACCCAACAATGATTTGCATGAAATTAATAATAAAAAGAGAAAACCTTATAAAATTATCTTCTTTGCTATAATCATTCTGTCAACAGCAGCTTTTTTTGGCTTTAAATATTTAAAAAAGCCACCTGTTGCTATTTGTTTAGATTCAGATACAAAAGTTTATAACGAATACAAAGACGCTGTTGTACTGATAAAACACAGTTATGGTTATTTTGCAAAAATTAAAGGAAAAGAAATTCAGCTTATTAATCAAGATGTAAAAGAAGAAACAGTTTTTGGAACAGGTTTTTTCGTAGACCGAGAGGGTAAAATAATGACCAACAGCCATGTTTTGCAACCATGGAATTCATCAAATGAAGAGCAGGAAAAAGCAAATACCACTATCAGAAATTTAAAATTAAAGATTGCCTCAATTCTTACTACCGATGTTTCAGAAGACGAGTATCAAAGTTTTATTGAAAGAAACTGGAAAATTGCATCTGCTTATGACGAAAGTGAAGGCGATTATGAAGGTGAAGGTGAAGAAACAAGTGAAGAACAAGCGGGTGAAGAATTTGTCAGTTCGAATGATACAGAAACAGATACAGCCGCAACAGATATTGCAGCTGCTATTCCGGTTAAAGAATATGTATCGAGGGAAGATATTGAAGTATATGTAAAAACTGTAAATATTGCGGTGGCACTTCATGACTCAGATGACCAATGGCTTAGTTGCGAGATCGAAAAAGTTTCAGAAGATACCAATATTGATTTAGGTATTGTACGACTAATAGATCATACAACTCCCCAAAGTGTTGCAAATATCATCAATCTTGACAATTCGGTTAAGGATGATGCCTCTTTAAATCCCGGACAAAAAGCAATAATGGTGGGTTATCCTTTGGGAATGGATTTGGCAAAGACAGATTCAGGTATAAAAGTTCAGCTTTATGACGGTAAAATAAGTAAAGAATCAGACGGGAATAAAATTCAATACAGTATCACTTCTACGCATGGTGCCAGTGGCGCACCGGTATTTAATGAGTGCGGTCAGTTAATCGCAGTCAATTTTAGCGGAGTAGATGAGGTACAGGGTTTTAATTTTGGAATTGTTGCCAAGCACATTCGCAATTTCTAATTAAAACCTCTTAATAATTTATTGTTTTTTCTCCTTTATAATTAAATAAATAATCGCTTTTATAATATGAATAAAGTTTTTACAATATGTGCACTAATGTTCTTTAGTGCCGTTTTTTCACAGATTCCAACTCTGGATGTCGAAAATCAGAAAAAGAATTCAGTAATCCTGCAAGAAGTAAAAATTGAAACCAAAATTTTAGGGAATCTTGCATCAACTACTGCAACTTATGTATTTTACAATCCTGGTGACAGAATTTTAGAAGGAAATTTTACACTTCCGTTACCGGAAGGAGTAAGTATAAGCGGCTATGCTTTAGATATCAACGGAAGTTTAAGAGATGCAGTTCCTGTTCCGAAAGAACGCGCTAAAGAGGTATTTGAAAGTATTGAAAAAAGAAATATAGATCCCGGTATTATTGAAAAAGTAGCGGGAAATAATTTTAGAACCAGAATTTATCCAATTACGGCCAGAGGTACCAGATTCATTAGGATTACATACCATCAGGAACTGAAAAATTTTGACAGCGATTATCAGTATTTTTTAAGTTTTGCCAATGCAGTCAATATTCCAAAATTTAATTTGAAAGTATTAGTGAATGAAAGTCTGGCAACTCCTAAGATTACGGAAAATCCAGATGGAAGTTTTGCTTTTCAAAAACAAGGAAATCAATGGGTTGCTGAGATTAATAAAACGAATTTTACACCAAATGAAAATCTTAAAATAACTATTCCAAAAGTAAGCGAGTCTTCAAATGTATTGCTTCAAAAAACTTTCGGTGATAAATTTTATTTTGCAGCGAATGTTTCGACGGATTTCCCTGTAAAGGAAAAATCAAAATCTCATAAGATTGCCATTATTTGGGACAATTCATTTAGCGGATCAAAGAGAAATCGTCAAAAAGAGTTTGACTTTCTAAATGCTTATTTTTTAGAGAATAAGGATATTTCGGTATCTTTTGTCCTTTTGAATAATATTCTGGAAAAAACAGAAGAATTTACTGTTTCGGGTGGAAATTGGAGTGCATTAAAAAATAGAATTGTTGATTTAAAATATGATGGTGGAACCGACTTTGGTGCACTAAAAGAGATTTCAGGAATAGAAGAATATCTTCTATTTTCTGATGGAATTTCAAATTTTGGAGATTTGACTTTAAAATTCAAAAAACCTGTAAATAGTATTGTAAGCACGCCTACTTCTGATTTTAACCTTCTAAAACTTTTAGCATCACAATCAGGTGGAAACTTTATCAACTTGAATGAATTAGATACTCAGTCTGCTCTAAAAACATACAATAAACAGCCTGTTATATTTTTAGGATTTAAAGAAAGTGCTGCTATTCAGGAATTATTTCCAAATGTGGGAACGGTAGTAAATCAACCGGTGAATATATTTGGAATTTCATCTCCAAATTTGGGCAAGCTAACTGCTCTTTTTTCTGTAGGAAATAAAAAATTTGAAGTTCTAGTAGATTTCAATAACGCTGTGCAAGTTGATAACTGGCCAATTGCGCAATTTTGGGCGCAAAGAAAAATTAATGATCTTGAACTCAATTCAACTCAAAACCGCGATGAAATCAGAAATTTGAGTGAACAGTTTGGCGTAGTAAGTAAAAACACCAGCCTTATTGTATTGGATGACGTAAATGACTATGTGCGTTACGGAATTAAACCACCTCAGGAATTATTATCTGAATATAACAAAATTGTTTCAAGAAACAAAAAAGAAATTTTAGAGAAAAGAAAAAACCTTCTGTCCAAATCTTTTGACATAACGCGTGAACTAGTAGCCTGGTGGAATACCGAATTTAAACCTGTCGAAAAAAAGCAGTATCCTAAGATTTCTAATCAGTCGCAAAAAATGTCAGGACAAGAAAGTATTGTTAGTGACAATGCTGTATATTCTGCAGAAAGTAACTCCGTTGCCGATAAAACAAAATCTACAGGTAAAATAACTTTGGTAGAAGTAGAAAGCAACGAAGAGTATATGAAAGATTTTCAGAATTTACAGTCTTCTGAATTAATCTACCAAAAATACCTTGAAAATCGTCCTAAATATGAAAAGCTGGTAACGTATTATTTTGATGTATCTAAATTGTTATTCAAAAAAGGAGACAAAGCGCTTTCTCTAAAGGTTTTAAGCACATTAGCAGAGCTTGATCTCGAAAATGAGGAATTATACAAAACGATATCTTATCTATTGAAACAGAGAGGTAATTATGAAAAAGAATTATGGATTACCCAGAAAATTCTGGAATGGAGACCATTCGATTCTCAAAGCCACAGAGATTATGCATTGGCCCTGATTGATAATAAAAAACCTCAGGAAGCCCTGAATGTCTATAAATCGATGCTTTATCAGGAATACACCGATGAAATTTCAGTAAGAGACAACGGTATAGAGGAGATTTTGATTATGGAAATTAATAATATTCTGAGCCAAAGTAAAAATGTAGATGCGAGCAAGATAGATGATCGCCTAAAAGCAAATCTACCGGTAGACATTCGCGTTGTAATTAACTGGAATAAAGACAATACAGATATAGATCTTTGGGTTACAGATCCAAGAGGGGAAGATTGTTCCTATTCTCATAAATCTACAGAAATTGGAGGAAGATTAAGTAATGATTTTACTCAGGGTTTTGGTCCTGAACAGTTTTTACTAAAAAAAGCAATCAAAGGGAAATATAAAATTAAGACCAATTTTTTTGGAGAGAGACAGAATATACTTTCCGGACCAACAACAGTAATGGCAGAAGTATATTTGTACTATTCTGATGGAAGACAAGAACGTAAAATTGCTGTTTTCCAAAGTCAGAAAGAAAATAAACGTGAAAACGACAGCAAAATTCTGATTGGAGAATTTGAATTTTAGAAAAAAGTACAAACAAAAAAATACCGAAGGTTAATTAACGCTTCGGTATTTTTTTTGTTTAAAATTTTCTGCTCGACAAAAAGTTTTTTATGTAAGCTAAGATTCGTTTAGCCTAAATGCTCCAGCATATCTTTTGTCATCGATTCAAGATCAAAGGTATGATTCCAGCCCCAGTCTTCTCTTGCAGATGAATCATCGATACTTGCCGGCCAGCTGTCCGCAATTTTCTGACGGAAATCAGGCTCATAAGTAATCGTAAATTCAGGAATATGTTTTTTAATTTCAGCAGCAATTTCAGTAGGAGTAAAACTCATTGCAGCCAAATTATAAGATGAATGTATTTTGATATCTTCAGCCGGAGCTTTCATGATATTGATAGTAGCTTCAATTGCATCATCCATATACATCATCGGCATTTTTGTTTCAGAGGATAAAAAGCATTCGTATTTTTTATCGGCAATAGCCTTATAGAAAATATCAACTGCATAATCTGTAGTTCCGCCACCCGGAGGTGTAGACCAGCTAATTAAACCAGGATAACGGATGCTTCGAACATCAACACCATAAATGTTATGGTAATATTCGCACCATCTTTCACCCGCTTGTTTGCTGATTCCGTAAACCGTCGAAGGTTCCATTATCGTGTATTGAGGCGTATTTTCTTTTGGAGTTGTAGGTCCAAAAACGGCAATACTTGATGGCCAGAAAATCTTTTTTATTTTTTTTGCTTTCGCTAAATTCAAAACGTGAAATAACGAATTCATATTCAAATCCCAGGCAAACGCAGGATTTTTCTCGGCTGTAGCCGATAAAAGTGCCGCCATTAAATAAATATCGGTAATTTGATGCACTTCGACAAGATGTTCGATTTGGTTAAAATCTAAAGCATTGACCACTTCAAACGGACCCGAATTAACAACGTCAGTATTTAATTTTCGAATATCAGACGCAATTACATTGTCTGTACCGTATAATTTGCGCAGTTTTTGAGTCAGTTCTGTCCCAATCTGACCGCAAGCGCCAATGATCAATATTTTTGGATTCATTTGTAATGTTTTTTTAGATGTACAAATATAACGTTTTCGCAAATATTTTTACTTTTGATGACAACAAATTATAAATTTAACAATGATGAAGATGCTTTTTTGGATTATTCTCCGTTGAGGTGTTTAATTATTTTTACCGCAAAGCACGCAAAAGGTTTCTACCGCAAAGAGCGCAAAGATTTTTTATCTTACAGTAAGTTTAGAAAGCACAAGTTCGCAAAGCTTTGCGTTGAACCAGCTTTGCGAACTTGTGTTTTTATAAAACGACTTAAATTATAAAACTTTGCGCTCTTTGCGGTTAAATTTTCCAGCCAAAAAAACAACCATGATTTATAGAATCTTTAGCAAAAAACAGCATTCGTAATTGTAAATTTACTTTGTAACTTTGTAGCTTAATGTTTTACCAAATGAAATATAAAATATCTCTTTTTCTGCTTTTTGTTTTTGTATTGAATTCATGCCAAAATGAAGACGAAAAACGTCGTGCTGAAAATGAAAAAGAAGCTAAAAAAAAGGAAGTTATTTTTAATAATATCAATAAAGGATGGGTATTTATTGATGAGCCGATCAATGAAATTTCAGAACAAAAAGTAAGTTCCTGGAATGAATGGCGCGAATTTTTAAAAGAAATTGGAGATAAGCCCAGAAAAACAATCGGAGCTTTCCAGAAAAAGTCAAGGGCGATTTCAAAAAAAGCAATGGCATTAAATAGCAATATTCCCGCAGAATTTAATGTACCTGCCATAAAAAGTCGAATTTCTATTTTGATCACCAAAATCAAAATGATGGATTTATTTATTCATTTAAATCAGATTCCGGCTGATAAAGTGACTTTTTTAGTGGGAGACATCAATAAAGAATTAGTGTCTTTACAAAGACAAATGGATAATATTTTTGTAAAAAGTAAAATTCCGAAAGAGCAGGGAGAAGAAGATTTCCTTAAAATGTTAGATACAACACGTGCGATTCCGAACTCTAGTACAGTTCCAGTTCCGGTTCAGGCACAAAATTTAGATAAAAAATTACAGAGAGTTGAGTAAAAACGCCTTATATACAATGTATGATAATCTGCCAAAAAATCAGCAGATTGCCACACAATTATTAGAACAAAATCAGATAAAAATGCATCTTAACGGATTGTTAGGATCTGCAGTTTCATTTGTTTTACGCGCTGTTTTCAAAAAAACCGAGTTGCCTTTTTTAGTTATTTTAGACAATAAAGAAGAAGCTGCTTATTATTTGAACGATCTAGAACAAATGATCGGTGAGCAGGATGTGTTGTTTTATCCGGCCTCATTTCGTCGTCCGTATCAAATTGATGAAACAGACAACGCTAATGTTTTGCTTCGTGCTGAGGTTTTAAACCGAATTAATTCTCGCAAAAAACCAGCCATAATTGTTACGTATCCGGAAGCGCTTTTTGAGAAAGTAGTGACGCGCCAGCAATTAGATAAAAACACGTTGAAAGTCGCTTTAAACGATAAAATTTCGATCGATTTTATCAACGAAGTTTTATTTGAATACGAATTCAAAAGAGTCGATTTTATTACAGAACCAGGAGAATTTTCGGTTCGTGGAGGAATCGTCGATGTGTTTTCTTTTTCAAACGATCATCCGTATAGAATAGAGTTTTTTGGAAATGAAGTGGACAGCATCAGAAGCTTTGATGTTGAAACGCAGTTATCGGTTGAAACCCATAAAAAAATCACTATTATCCCGAATGTCGAAAACAAGATATTTCAGGAAAACCGCGAAAGTTTCTTAGATTATATTTCAGAGAAGACCGTTCTTTTTATTCAAAATACTGACGGACTTTTTAGTCAGTTAGACAAACAATTCGCAAGAGCCGAAGAAGCTTTTGAGAAACTTTCGGGCGAAATAAAACACGCTACGCCTGAACAATTATTTTTAAATCAAAGTTCGTTTATCAAACGCGCTTTGGATTTTTCTATAGTAGAATTGGCTTCAAAGTCAATTTTTAAAACCACTAAAAATTTCGAATTTCATTTTCAGCCACAGCCTTCTTTCAACAAACAATTTGATTTACTGCTAAATAATCTGAGCGACAATCATTTTAACGGCTATAAAAATTATCTGTTTTGTTCGAATGAAACGCAGGCAAAACGTTTTCACGATATTTTCGAAACTTTAGACGAAGCCAATTCAGAGAATATTCGCAAGCAATATCACACTATTGTATTGCCTTTGTACCAGGGTTTTATTGACGAAGAAAATCAAATAACAGCTTATACCGATCATCAGATTTTTGAGCGTTATCACAAATTCAACATCAAAAACGGTTATTCTAAAAAGCAAAATATTACGCTGAAAGAATTAACCGCACTTTCGGTTGGCGATTACGTAACACATATCGATCACGGAATTGGAAAATTCGGAGGTCTACAGAAAATTCAGGTGGAAGGCAAAACGCAGGAAGCCATAAAACTGGTTTATGCTGATAATGATATCGTTTATGTGAGCATTCACTCGCTGCATAAAATCTCCAAATACAACGGAAAAGACGGAACGCCTCCTAAAATCTATAAATTAGGATCGAATGCCTGGAAGATTTTAAAACAAAAAACCAAAGCGCGCGTCAAACATATTGCTTTCAATTTGATTCAGTTGTATGCAAAACGCCGTTTAGAAAAAGGTTTTCAGTTTGCGCAGGACAGTTATCTGCAAAACGAATTAGAAAGTTCGTTTATTTATGAAGATACGCCGGATCAAACCAAATCGACACAAGAAGTAAAAGCCGACATGGAAAGCGATCGCCCTATGGATCGCTTGGTCTGTGGTGATGTTGGTTTCGGTAAAACCGAGGTTGCCATTCGTGCTGCTTTTAAAGCGGTTGATAACAGCAAGCAAGTCGCTATTTTGGTACCGACCACAATTTTGGCGTACCAGCATTATAGAACTTTTACCGAAAGATTAAAAGATATGCCCGTTTCAATTGGTTACTTAAACCGATTCAGAACAGCAAAACAAAAAGCACAGACCTTAAAAGATTTAGCCGAAGGAAAATTAGATATCGTAATAGGAACGCATCAATTAGTAAACAAAAATGTGGTTTTTAAAGACCTTGGTTTATTGATTGTCGATGAGGAACAAAAGTTTGGTGTAAACGTAAAAGACAAATTAAAAACAATTGCTGCAAATGTCGATACCTTGACATTAACCGCAACACCAATTCCGAGAACGCTTCAGTTTTCGTTGATGGCCGCGCGTGATTTATCTGTAATTACAACGCCTCCGCCAAACCGTTATCCGATTGAAACCAATGTGGTTGGTTTTAATGAAGAAATAATTCGTGATGCGATTTCGTATGAAATTCAGCGAAACGGACAAGTTTTCTTCATCAATAACCGAATCGAAAATATAAAAGAAGTGGCGGGAATGATTCAGCGTTTGGTACCAAATGCCAGAGTCGGAATTGGCCACGGACAAATGGAAGGCGCCAAACTAGAGGAATTGATGTTAGGTTTCATGAACGGCGATTTTGATGTTTTAGTAGCAACCACAATCATCGAAAGCGGTTTGGATGTACCAAATGCCAATACGATTTTCATCAACAATGCTAATAATTTCGGATTATCAGATTTGCACCAAATGCGAGGTAGAGTAGGGCGAAGCAACAAAAAAGCGTTCTGTTATTTCATCTGTCCGCCGTATTCTTCTATGACTGAAGATGCAAGAAAACGTATTCAGGCATTAGAACAATTTAGCGAACTCGGAAGCGGTTTCAACATCGCTATGAAAGATCTTGAAATTCGTGGTGCCGGAGATTTATTAGGTGGCGAACAAAGCGGTTTCATTAACGAAATTGGTTTTGATACGTACCAAAAAATCATGAACGAAGCCATCGAAGAATTGAAGGAAAATGAGTTCAAAGATTTATATCCGGAAGAGAACGATATTGAAACGAAGGAATATGTAAAAGATTTACAAATTGATACCGATTTTGAGTTGTTATTTTCTGATGAATACATCAATAATGTTACCGAACGTTTGAGTTTATACAACGAGTTGGGTTCTGTAAAAAATGAAGCCGAACTGGTTATTTTTCAAAACAAATTAATTGACCGTTTCGGCCCAATGCCTCCTCGCGCCAATGCCTTGATGAATAGCATTCGTATCAAATGGATTGCAACCAATATCGGAATCGAGAAACTAGTGATGAAGAAAGGAAAAATGATTGGCTATTTTGTTTCAGATCAGCAATCTGATTATTATCAGTCGTCTAAGTTTAGAAAGGTGCTGCAATTTGTACAAAAATACAGCAATCTTTGCACAATGAAAGAAAAACAAACGCCTAATGGTTTACGACTTTTATTGACTTTTGAAAATGTAAAATCTACTAAACGAGCTTTGGAATTGATGGAAATGTTGGGGGAATAAAAAAGTTAGCCACAGATTATAAGATTCTCACAGATTATAAAATCCCCTTAATCTTTTAATCTGTGGCAAATGAATTTTTTCAAAATAAAAATGCCGGATGAAATTTTTCATCCGGCATTTACTTTTAAAAATTAATTCGTGCTAATTCGTGCAATTCGTGGCGAAAAAAATTATATCTTTTTCAGTCCCTTTAATTCTGATGCATTTCCTTCCTTAACACTAATAGCAACACCTCCGCCCGGAGCTAAATATTGTTTTAAAATTGTTTTTGAGGTTACAACAACTTTAGTGACAGTATATTTCTGTGGATTTTTATCCCAGTTGGCTTCTTTAGCATCTGCATAAATTGTTGCGATGAATTTTTTGCCGGCAGGTAAATAATCAAATGTGATGTTGGCAGTTCTTGCATTTTCGTCTGTGATTCCTCCCACAAACCATGCGTCTTTTCCTTTAGCTTTACGGGCGATTGTGATGTAATCTCCAGGTTCAGCTTCCAGAATATAACTGTTATCCCAATCGACAGCAACATCTTTAATGAACTGAAAAGCATCTGGAAAACGCTCGTAATTCCCCGGAATATCAGCCGCCATTTGCAACGGGCTGTACATTGTAACATAATACGCCAATTGTTTTACCAAAGTGGTATTGACACGCTGCGTACTTCCTGTTCCGTAATACGAAAGATCAGTTTGGAAAATCCCCGGAGTAAAATCCATTGGGCCTCCCATCAATCTTGTAAATGGTAAAATCGTAGTATGATCTGGATTCAATCCTCCCATTGATTCAAACTCCGTTCCTCTGGCTGATTCTTGTGCAATCCAGTTTGGGAAAGTTCGGTGCAAACCTGTTGGACGAACTGCTTCATGACTGTTAATCATGATTTTATAATCGGCGGCACGTTTGGCTACATTGATGTAATGATTCACCATCCATTGCCCGTCATGGTGTTCGCCACGCGGAATAATTTTACCTACATATCCTGTTTTTACTGCGTCGTAACCGTTGTCATTCATAAACTGAAAAGCACGATCTAAACGACGCTCATAATTTGTTGCAGATCCTGAAGTTTCGTGGTGCATGATTATTTTAACTCCTTTTGAAGCCGCATATTCATGAACTGCCTTAACATCAAAATCAGGGTAAGCAGTAACGTAATCAAAAACTTCTTCTTTCCAGTTTCCAATCCAGTCTTCCCATCCAATGTTCCAGCCTTCGATCAAAATTGCATCGAAACCATTTTTAGAAGCAAAATCAATATATTCTTTTGCACGTTCTGTTGTAGCTCCGTGTTTTCCATTCGGCGTAAGCTTCGTAAAATCATCAGTCAATTTTACATTATTTTCTTTTCCGAAAGCCCAGGTACTTTTTCCGGCAACGAAATATTCCCACCAAATTCCGATGTATTTTACCGGTTTGATCCAGGACACATCTTTGTAACTTGTCGGTTCGTTAAGATTCAGAATTAATTTTGAAGCCAAGATTTCAGTTGCTTTATCGCTAACAACAATAGTTCTCCAAGGCGATTGGGCATCTGTCTGCATATAACCTTTTGCACCCACTGCATCTGGCGCCAAATGACTGCGCATTTTGTTGTTTGCAGCATCAACTTCAAGATACATCGCCGGATAATTGATCAATCCAGCTTCGTGAATGTTGATGTACAAACCGTCATCAGACTTCATCATAGATGGCGTTTGAACAGCAAGTTCTTTTATTGGCCATTGCGAATTAATTTCGATCGTCGCTTTTTTCATTAACGAAGGAATCTCAGAAATTTTTGATGTTGTATAAGCGTATTCGTTGGTGTCATAATCTCCCGGAATCCAGAAAATTTTATGATTTCCGGCCAAATTAAATTCAGAACGTTCTTCTTTAATCACAAAATAACTCAGGTCATTTTGCTTTGGAAATTCATATCTAAAACCTAACCCGTCGTTGAATAAACGGAAACGAATGCGGATGTATCTGTTGTTGTTTTTCGCTTGCGCTAAAGTGACAACCAATTCGTTATAATGATTGCGTATGGTTTTTTGTTCTCCTAAAACCGGATTCCAATTTTCATCAACAGAAGATTGTGCTGTATTTGTTATCGTAAAACCATCCAAAAATGAAGGCAAATTTTGAAGTTCTAAACCTAAAGAACTTGGTTTTATAACTGCTTTTTGTTTGTATGATAATTGGTAAGACGGGATTCCGCCTTCTTTTAATTCAAATTTTAAGGAAAGATTTTTGTCTGGCGAATTGATTTCCTGTGCGTGAATCCATAAGGAATTTAGACAGACAAAAAGTAAAAGCGCTAGTTTTTTGCTCAAACGAATTTGAAGCGGCATTTTGTGGGATTGAAAATTCATTGTTATTTAGTTTTTTGCAAATCTAATTTTATTAAAAGGCTTTTATTGCTTTTTTAGAATTAAATATTGGTAAGCCTCCAATTTAATTTGATTCGTTATTTCGAATGATTCGCCTGTAAGCGCGTTTTTCCAGGTAGTGTTGGCAATTCCTGTTGCGGCTCCATAGGTTACCGCATTGTTGCGCAAATTCACTACAACTAAAACTTTTTCGGTGTCAGTTTGCATTATAAAAGCACTCACATCAGTATTACTGTATCCTGTCAATTTTCCTTTTCTTAAAGCATCACTGCTATTTCTAAAAGCAATTAAATTTTTGTATTCTTTTAGCATTGCGTAATCTGCTGTTGACCAATCGATTGGTGTGCGATCAAAATAATCAATTCTTTTATTGTAACCTACTTCCTGACCGTTGTAAATCATTGGAACTGAGTTCATGGAAAGAGCGACTACAAAAGCGGCAAGTGATCCTTTTTTACCGCCAAATAATTCTATCGGAGTACCGTCAGACAGATTCACATCATGATTGCTTGTATAACGAACAATTCTTCCAGTTGAAGTGGTTCCGTATTCTTTTGTATTTTGTGTCTGCAAGTTTGAGGCAGGTTGTCCATTGGCAACTACTTTTTTTAATGAATCAAAAAAACCAAAACCAAAATTATAATCAAATCCAGCTGTAAAATTCTCGGCACGGGTACCTTCTGCCATCATCAATACATTTTGATTCTTGATCTTTCTAACAGTAGAAACTGCCTGTGTCCAAAAAGCGGTTGGTACAAAATCGGCATAATCACATCTAAAACCATCAATATTCGCATTGTATACCCAATAGGACATGGCATCAATCATAGCAGTTTTCATTTGAGCATTATTAAAATTTAATTGGGCAACATCGTTATAATTTGTTCCGGGAGGAATAATAATATTACCGCTTGCATCTTTTTGATACCAGTCTGAATGCTCTGTAATCCATTTGTTATCCCAGGAAGTATGATTGGCCACCCAGTCTAAAATAACAGCCATATTGCGTTTATGAGATTCATTTACTAATGAACGAAGATCTTCTAAAGTTCCAAAATCAGGGTTAACGGCTTTATAATCTTTAACGGAATAGGGAGAACCTAATTTTCCTGATTTTTTTACTTGTCCAACAGGATAAACAGGCATTAAATAGACCACATTTACACCTAATTTTTTTATGGAGTCTAATCTTTTCTCCACGCCTTTTAATGTTCCTTCGCTGCTAAAGGCGCGAATATTTACCTGATAAATAGTGGCATCGGTACTTTTAGGCATATTAGCAAATGGTTCGCCGTACTGCTGATAAACTGGATCCGGATCTGGGTTTGGTTTTGGATCGGGATTCGGATTATCCTCAGAAGAACTGCAGGATATAAACGCCAGAGCTAACAATAGTAAAAAAACAATGTTGGTATTCGACTTCATAATTAAGGAATTTAATTTTTTATAAGGCTGAGCTGTAATTTTTGAATTTTAAAGTTTGATAGATAACCTGCCTTTCGCTCAAAAAAGGCAGGTATCACTCAAACTAATCTAGCTTATAATTATATACGTTAGATTATTTTTTTGCAACAGTGAAAGAAGCTGTTGTTGGATATGTACCCTTATCTGTAGCAACTCCCGCTGCTTCATTTACAGTAAATGTAACTTCATATGTGCCTGCTTCTGAAATGTAATAAGCTCCACCGTCATAAGTTGCGACTGTGCCTGATCCATCATTAGGGCCATAATTAATAGTCCATTGATTATTCAATTTGAATTTGATATTTCCAGGGATTAACGCAGCCGTAATTTTCCATGTTTTAGTTTGATGATCATAAGACATAGGAAGCGCATTGTTCCATCCGAAGTTTGCATCTTCGGCTGTTGGTGCATGAGTTGCATCTCCGGCAATTCCCCATTCGTAAGCTGTGGCTGTATATTTCAAAGTATTAAGATTTACTTTTACCTGGAAAGAACCTTCACCAGGAAGTTGTAAATCGGTTGTACTCATTCTTGCAAGAGAACCTGCTGCAGCGCCGGCGCCGTAAAATTCATCCCAGCCTTTTGCAGTATTTACTTTAAAGCCTGTTCCGTATCCCGGAAGAACGGTTACATAACCTTGATAAATACCTTTTTCAATAGCAGTTAAAATTGTTGCTGTGTTTACGTCCCAGTCTTTACCTTGATAGCTTCCCGGCATATAAATTTCGCCAAAAACAATTGCTTTTTCATAAGGTGTAACTGTAAGGTCAACTGGATTAGAATAGATACTTCTATCCATTACTGCCACAACTCTGGCAGATATTGCACCGGCAACATCGGCTTTAAGCCCTAAGTCGGCAGCAATTTTATTTAACTCTCTTACGGTAAAAGTTTTACTCAAAACGTCATTTCCAGCTTCGACAGCCTGGACATTTACCCAAGCATTTTTGCCTTTAGTGTTTGCGGTTAAATCAAATTGAACCGTGTATAGAACGGGAGCTGCAACGGGAAAAACAACAGCTGGCCAGGAGATAGTTACAGCATCGTTGTCTGCCGTTGCCTCTGTTAGCACAAATGTATTTGCTGAAGAGGTAATTGGTGCCGGAAAGCTAACAGATTGTAAAACTGTCAATGGTGCATCACTGTCACAAGAAGCAGCAAACATTACCATGGTAAGTAATGCTGCTAATTTATTGATATATTTTTTCATAATGTGTACTGTTTTTTAGTAACCTGGATTTTGTTTAAGTGCTGGATTAGCATTTAAAGCTGAAGTTGGGATAGGGAATATTTTTCTATATTCAGGCGAAAGACCTCTGAATTGATTTGGTAATAAAAATTTATCAAAACGAATCATATCTTCTCTGCGGTGTCCTTCCCAGTTTAGTTCACGACCTCTTTCATCATAAATATCATCAAGAGTTGGATTTCCAGCCAGACCAGAAATACCTGCACGTGTTCTAATAGCATCAACAAATGGCTTAGCTGCTCCGGCATTACCCAAGCGAACATTACATTCTGCCATCATTAAAACAAGATCGGCATATCTGTAAATAGGGAAATCATTAGATGCTCCACCGCCACCTCTTGGTGCAACAGGATAAAATTTGATATTACGAACTCCTTCTTGCGCTCCGGCACCCGGATCGTCTAATGAAGTTACATCCAGTGTATAATTGGCTCCTCCTGGTTGTTGTCCTACCAAAAACTGGTTTTTACGTACATCGCCATCTTGATATTTCAAATAAAATTCTTTAGGAACAATCGTCCCGTTCCATCCGTCATAACCAAATAATGCCCGGCAATGTGCGCCATACAAACTACGTACGGTAAAGATGTTTCTCGAAACCACATCTACAGTTGTATAAATAGATAAAATGGTTTCGTCCTGAGGAAGTACATCTCCAAATAATTCATAATATTTGCTTTTTAAAGGATTAGCAGCATCCTCAGCACCTGAGTGTAGTGAAAAACCACCACCGTCGACAACGTTACACGCTGCGAGGCACTCAGCCCATTTTGGTGTACCGGTAAGTACACCTGCATTCAAATAAACTTTGGCAAGCAATGTGTATCCTGCCCATTTGTTGAATCGGCCATATAATTCTCCACCTTTACCTGTTGGCAGCAAATCAACATTCGCTTTTAATTCAGAAACGATGAAATCAAATACTACCTGACGATTTGCTTGCGGAATTTTATCTACAGTAATATTATTGTCTGTATAAAAAGGAATGTTCCCAAAATCATCAATCAATAAGTAATAGAAAAAAGCTCTTAATACTTTTGCTTCAGCAATTTTTGAAGCATCAGCACCTGCTAACTCTAATTGATTAACAGCTAAATTGGCATTGAAAACGGATTTATACAACCAGTTCCAGGTATTATTTATCATTGTATCTGTTGGCAGCCAATCGTGTTGATAGGTACGTGCAAAATCAGTACCCCAGTCGCCTGTATTTCTGTGCGGGATAACTTGTTCATCGGCACACATAGAATTCAAATCATACCAGCCTAAATCAGCACCAGCATAACCAACTCCATCCCAGTTACCGCCTATCTGGGCATAAACACTAGCCAAAGCGATATCCGCTCCTTTTGGTGTTCCGTAAAATTCATCTGGCTGGTATTTGTCATACACAGTTTCATCAATATTAGTGCAGCCAACCAGAGCAAAGAAACAAACGCTTCCTGCTATCAATATATTTTTAATTTTCATTTCTTTTACTATTTAAATTTGACAATTACACCAAACGCAACACTTCTTGTACGAGGATAAATACCTCTGTCACCACCAAAATAGGCATTATCAGAGTTGCTTCCGTTTAGGTTAATTTCAGGATCGATACCTGTGTAATCTGTGATAAGAAATAAGTTGTTTCCAGTAAGAGAAAGTCTGATAGACTCCAAAAAGCGGTCTTTAAAAACAAAATTGTATCCGGCAGTAACATTTTCTAAACGAATAAAAGAAGCATCTTCCAGCCATATGTCTGAACCATATGGAGAAGTTCTGATACCTTTATCTAAGGCACTGTCTAATACATTTGATTTACCGATATTCTCTAAATAACTCGAACGCTGATTAACAAGATTGTAAACTTTATTACCTCCTGAGCCTCTTAATAAAAGCGATGCATCAAAGTTTTTATAGCGTAAAGATGGATTGAAAGCAAAAGTATAAGTTGGTAAAGCAGATCCTTTTATTACACGGTCAGGACTTCTGGCACCCTGATCGATAATTCCATCTCCATTTCGATCCACGACAGTTTCAACCCCGGAAGCGTTTACGCCTTCATGTTCTAAAATATTAAATGTACCAATTGGTTGTCCTTTTATCAAATACATGTTAGGCGTCCCTCCGCCCCAGGCTACATAATCAGTATTCAATGCTATACCATTGATACTTCCGCTTAAGTTAAGTACTTCATTGCGCATAAAAGAAACGTTTCCGGCCAATGTAAATGTTGTATTTTCATTACGAATAACATCATAACCTAAAGAAACCTCTAATCCTTCGTTTCTAATACTACCTACGTTGGCTTTAATATCGCTTTTTGGATAAGGCGGTTGTGGCACTGTGTAATTAAATAAAAGATTATCAGTTGTAGCAGTATATACATCAAAGGTACCTCTTAGTCGGCTATCGAGTAAGGCAAAATCAAGACCTAAATTGGTTTGCTTTTTGGTTTCCCATTTCAAATCGGCATTAGGATTTTGACTAATGTTGAAATTGGTAATTTGAGAACCTCCAAAATAGGTAGATCCTGCACCATCAACTAAAGATAGAGAACCCTGTGGACTTAAACCTTGCTGGTTTCCTGTAACACCATAACCTGCACGCAATTTCAATTCATTTATTAATGTTTGATTGCTCATAAATGATTCTTTAGTAATTTGCCATGCAACAGATGCCGATGGAAAATTACCCCATTTGTTGTTCGCTCCAAAAACAGAAGATCCATCACGTCTGATACTTGCGGTAACTAAATAACGGTCTAATAAAGTATAATTAGCTCTTGCTACAAATGAAGCTAATGTTCGGTCATTTTTATATGATCTTATATCATTATATATTACTTTAGACATATCGCCGTATTGTAGTGCATTATATGAAGTCACATCACTAATAAACCCTCTGGCTTGCAAAAAATTCCCCTCGTAAGTTTGATTTTGCCATTCGTATAAGGTCAAAGCATTAATACTATGAACACCAAAGGTTTTTTTATACGTTAAACTGATGTCCATTAACTTCTCATTCTGTCTTTCATTTGTGATGTTTCCAAATCCATCTTGTCTAACAGCGCCAGGATCTGTTGATGACACGGGCAAATAAAAACCAGTTGTTTTATTCGTTTTTCTCCAGCTGCCAAACCAACCCGCTTGTAAGCCCTCAGCTAAATCTAAGTCAGCTTTAAGGCTCCCGAATAAGTTATCCCATTGTGAGTCATTAATTGTTTTTTCAGCTACGGCATAAGGATTTATATATTGAAACAAGCCTGGGTCTGTAAAATAAGTTTTTCCATCTGTATCAAAAACAGGGTCAGTTGGGCGCATTAAGTAAGCTTGTGAAATCAAGTTAGAAACCTGTCCTGATCTGCCCACATCTGCAATAGTCCTTGTGCTGGTTTCAACTCCGTTATTTAAATTAAAAGTTAATTTTAATTTATCGTCCAGTCCTTTTTGAGTCGCTTGTACTCTGGCAATATATTTTTTGTTGCTAGAGTTGATAACCACACCATCCTGCGAAATAGCAGTCAAAGAAGCACGGTAATTTAATTTATTTGTGCCTCCTCCAAATGAAAGTGTGTGGGACTGCGTAAAACCAGTTTGGGTTAATACTCCATACCAATCCGTATCAGCGCCATGATTTGAAGAGGCAGGAACACCATTACTTGCTGCTGCCGCTGACCATTCAGCAGCACTTAGCATATTTAATTTTTTCGGAATAAAATCTATAGATGTAGATCCAACATATTCAATAGTAGATTTTCCATTTTTGTTGCTTTTTGTAGTTACAAGAATAACTCCGGCTGCTCCTCTTGATCCGTAAATAGCGGTTGCAGAGGCATCTTTCAGAACGTCAATCGATTCAATTTCAGTTGGAGGAATCGAAGTTAGCAAGTCTAAATTTCCTTGAATTCCATCTACCACAACCAACGGATCACTGCCGCCAATTAATGAACTCACTCCACGTATACGAACACT
>Ga0247809_1000216_pt1 | contig 29877 bp, 32 predicted proteins | sample UWRJL104311B1_FD_180951 | JGI IMG/M metagenome (GOLD analysis project Ga0247809, IMG submission 180951) | Plant litter microbial communities from Arlington Agricultural Research Station in Wisconsin, United States - UWRJ-L104-311B-1 | ecosystem: Environmental > Terrestrial > Plant litter >...
CAGAACCCAACCGCTATTCAATGCGTTTTTGTCAACGATAATTCCAAGGCCATTGCCTACAGCAGATACCTGCAGGAAAGAGGTTTTGACGTGCGGCCCATCCTCAGTCCCACTGTACCTAAAGGCACAGAAAGACTCCGGATATCCCTACATATTCACAACACAGATAAGGAGATACGAAATCTATGTAGAGTCTTTCATCAATTGGTAAACGATTTAAGTCCGGCCCAATAATGTTCAACACACCACTCTTCGTTACAGGAATTGGCACCGATGTCGGGAAGACCATTGTCTCTGCCGTATTGGTAGAGCAGCTGAAGGCCGACTATTGGAAACCCGTTCAGGCTGGCGACTTACACCATACCGACAGTCATAAAATCCAGCAGCTCATTGTCAATATGGAAACTGTGGTCCACCCCGAAAGATATCGCCTCAAACTGGCCGCTTCCCCACATAAAGCAGCCAAAGCAGAAGGCATTACCATTAACCCCACAGACTTCACCCTGCCCAACAGCTGCAGGCCCCTGCTCATTGAAGGTGCAGGCGGACTATTTGTCCCTTTGTCAGACACCTTTCTGATGATCGACCTGATCGCACAATTTGACGCCGAGATCGTTCTTGTGGCCCGCGACTATCTCGGCTGCATTAACCATACTTTACTCAGCATTGATGCGCTGACCAGTCGTGGACTGAAGCTAAAACATGTAATTTTTAACGGGGAATTTGACCTTGACACCCTCGATGTCATTATCAGCCATATCCCCCTTAAAACTACCTTCAGCGAGTTGCCAGAATTTCAAGCATGCACACGATATGCCATTGCATGCGCCCCTATACAATTATCTATCAAATCATAATCAGTTATTTACAATCCACAACTCAACAATAACATGACCCAAGAAATAGAATTACGCAACGACTGGACAATTTCCGAAATTAAGGCCATTTATGACCAGCCTTTGCTCGAATTGATCTACCAGGCCGCCACCGTTCACCGCCTCTATCACAAGGCCGGCGAAGTGCAGGTCTGCACCCTGCTTTCCGTGAAAACCGGAGGCTGTCCCGAAGACTGCTCCTATTGCGGACAGGCCGCCCGTTACCATACCGGCATCACCGTTAAATCACTCATGTCCAAACAAGACGTGGTCGCAATCGCCCAGCGTGCGAAAGATGCCGGCTCTTCCAGATTCTGTATGGCTGCCGCTTGGCGAGAAGTAAGAGATAACCGCGACTTCGATACTATCCTTGAAATGGTAAGCGGCGTAAACGAGATTGGATTAGAAGTCTGCTGTACCCTCGGCATGATCACCCAGTCTCAAGCAGAACGTTTACAAGCAGCCGGACTATACGCCTATAACCATAACCTCGATACTTCCGCAGCTCATTACGAGGAAATCATTACCACCCGTACTTTCGACGACAGGCTCTCCACCATCAACCACGTCAGGAAAGCAGGGATCTCCGTTTGTTCCGGCGGGATTATCGGTCTCGGTGAAACCCATGAAGACAGGATCAATATGCTCCACACCCTTTCCACCATGCCCCAGCATCCAGAATCTGTGCCCGTAAATGCTTTAGCCAGGGTACCAGGAACTCCATTAGCCGATTTACCTAAAGTAGACAGCTGGGAAATGGTCCGCATGATTGCCACTGCCCGGATCCTGATGCCTAAAGCAATGGTAAGATTAAGCGCTGGTCGCGCTGAAATGACTATCGAAGAACAATCCTGGTGTTTCATGGCCGGTGCCAATTCGATTTTCACCAGTGAAAGCGAAGAGTTGCTCGTTACTCCCAATCCAAGACTCGACGATGATAAAAAAATGTTCCAGCTATTGGGACTCAGACCAATGGTTAAAACAGCGCAATCCACAGCAAATCAAGTACCAGCAAACAGCCAGATATGAACTTAGCAGAAAGGGATGCCAAAATCATCTGGCATCCCTATACCCAAATGCAAACCGCTAAAACCCCAACCGGAATCGTCAGTGCCAAAGGTGCCTGCCTCTACGATGAGGAAGGAAACGAGATCATCGATGCGATCTCTTCCTGGTGGGTGATTACGCATGCCCATTGCCATCCTTACATCACCACACGCGTAAATGCCCAGATGCAGCAACTCGATCAGGTTATTTTCGCCGGTTTTACCCATGAGCCCGCTGTGATGCTCGCAGAAAAGCTGCTCGCCATTTTGCCCGCTAACCAGCAAAAAGTCTTTTACAGCGATAACGGATCTACCGCTGTGGAAGTAGCCCTCAAGATGTGCCTCCAGTTCTGGTTCAATTCCGGTCTTCCCCGCAAAAAGGTATTAGCATTTGAAAATGGTTACCATGGCGATACTTTCGGCGCCATGTCCGTTAGTAGTCGCAGTGCCTGGACCGCACCTTTTGACCAGCTCCTTTTCGAAACCATTTTCATTCCTCTGCCTACCCCCGACAATATCGATTTACTGTACGCAGAGATCTTACAACACAAACACCAGCTCGCCTGCTTTATCTACGAGCCCCTTATCCAGGGTTCTGCAGGAATGCTCATGTACCAGGCCAGCCCACTCGATCAACTCCTTCACTTCTGCAAAGACAACCAGGTCCTCCTGATCCAGGATGAGGTCTTTACCGGCTTTGGCAGAACAGGAAAAAACTTCGCCGCAGATCATTTAGTACAGCAGCCCGATATCATGTGTTTCAGCAAAGGCCTTACAGGCGGTTTAATGCCCCTAGGAGTTACCACCTGCACAGAACCCCTTTACAATGCCTTTTTATCCCACGACAAGCTTAAAACCCTTTTCCACGGCCATTCTTTTACCGCCAATCCATTGGCCTGCACCGCAGCAGCTGCCAGTATAGATTTATTGCTCCAGCAAGAATCCCAGGACAACATCACCAGAATCTGTCAGCAGCATAAATTATTTAAAGAAAAACTCACAGGACATTCAGGCATTAAAGACATCAGGCAGACTGGGACCATCCTTGCCATAGAATTTTTTACACCAGAAAACAGCGGTTACTTCAGCAATTTAAGAGATGCCTTATATACCTACTTCCTGGAACATCACATCCTGCTCCGGCCTTTAGGGAACATCATCTATATTCTGCCGCCCTATTGTATCACCAATCAGCAGCTCCAAAAAGTTTATCTTACCATTGAGAGCGCGCTAACTCAATTCACCCTACATCGCCCTTAATCAATTTCAAAAAACAAAACCCCGGATTTCTTAACGAAACACCGGGGTTTGAATCCCATAGGCAGGATAAACTATTTGAGGTCAGTACTCGGGCCCTTTATACTAAACAAAAATAACACTTTTGCTTCAAATAACAAATTTATAATCAACTGAATTACAATAACTTTAGCTAAATCATTTTAATCAAAATTCAGCCCGTAAAGAAATTAATCCAGAATAATTTCTTTCAGTTTAGTGTACAAATTTCGCTCATGGCGGTAGATCTCCCGGTTCACATGCGAGCGTTCTGCCGGATGTTTGATGATCTCCCTGATGTCATCTATGATCGTTGGACTGTCCAGGTTAATCGTCCTGAAAAAACGTTCATCATAAATATCCCCTACATTCGGCGCACCATTGTAAATCGGGATTGTATTACACATCGCACAGTCCACAAATTTCTCCGTCACATAGTTTTTCTCATTGCAGTTCTCCAGCGCAATCGAATATTGGTATGGCAGCAAACCTGTGTATTTAAAATCCAGCTGTCCCCTAAACCTTTTGTCCTCGATCTCTAACCTGCGACCATAAATATCGATCTCCAGATCAGAATCCAGGATCTTCTCCAGTAAAGCGATCCGCTTCCGGTAATTCCCCTGCTCGCGATTGATATGCGAAACGATGATCGATAACTTCTTTGGTTTATCCACCGCCTGTACAAAGTCCCAGAAAGGATTCATCACCCTGTCATGGTAAAACATGTAAGACGGGCATTCAATTACTTCCCCCCCCAACTCTATTCCCAGTTTCTCCCGGAACAAATTTGCATCATGCACCAGCAGGTAATCGCTGCCCGTCAGAAAATCTGTACGCTCAAACGCCGGGCTCCAGGAAGGTTCCTGCACCACCGTGATAATTCCCGCTGTTTTTTTGATCGGATCATTCGTCCGGTTAAACACTACCGCAAAATCATAATCCCGCCGCGTCGTAAAAGTAATCTGCTTGTCGTTCACCGTATAATTTGCAAGAAAACGGCCCAGGAGTCCGTCTGAGGAGTCATAGTTGGAGAAAAATCTTACCTTCATGATAGCGGGATTAATGGTTCACCCTAAGTTAAGCATAGGCCATTCGCCTTCATATACACAATTAATTATGAGACAATTGACCTAAAATGTAATACCGATCCTATAAAACCGAAAAATCCGCAGCCTTTTACGGTCTACGGATTCTCTAATCATGTTTTAACAGTCTTATCAGATATAAAGTACGATTCGTTGATGAAATCTTGTATGACTATCAATTAATGATCCCACCAGTAAAAAAGAAAGGCCGCATTTATTGAGAGATAAGATGGCGGCCTTTCAGGAAACTGGCAATTGGTACTGCTGTTTTAAAAATACAGATATAAGTTGTCCCACCCATTCTGTCATTAGTATAGTATATCGTTTTTCATCAGTCTCCCATTTTAAAGGAAAATATTTTAAAGAGAGATCAGCAATTCAAATGAAAGGGAATAAAGGAGCGTCAACTAAAACTCAGCCGGGGCTTGGCAAACCCGTAGTATCCGCTTCCTTTTTCTATTCCCAGTTATAAGAAAAGTGCGATATTTTGTGGGACTCTCCCAATTCGACATGAAAATAATTTCAAATGATGCTATGGCGTTACCGGAGTAAGGATCGCAGTATATCCGCCACCCGCAGCCATTTCCATTGACAGCACATCAGCAGCCGAGATTTCTTTATTAATGATCTCATAGTCGGCAGCATGTTTAGCTACATTTATTCCATCTTTTAATATCTCCACCTTATACTTTTTGCCATCCAGGAATTTCAACGGAATAGAAAATGTTCTGGATTCCCAGTTTGTCATACCAGCGATATACCATTTGTTTCCATTCTTCCTCGCTACGGCTGCATATTCTCCAATCTTTCCTTCCAGTGCAATGGTTTTGTCCCATACCGTTGGAATGCGGGAGATGTAGCGCGTGTAGACCGGCTCTCTTTTATAATTTGAAGGGTTATCACAAAACATTTGTAACGGAGAATCGTACATCACATACATCGCTGTCTGATGTGCTCTTGTTCCCCTGCTCATTGGCGAACCAAAATTCACATAAAACTCATCTTTGTTGGTATTGATCATGGCACCCGGTGTATAATCCATAGGTCCGGCTACCATCCTCGTAAATGGCAAAGTAGTATTGTGTACCGGTGTGATCGTTGCTTCCCATTTGTTATTTTCCATTCCCCTTACCCCTTCATAGTTGATCAGGTTAGGGTATTCACGGTTCAAACCCACAGGTTTATAAGCACCATGCATATCCAGTAATAATTTACGCGCAGCCGTAGCTTTAGCCGCCCGCTCGTAGAAATTTACCATATACTGATCTGCTCTTGCCATAAAATCCACTTTTACGCCTTTTACACCCCATTTCACATATTGATCCAGGATTTGATCCATGTTCAGATCCAACGGCTTCCATAAGGCCCATAAAATGACGCCGACTTTTTTGCTGCTGGCATAGCTGATCAGTGACTCCAGATCCAGCTCTTTATTAGCCGCAAGCAGATCAGTGGTGGTGCGCGACCAGCCTTCATCTAATATGATATATTCCAAGCCATATTCAGCAGCGAAATCTACATAATACTTGTAGGTCGCTGTATTGACTCCTGACTTGAAATCGACCCCATACACATTGTTGTCATTCCACCAATCCCAGGCTACCTTGCCTGGTTTAATCCATTTCGTATCTTTCAATACATTTGGTTTGGCCAGCTTATAGACCAGTTCATTTTCCAGTAATCCCTTATCGTCCGGACTGATGACCATAACCCTCCAGGGATAAGACCTATTGCCGCTGGTCTTCGCATGGTAATCTGCTTTTTTAACAATGACCTCTGCCCGATCAGAATTCTCTTTTGGTTTGGCTTCCAGAATCACCTTAGGGAAACGTCCGGTCAAACTATTTCCCCCTGTTCCAAAAAGAAATAAGTTAGGGTAGTCTGTCAGATCAGATTCCGTGATCACCATTTTAGTTCCCCTATTTGTAGCCACATACAGCGGCAGATAACCATAAGTTTCAGCGGGAATTTCTGCCAGTTTGGTCACCTTAAAATCAGCCTCATAATGCGACTGCAGTTCTGCATTGTCTTCTTTTGGCAAATAGATGTTACAATTTTCATTAAAATTGAATGCAACCTTTTCGTTATTGACTTCGACAGGCTCCTTACCAAAACTTGTCACGAATCGGTAAGCCACACCATCATTATAAGCACGAAACTCAACTGCGTAATTTCCTTTGAAAGTCAGCTTTATTTCATTGTAATTATTTGTAATCATTCGGTTCTTTACCGGAACTACTGCTGTAATGTTTTCATTGACAGATTTCACGTCAGATTTTAAAACCTCGGGAGAAATCCCTGCATTTTTCCCGTCATTTAAACTCAGACTCATCTGACTGGGCTTAATCAGTAATTCCTCTTCTCTGCTGACCGACCAACTGATTGTTTTGTCGATCGTAATCCTGATCGTGTTTTTTTTATCAGGCGAAGTCAGCGTATAATCTTTGGCGTATACAGCCGTGCAGCTTGCGAAGGCAATTAAAAAGATTTTAATCGTTTTGTTTATCATAAATTTATATCTGGTTTCAATCTTGTATTGGCCTAACAAAAAAAAGTGCAAAGCTTCCCAGCTTTGCACAAACAATCACAATAACCAATTTTTATTTAAAAAATCTAAACAGCACACCTCACCAGGTAAAATCAAGTTTTTCGAACACCTTTGGAATTCCCATTCTTTCCGGCAGATCTATCACATTGATAAAGAAATTTTTCTCATCCAGATAGATGGGTATCTGGAATTCTGACAAATCCTCTTTCGCATTAGTTTTCTTACAATGTGTTACATCGAAGGTGATTCTCCCATAAGTCAGCTGAAATAATAATTTACTATGTCCGTATTCCACTGCCACTCCCTCTATTTCTCGCATCACTTCCGCTAAGTTAGGGAGCACCCAGCGAATAGGATTGAAATAAATCAGGTAAAACTTCTCCGGTATATACCTGAACTGACAGTTGAAGAATTTACTCAGCGATTTACCGATTGGCAGTCGCCTGGGCATAAAATAAATATATTCAGGAATGGCTGCTTCAGTAAGGTGGTACATCACTATACCGTCTAAAGTTTTCAGCACAAGATTCTGCGCTTCAGCATACGCTAAAAATGAATTCAAACTGCTCATAGTTGAGGATTGGAGTTAATTGGACTTCTTGAACAGAAACAAGTTACAAAGATTATAAATGGAGATATTAGCGAGTTATAATTTGGGTCATCTGCCCCGTGGCTTACATCTTATATCTACCTGAATAATGAAGATTGTGGCCTTCGTAAATAACTTCATTTCACGTAAATTTAATCAAAAGGGAGAAGTCGAAAACCCTGAAACGAGTAGATGTCACCTAAAGTTTTTGATTTTTTTTGATTTACAAAAAAATCTTTGATATGGCACTAGCATGGTATGCATATATAGGCGGAAATCCAAATGCTCCTGCAAGTTATGCACTATTACTTGCACAACCAGGATGCGTTAATGGACCTATTCTATGCGCAATTCTGGCACCCTCAGCAGGAGGACCGATTCCAACATCTATTCCTGTAGCTTTACAAGGAGAAATTGCAAACGCGTTAGCCACCGGACTGGCTCAACCAAACCCACGGCCACCGTTTGTACCTGAAGTATTAATGAGACCATAAATAAATGTAATTAACATTAAGTCAAGACATTATTCATATGGTGGCTTGACTTAATCGTATAATATTAATCCAGCTATGCACAAACCCATCCTCCGCCAAGCCGCATGTTCCATTTTTTCTCCAGATAAAAAAACTCATTTGATGTGATGGCTCTATTATGATCATCGGTTCTCATATCAATTGTACGGTTTTCCAAATGGTCTACTACAGATGAAGAAACTAAAGCATGTCTGATACCCAATACATCCAATGTGTTCGCATAATCATTGTCAGCGCACCAGAATTTGTAGTTTTCATCTAGCTTACCTGTAATCCTGAGTACATCACGTTTTAAAAACAAACACCAGCCAGCAACTTCATAACGAATCCGGTAACCTTCATAAATTCCGTTGTTGTATTCAAAACCCATTTTAGGATGATGTCTGGAGCAAAAAGGAGAAACACTGCTCAGGTCATGATATCGGCTGAAAGCTTTTAATAATTCAGTTGCCCATTTAGGATGGAAGCGGATGTCATTATTGCAAAGACAAATATATTTAGAAGAAGAGTTGGCAATCCCCAGATTCATAAACCGGTGATAACCGAACTCCTCCTCAGGGTAAATAGTTTCGGTTTGTTCATATTGGAATGGCGCTAAACTCTTTTCAGATTCCATCACAATCACATTAAACTTGATCTTCGTTTCATCCTCAGAAATCATCAGAGAACTCAGACAATGCTGAGTGATCAGTTGCAATTCCTCATTCTTCGCATAGCTTAAAATGATGATATCAATTTCTGTTCTGCCTTCCATAGCTAATTTATAAAATGTATCAATACAATCCTAATGTAATTTCAATTTGATTGTTATCAATTAAATCCAGCTTTTCGAGCTGTTGAGCCATATAGATACTGGTAAGCCTGCCATTTCCTTCTACCGCAACATAGGGACCGATTTTATCCACAGCAAGCAATGTAATCCCTTCCAGCTTCACTTCTTTTTTTTGCAGGGAATCATAAATTGCGGCAACCCGTTTATCAAGATAGGGCACTTTCTGAATTTTACGTGCGGCGTCGGCAATCAGGTAGGAACCGCCGGTATTTCGTTCCCAACCGGGAAGTTGCAGTGTATATACCATATCCAGATCAGACTTGTTAATCTCCAGAATAGCCTTATACCATTTGATGTATTTCGATAAGGAGTCTACCAGCGACTGTTTTACTTCCAATACCTGGTCAATCCCTTCCTGTTCCAGATAATGATTGCCGGAAAGCAACATGTCCAATGTCTTCTCCCGCTGTGATTCATATAAAGGAATAAAGAATTCAGAATAGACTTCGCCTATCGCCCATCTTTTCAGCACCTCATGCCGGTCAATTTGTTCAATCAGTTTCATAAGCTCATTTAGGTAAATGGAACACCATATTTGGTCATTCAATTTACAAAGAATAAGAGCTGAAGTCTGGCCAGCCGGCATTATGAGACTTTTGACCGCCATCCTTAAGCAGAAGGTAATCAGGCGAGCTAAAATTTTAACAGGCTTTCTTTTAGACGGCGGATAAATTAACTTTTAGGTTTTATTTTCAGGATTTTAGATCCACCCTTCCAAATTACTTTTATGGTCACGGGCGTGCTGGCGTGAATCCTGATGACCGGCTTGTCTGTGGTACTCTTTCTTTTACCACACCAGAAATCTACCAATCCATTACCCGCAACCGGATAGTTTTTCAAACCAAATTCATCCGTTAGACGAATATCCCAAACGATCATCCCTTCATCCTTATCTGCCGAAATCCCAAATACGTATTCAAAGAGTATAGATATCGGTGTCAGGCCAGACCATCCTACCATGTCCTTTCTGTACTTCCCCTCTGTCACGTCAGGCGCATAATTCTCCCAGAGCGTACCCGTCTTTTCATATACCTTCACCACATTATCCAGGTGGTTCCGTGCAATTTCGTATGCAAGACTATCCTTTCCGCAAAGAGACAAACCACGCAAAACCATATAATTCGTTGGTGCCCAGACACCACCCTGCCAGTAATTGCCATCCGGTTTGTAATCTTTATTATCCGCAGACAATGCAGGTATGCGATGCCGGCGCTTAAACTCTCTGGGATTTTCCAGATGGGCAATAAATCTTTCCAGACCATTAGCCGGCACTACTTCAGCTAACAGCGCCCAATATGAGGCTATACTTTTCACATCAGACAAGGTGCCATCACGAAAACGGTCGTATAAATACCCGGTTTTGTTATCCCACATTCGTGTCTGGACATAATTACTTAGTTCCGTCACTTCTCTGTGTAAACCTGTAACCTCAGTTTCCCTGTGCAGTACTTTCGCCATTTTCAGGAGCAGCTTAGCCGCAAATACCTGCTGTAAGGTTGCATCAACCCATGACATCATTCCAGTCGAAAACTCAAGATGATAACCTTTCGGCACACGGGGCTGATTGTCCATGCCACAACTCCAGCCACTGGCAAAGTAAGAACCGTCCTGCCAGGTCCTGTTTTGCTGAAGCCATTCGTAATAAGCCAGCAACACCGGAAATATCTTAGCTAGACGTTGCTGGTCGCGGTAAAACTGATAGTAATCCCATTCTGCCCAGGGCATCAGGTTGGGGCCTGTGCTTGAAGGATCAAATTTCTCGAAAATCGGAGCGCCGTTCAGCTCAGAGATCTCTCTCGTGATATAGCCGTCTTTATGCTGATTGCTGTAAAAGTTATCAAGACTGCCCTGAAAGTTGAATGCATTCCGGCCATAGCGGCCAAACATGACCATAAAACTCGTATCCCACATAAAAATATGATCATTAAAAGCCGGACTGATATAAGGCTGTACAAAACGATTTGCTGCCGTTGCTTTTTTCACATTCCGGAAAGCCAGTTCCCAGGCTTTCCAGTAACAATCAATCACCTCTTTTCTGCCCGACCAAAATGGAACTGGCATCTTGGATTTTACCAACTGATAGTCCGGCACCTCATCCAGTGAGGGTTTTTGTTTAACAAATCCATTTTGCTGGTATAAAGGATTAGGAATGGAGGTATCGTAATATACCTGCGCAGCTGCCTGATTCACCGCAGTTGAGAAAACAAGCGCAATCAGACAGATAGGAATTCTTGTCTTCATATATAGAACTTAAAAAGGCGTATGATAGTACTTATTGGGATTCAGAAAAATTTTGTGGTTGGGATAGTCAATGATCACATTAAATCGCCTGATGATGTCAAGCCCCAGTAAACCCAGGTAGCCATCCTTTTTTTCTGCGTGATCATCCACAGCCAGGCTAATGCCCATCTGACCAAAATGAAAGCCGTAAAAATGCATAGATTTGATTGTAGCTTTCTGATCTGTTGTGCTCTCGTTGAGTCCTCTCCCTTTCACCAGTTTTGAGGGACCAATTTCAGTATTCAGGTGGTGGAAATTCTTGAATGGCGCACTGATGAATAACGTGAGTGAAGCACCCGAATCAAACATCACCTTGCCCGTAAACTGCTTATTTCCTTGTGTGGTAATCGTCACAGAAAACCGGGGGATCTGAATGCCTTTACTAAATTCAAAAGGAATACCGGTGTAACCAGTAGTGTCCACTTCCTGTATCTGATGAAACAGCGAGATACATTTGCGGTCAAAATCAAAACTCGTGACATATTTACTCAGCAGGTCATAACCTATAATCCCCTTCATTTTCTTTCCGGTGGCCGACTCCAGCTTCGAAAAGTTCATCAGGATCACATCTATGCCTGACAAACGGATGTGCTGCGGCAGCTGTATTTCCTGCTGCGTAGCCATCAGATAATTGCGTGACCCTCCGGAACCTACAGTCTCTACTACCTGCCGGTTTTCTTTACCAATCCCAAACTGCTCTGCAGTCAGCGAATCAATCAGCGTAGCTGTAGACCCGGTATCAAACATCAGGTCCAGACTATCACTGTTATTGACCTTTGCTTTGATCAGTATATTTTTATCCTTCAGCTCAAAAGGAAAAGTCGCCAGCTGCGCATACCCCGACAAGCTGCTGCATAAACAGAACCCACTAAAGAAAAAGAAGTTAAACATTACCTTGCTCATTCAATCGTGAACCAGTTATAACTTTCAGCAGCTATTGTGAATGTAAATGGGATATTATAATCACGCTTCAACTGGTAAACCCGTGGTTTACCCTCCTTTTCCCTGACCGTAGCAGATGTTGTGAGTCCCGTATAGTATAGCGGAAGATTGATCGTTCGTGTGATACTCTTTTTTGTGGGATTATAAACCATGACCAGCCCCTTGGTTTTCAGTCCCGGGTTAACATGCAGGATCCCGTCCCAGTCTCTGCCATCTGCTCTCCGGAGATGGAAGATATCAGAATTGAGGATCTCACGGTACTTTTTGTACCAGTCTATCACCTTAATTACCAATCCCTTCGTTTTTTCTGTATCATATAACCTTGGTCCACGGTAACAAGCCTGTATCCCTGCTCCATAATATTGCATCATCAATTGTTCATAATCATTGAGATGATCAGACAAGGGCTCCAGTGTTGCTTCCGGACCTCCTCCTCCATATTCAATCAGCGGTACGAAACCCCAGCTCATCGATGGTGTTTTTTCCCAGGTCGCATCATAAATATTCTGACGGTTCAGGATTTTTTGCTGTGCTCTTGGCAGTTTGAAATTACCTTCCCTGTAACCCAGTGCAATTTTATTGGTACCGTCCAGGAAATACCAGTCCGGCGCATTGATATAGATTCCCCTCCGGTTTAACCAGTGGTACAAATCCTTTTGTATTTCCATCTGTCGCCATTGCGAGTCCTCTAGTCCTTTATGCCCCGGATGTGTCGTAGAGGCACACTGATCTCCCGGATATGGTCCGTCATTCTCCCAGATATCAAACCCGGTTTCCGTAAAAAACGTTTTGATCGCCCCGCTGTACCACAAACCCCATTCACTGCCAAAACATGGCGCATTCCCAAAAAAGGCACCGCCAGGTTTTCCCGTCTTCGGATTAATCACGTCATTTTCGGGATTGATGCTCCTAGAGCTGAATAAAGAATAGGAGCCAATCCGCACCTTTTTACGATGTGCGTAATCAGCTATAGCTTTCCATTTCGCCAGATATTTTTCCTCTATATTTTCCATGTGCAGGTGACTTCCGAAACTCAATATCAGCGCTTCATAGCCCGTTGCCGCGCACTGATCAATAGCTGTCCTCACTTCTTCGTCGGTGCGACTTACCAGGTGCATGAAAATCGGATTAGCGGCAGTCCACGGTGCCACGGCCTGGTACATCTTCCTTACAGCCAGACCTCTTCTTTCCCTGTCGTAACTGTCCATCAGCATTTCATGTGTCCTCACCGAATTGAAGGTTTCTCCCGGTTTCAGCGCGATACCCGGTGCTTTATCCGCATAGATTTCCAGCACTACAGGCGTTTGAAATTTAGGATTTACCTGTGAAGTATAGGTTGTATCCGTTTTCCAGTGCGTAGTCTGATCACTCAATCTGTACTGCATGGAATTATTAAACGCATAGTTCGTTTCAAAATAGACACCCTGCGGTTTTTTCATCTTTTCGAAAGTGCCGTCTACAGCACTTTCCTCTTCCACCATGCCCAATACTTCATTCACTACACTGTCTAGTTGCAACACTTCACTGCCATTGTTCTTGATCTCCATTGATTTGACCAGCAAAGGCATACCATCGAACAGTTCGTAATTGACACGGACATCTACTCCCTTAAGCAAATTCGCATCAGACCTGAATAAAAAGGAGATCATCTTCCCTGAACCTCCTTTGGCGTTGAGCATCCAAAAGTTGCTCTTCCATTTCAGCTGAGGTTTTATCGGTGAAACTTCGTAATTGATATATTTAAAGTCTTCCTTTCCGGCCGTCAGCTGGTCCACCCACTCCGGCAGCAGGTAGGCTTTTTCCTGCTGACCATTCAAGCCACCGACAAAATATTTTTTCCCGTTGATCGCAATCCTGGCTTCTTCCTTGATGGCCCTGACTAGCTGCTGTCCTGTTTTTACATTCGTGAAATCAATACAGGCCAGGTTCGGGGTAATCGTAAACGTTCTTTTCAGCAGGCCGTTATATAAAATAATTTGTTTACCATCATTGCTCCGCCACATCTCTGCTTTGCTGTTTACAGGAGCAACGAGCCAGTCGGCTGCTGCGGGTAATTGCTGTTTGTCATTCCATATGGGTAATTGCTGAGCGGCACAGTAGTTAAAAGTTTGAAGCAGGATTGATCCTGCCAGCAGGCATTTTTTAAAAATCATCAGGTATCCAGTTTATCCTTATAGTGAGCAATCCAACATTGATGTCCTAACGCATGCCAATATAATACCTGCGCAATGGAAGGAAAGATGGCGACAGCTTTTGGGACATCTGTCCCTACACCCGAAAAGTCCTTTAAGTAACTTACAGGAAAATCCTCAAGATGAATCTACCCTTAGTTTCCTGTATCATGCCTACGGCCAACAGGGAAAAATACATTCCCTATGCGATCCGGTATTTCCTGGATCAGAACTATCCCAATAAGGAACTGGTCATTGTCGATGACGGGCATACATCCGTTGCCCCCTTTATTCCCGAAAAAGACACGATCAGCTATTTTTACAGCGCTCCCATCGGTACTATCGGTTTAAAAAGAAACTATGCCTGTGAAAAAGCCAAAGGAGAGATCATTATCAATTGGGACGATGATGACTGGTATGCGCCGGACTGGATCAGCTTCCAGGTGAACACCCTTTTCGAGACCGGCGCTGATATCTGCGGCATCAGGCACATCCATCACTACTCTCCCATCGTCAATATATTATGGCAAGGCGATGCCCATAACAGGAATAACCCAAATTCAAGGGTCTGGCTTGCCGGTGCGACCATGGCGTACTGGAAATCATTCTGGAAAAAACATCCTTTTAAAGACCTGCAGAAGGGTGAAGATGAGGATTTTGTACAGAATCCCGGCGCAAAAGTTTATGCACATGATTATATCGACGGTTTTGTTGCTATTCTTCATCCCGATAATACCACATTCAAATCCTTCGAAAATCGCAGACATAAGAAAAAACACTTTGATTAGTCATCAATGAAATAACACCTTCACTACAGTTCAGGGCAGCGAACGCGCCCTCCACACCGCTCAAAAAGAAAAGCAGCATGCAGAAAGTCAGAATCATCGAAGCAGGAAATGAATTAGGCCTGGGCGGTACAGAATACACGATACAGTTGTTCAGTAAGTACCTCAATCCTGACCTGTTCACCGTGCAGGTGGTTGGTCTGCACAAAGGTGGAGAGCGTGCTGAACTGATTCGTCAGCTGGGCATCACGGTACATCTTCTCGAGGGCGATTATACCCGGCTCGGTCAGTTGCTCGATGAAACTGACGTGATTCACTGGCATGGCGACGGTACCATGCATCCTTCATTAGTCGCCACCCTAACTGCACACAGGCCAAAAATGATTATACAAACCAATATATTCGGCAGTTATGATCACTCTCCCTTTTATAACCTGATTGACTATGATCTCTATGTATCCCAAATGATCCTGATCCGCAGAATGTGGTACGATCGAGATCTTGGCATTAATTTCAACGCCAAAAGAAAAGTTTTACCCAATCCCGTAGATATACAGCAGATCAGAAAGCAGCTGCCATCAGCTGCAGAAATTGATGCATTTAAAATCAAACATCAGCTCCGCGATGCTTTTATCGTTGGCAGGGTTGGTCGCGCCGACGATGCCAAATTCGATCTGATCACACTAGATGCCTTTGCGCTCTTCTCCGCACAACATCCGCAGGCCAGATTCCTGCTTGTGGGCGCGACCACCAGAATGCTCCGCCATGCCCGAGCTTTGGGTATTTATCATAAAGTGATCGTCTGCGAAAATACACCCGACCTGCATCAATTGCTTATCTATTATCAATCCATCAGTATCTTTCTCGCAGCCAGCGCCATGGGGGAAAGTTTTGGGATGGTCATGGCCGAAGCCATGGCAGCCGGCACACCAGTCATCACCATCAGTACTGAAGACCGGGACAATGCCCAGGTGGAAGTCGTGGACAACCTGGTAACTGGTCTTGTTGTTGCCCCCCGGGCAGATCAACTCGCTGCAGCCCTCCATTTCCTCTTTGAAAATCCTCAGCTGAGGGCCGGACTCTCCGCTGCCTCACAGGAAAAATCCACCGTAGCCTATAATGCCAAAAAGGTTGCCCAAAGCCTGAGCAACCTGATATTTAAACATTTAGCTATTCCATTGCACTATCCTGAAGGCAATTTGATCACTGATTACAGTGAGCAGATGGTGAACGATTACCATTACAGGTGTACCCATTTGTGGGAGCCGTCCTCAACTAATCCTTCAAAATGATCTCTTTCAGCTTCTGATATAAGTTATACTTTTCCTGATAAATCCGTTTATTCGGACCAGCACCAGGTGCCGGTAAGGCAACAATTTTCCTGATGTCTTCCACGATATCCTCACTATCCAGGTCTATCGTGCTGAAATAATTCGGATCATAGACCTCTGCAATATTCGGTGCACCATTATATATAGGTGTAGTATTACATAAAACACAATCCACGAATTTTTCTGTGATGTAATTTTTTTCATTCGAGTTCTCAATCGCAATCGAATACTCATAAGGCAGTATTCCCTTATACTTTTCCTCCAGCGGTCCTTTGTACCGTCTGTCTTCAATATTTAATTTCCTGCCATACACATCAATATCCAGATCAGACTTTAAAATATTGACAAGTACCTCTACCCTTTTCCTGTAATTTGCACGGTTAAAATATAAACCAGATACTACCATAGACAATTTTTTCTCCTTTTTTACCAGCTCCTTCCCCTCAAAAAAACTATGGTCCACATGGTCATGAAAGAACATGAAAGCAGGAGATTCTATGACTTTTCCACCTAATTTCACGCCGTTGGCCTTTTCAAAGCGCTCCGGATCGTGCACAATCAGGTAATCACTTCCGGTCAGAAACTTTTTGTTCTCGTGCGCGTCGCTCCAGGATGGTTCCTGGATCACTGTAATGATTTTTGCATTCTGCCTGATATCCTCATCAGCCCGGTTAAATACAATTGCAAAATCATAGTCATCCGCCGTGGTAAAAGATATATCATTATCATTTATACTGTAATTAGACCTGAACCTTTTCAACAAGTTTTCAGACCCTTCATAATCGGAGAAAAATTTAATCTTCATACTTTTATTATTAGGTGAACTAAGTTAAAAATTACCCTAAGAATCGACCATAAATCCTGCTTTATGCGTCAACTGACCCTGTTATAAACTTATTATCCTCTTTAAATTGCTTTCCTAAATCAGAGCAGATGAAGCCTTCACAACCTTTAGTTTCCTGCATTATGCCTACAGCAAACCGGGAGCAATACATTCCCTTTGCCATTTTTTACTTCCTTCACCAAACTTATCAGCATAGGGAATTGATTATCATTGATGATGGAAAATACTCCGTCCGGGACCTGATTCCTCAGCATCCCGCTATACATTATTATTACACAGATCCTGTAGGTACTATAGGAATGAAACGTAACTATGCCTGTGAAAAAGCTAAAGGTGAAATTATCATGCATTGGGATGATGATGACTGGTATGCTGCCGACTGGATTAGCAGGCAGGTCGATTTCCTTACCCAATCCGGCGCCGACATGTGCGGAATACAGCATGTACACTATTATACTGCGTTGCAGGATAAATTTTTTACAGTTGTGCGCAAGTATGAGGGTATGCCTAACCCCAACAACTGGGTTACCGGTGCTTCATTAGCCTACTGGAGATCATTCTGGCAGGCCCATCCTTTCCAGGATCTGCAGAAGGGCGAAGACGACAATTTCATTCAGCAGTCCGGCGCCAAACTTTTCATCCATGACTATATCGACGGATTTGTCTGTCTGCTGCATCCCCATAATACGACCATTAAAAATTTCGAAAATCCCAAGCATAAAGTTATCAGACCATGAAGATCAAAATCACCCATCCACTTATTTCCTGCATCTGCGTTACCGCCAACCGTCCAAATGATCTACTCAAATCTATCATCTCCTTTGACAGGCAGAATTATCCCAACCGGGAAATCGTCATTTCCTATCCTGAAGATGACCAGATCAGTGCTGCACTTGTTGAAAATATCATACAACTTTCAGAGATCAGGATTATCACGCTGACCAGACCTGCAACCCTAGCTATAGGTATGGCTAGAAACCAGGCCATACAGGCCAGTAATGGAGATTATATCTGCCTGTGGGATGACGATGACTGGTACCATGAAAAACGCCTGGCCCATCAATACAATACCATGAAAATGAAGGCCAGCTTTAAAGAAGCCAGTATGCTCAGCCATGTACTGTTATTCGATGCACTCAGACAACGCGCCTTCATGTCCCTTGATTATCCCTGGGCAGGCACGCTCCTCTGCAGAAAAGACATCCTCCTGGAGCATCCATTTTCAGATACCAATGCGGCAGAAGATGCGCCTGTGCTCAGTTATCTGCAGAGCAAAAAACTGGTGCATTTTGTCGCCGACAGTGCTTTTCTCTACGTATACGCCTATCACGGGCAAAACGCAGGCGATTACTACCACTTCAGCTACTTCACCAGGAAAAGCGAGCTGCTGGATAAGGAAAGTACCGCCTGGGTAAAAAGTCTGTTTGAGTCCAAAGTATCACTTGCGCCGTCCTGAGCTGGCCTGAGTTTACCTTAACCTGGTCGCCCATAATGGATATAACTGCCCTTCCCTTACAAAATCCAGGAAATATGTTTCATCAGGGATCACAATAGAGCCGAACTTTTTACGGATGATACTGAAAATGCTCTGGTCATGCCGATGATCGATAAATGCAGCAGCCTGTCCCTGTTCATCCATTTCATCAGTAAACAGTTCGCGGTGTTTGAACAGGGTATTGTACCAAATGTCGACCAGCATCTGCGTATGCGCACATTTTTTCAGGATCACAATAGTGGCCATCAATTGATTTGTATTCTCCAGTTCAGCCTGACCACCGAAATAATCAAACACTTCCCTTTTCGTATACGCTGCTTCCAGGTGAGGCAGTTCAAAACTGATGATGCCCAGTTCCGATTCCTGCACCATCCTGACGTATTCCTTAAATCTTTCGTGACCTCCGCTATTGATCATGCAGCCCCCGTCACAATAAATTACCACGTCCCCCTCTTCTATTTCTTCCAGCTTCCTTTTAATAAAATAAGGTTTCCAGATCCAGTAACCACCTCCACGCCTCAGATTCAGTACATCCTTGAATTCACGGTAAAAGTCCGGACCTATATCTGCCGCACTATAAGCGTCTATCTGGTCGAAAAAACCCGCATAAACTGCTGTTTCTTTAAAAAAGCGGAGCTGCGCGTTATACTTCGCGTCGCCATAAGTAATTAAATGTGTTGTCATAGCTAACTGGTATTAGAGGTGATCAATGCCTCACTAATTTACATAAAATTGCCCTGTTGCCTCTTATGCGCCGCAAAATGGGGCATTTGTCCCAATTAGCAGCATATATCTTTTTTAAATTAGTTATGATCAAATTCTATGCTATGAAACAGCCAAAAGTATCCTGTATTATGCCAACCGCAAACCGGGAAAAATATATTCCTTTTGCCATCAATCATTATCTAAATCAAAATTATTCTGAGAGAGAACTGATCATTGTTGACGATGGCAAAACATCCATTCAGGACCTGATTCCAAAAGATGACACCATCAAATACTATTACACTGAGCCTATAGGTACTGTTGGTTTAAAAAGAAATTACGCCTGTGAACGCGCACAAGGTGAAATCATCATGCATTGGGATGATGATGACTTTTATGCCAGTGACTGGATCAGCCGGCAGGTGGAGTTCCTCCAAACCAGCGGTGCTGACATTTGCGGCATAGAACATACCCATTTCTTCTCCGTAGTGACCGATACGCTCTGGACCGGAACAGCCCTGAACCGGAACAATCCCTCCAATCCGTCACAGTGGCTTAATGGTGCAACATTAGCCTATAAAAAGGAACTTTGGGAAAAACATCCCTTTAAAGATTTGCAAACCGGGGAAGACGATGACTTTATCAAGTCTTCCGGCGGAGAAGTATTCGCCCATGACTATATAGATGGTTTTGTCGCTATTCTCCATCCCAGGAATACCACGCTGAAGTACTTTGAGCAGCACCACCACAAAAGGGTATCGCCATGATCACATGGCGATCCAGTTTTCCTTATCCCGGTGTTTCCATTTTTTATCATAATAAATACATTCCTGCTCAGTCAGCTCCAGTTGCCTTTCCGGCGTCTGGCTGTGTAATGTCTTATTCTCTAAATGATCCACAATAGCGCTCGTTACCAATACATGGTTCAGTTTCAGTGTCCATAAGGTATTTGCATAATCATTGTCCGCACACCAGAAGATATAATTCTCATCCAGCATGCCAGTCAGCTTCAGGATATCCCTTTTGAAAAAGATGCACCATCCAGCTAATTCTTTTCTTATCCGGTAACCCAATTTTATACCGTCATTCACCTTAAATCCCTCAGCCGGATGATTAATCGAACAAATCGGCGAAGCACTCGAAACGTCAGTGAATTGCGTGAATGGCTTTAAGATTTCCGTTGCCCATTCTTTATGAAATATTAAATCGTTATTGCAGATACAGACATACTCAGCAGTTCCCATTTTTATACCGATGTTCATATAGCGGTGGTAGCCAAAAGGCTGATCCGGATATATGGTTTTGCTATGCGGGTATTGATAAGGCGCAATTGCCTTTTCAGATTCAATCACAATCGTTTTGAAATAAATGTTCTTTCCTTCCGATTCTGCGAGGGAATTCAGGCAATTGATCGTCATTTGTTTTAATGCTTCCGTTTGTGCATAGCTCAGAATTATCACATCAATGGTTACTCTATCTTCCATCTCATCAGGGTTAGGTGCCCAATTTACAAAGAATAGAAAAACGTCTTTTACTGCGGTTTGCTTTTGGGACACATGACCCTAGGCCCATCTTACCTTTTACCTAATTTTAGTCCACAAATAGTAGAGTTATGTCAAAATCATGGTATGCTTTTATATGGGGAGATGATCCCACTGATGTTCAACATTATCATAAAATTGAACTTAAACACGACTGCCTCTGTGGCGATAAAATTTGCGCTATTTACGCCGATACCGGAGAGGCATCCCATCCCAGCAAACCTTTATCCAGAAACTTGCTCCAGTATATCAATCAGGCACTCCTTACAGGTCAATTGCAACCTGCCTTTCCCGAGGGTACTAAAAAATACGTCTACCTGAAATCATCTCATTAAATAAATATCAGCACGATGAATAGATATCCACTGATTTCGTGTATTTGCATCACGAATAACCGGCCTCAGCATCTTAAAAAGGCAATACGCTGTTTTGAGACGCAAAACTACCCCAATAAAGAACTGGTTATTTCTCATCCAAAAGAAGACAAAACCACGGAAAAAGTTATCCGCGAATTCAATCACGATGACAGCTTAAAAATCATTCGCATCGAAAGAGATAATGATGAGTCACTGGGAAACGCGCGAAATACCGCAATAGCGAAAAGTTCAGGTGATTATGTTTGTTTGTGGGATGATGATGACTGGTATCATATGAGCAGACTCTCCTATCAGTTTAACAGTATGCAGGTTGTTGGAGAACATTTTCAGGCCAGTGTCTTATCCAGAATCCTGCTATACGATACCACTACCGGGAAAGCCTATCTATCTTTTTCTTATACCTGGGATGGCACTATCCTGTGTCGCAGGGAAATGTTGATGCAGAACCAATATGCAAATGCCAATAAGGGAGAAGACACTCATGTGATCACATTTTTGGCCAACAAGAAGCTACTTCATAAGATCACAGACACCCCTTTTTTATACATCTACGTTTATCACGGCGGAAACACATGGAATTATGCGCATTTCGAATATTTTATCAATAAAAGCGATTTACTCGATATGGAAGCAACAAATAAAATAAAAGAATTAGTTGGAGACGCTTTATAGGTCAACTGGCCTGCCTACTATTTTCTTCTTTAACTAATTTTAATCAAAAATGGGGTAATGTCGAAAACCCGGAAAAGAGTAGACAATAACATTAAAGTTTTTTTGCGCTTTTTGATTTAAAAAGTAAAATATTATGGCAGAATGGACCAGTTATGAAAACAAGGCATGGTATGTCTATAATGGAATAGGCGACCCTTATCATCCTACCAGTTACCGCAGGGTAAACTCTAAACCTAAGTGTGAACAAGGCAAGCGTATTTGTGCGATTTACACAGGATCAGGGGATATATTTCCAGATTCGCCTCTTTCCGGCAATATTACTCAATACATTGCAGAAGCTATGGTGACCAATTCTACACAACCCCCATGTATTAAAAAGCGTACTAAAATATTTGTTTATCTGAAAGACTAATACAATCATTCTATCTTATGAACCAGCCACTTGTATCCTGTATCACACCTACTGCCAACAGACAAAAGTATCTGCCCCTGGCAATTGATTATTTCTTAAAACAAGATTACCCAAACAAAGAACTGATCATTGTAGATGATGGTATAAAAACATCAGCACCCATTATTCCTGATCATCCTCAGATTAAATATTTTTTTACCGATCCCCTGGGCACAATCGGTATCAAAAGGAATTACGCCTGTGGTCAAGCGAGTGGAGAGATCATTTTGCATTGGGATGATGATGACTGGTACGCAGGTGACTGGATCAGCAGACAAGTCGAGGCACAACAGAGTTCCGGTGCTGACATCACCGGATTGAACAGAGTAATCTTCTATTCTCCCTCAGTAGATAAAAAATGGATGTACGAAGATACAGAAGAAGATAAGCCATGGTTGTGCGGAGCAACAATGGCTTATAAAAAATCATTCTGGGAAGCCCATCCCTTCATAGATTTACAAGTCGGGGAAGACTATGACTTTGTATGGAATTCCGGTGCTAAAATATTTGCATTAGATTACTTACAAGGATTCATCGCGATCCTGCATGCACATAATACCAGTATCAAACCTGTAGAAGATCCAAGACATAAAAAACATGCTACAGGGTGGAAAGAACCAAAGCCAGCAGCAGAAAATGAATAAACATCTCGTATCCTGTATTATGCCTACAGCCAACCGCCCAAATTTCGTTGAGCTGGCTGTTGCAAACTTTCTTAATCAGGATTTCAGAGATGCAGAACTGATTATCATAGACGATGGTAAAGTCTCAGTACAATCGGTTATTCCGGACCATCACCGCGTGAAATACACTTACACGGAACCTATTGGCACAATTGGTATGAAACGCAATTATGCAATTGAAAAATCATGCGGTGAAATTATTATGCATTGGGATGACGATGACTGGTACGCGCATGACTGGATGACCAGACAGCTGAAGGTAATGGAAAATAATCAGGCTGATATTATCGGATTAAATGAAATTCTATTCTTCTCCCCTGCCCAGGGAAAATACTGGAAATATGCTGACAAAAATACGGAGAGGCCATGGCTTTCCGGAGCAACGATGGCCTATAGAAGAAAATTCTGGGATCAACATCCTTTCAATGATCTGCAGATCGGTGAAGACTATGACTATATCTGGAATACAGGAGCAACTATTTATGCTCATGACTATTACGATGGTTTTGTGGCGACATTACACAATGGTAATACCACTTTAAAGCCGTTTGAAAACCCAAAATTAAAAAAACATGCCGTCAGCTGGATGGATGTACAATATAAGGGAAAAGCCGAAAACCCTAAACAGAGTAGGTACAATTCTTAAATACATTATTATGCCTTGGTATCAATTTATTAATAATAACCTGGATATTTGCGATCCGGACAGCTATCTTGTTTTAGACAAAGCACCAGACACTGTAGACGGTCCCTACCTTGCGGCTATTTTTGCCGATGAAATTCCTGAAGATCCCGAAAGACGGCCTGATCTGGAAGGGACACCAGGATTGTTGTTTTATATTATTCGTGCGTTAGCCAAACAAAAAGGTCAGCCGTATTCTGAATTTCCGCCGGTTCCGCTGGAAGTGAGGATGTCTGCGACGCCTTCGAATGGTACTCCAAGAGTAAATCCGTTATTGGAGCAAATGCCACAGGAATAAGTTAGTATTTGCATCGTCTGGCCTACCCAGTTTGTTTGATTAGCATTAACTTTATAATAGTAAAGGAAATGCCGAAAACCTTTAACAGAGTATGCTGAATTAATTTATTGATTTTTATTGTAAAAAGCTTCAGATTATGGGAAGAGTATGGTATATATTAACTGGATGGACCGGTTCCAATCCTTTTGAAACAAGTAGCTATTGGTATATTCCCGGAAATTTGAAACCAGGTTGTTTAACCGGAACAAGTATATGTGCAATATATGCATATAACGGTGATATAAATCCTTATCCGCTTTCAGCAAATATACAAAATTATATTAGCAACGCACTAAGTACTCAAGTACCCCAACCTATTGGACCGGGTGCAAAAAAATATGTTTATTTAAGGTCATGAATCTAACGAAACATGCTATTTGTTAATTTGAACTAACCGAATCTGATGCGGATTATCTGAGACTCAATTCACAAGTTCTTTTATAGATTTCTGCAGACATATAGTAGTGAAAAATTCCAAGTAGTATATTTCATAAGGAGAATAAATTCATAAATGGCAAGGAAGCAGAACAATTGTCGAATGAATCTTTTGGCCTGTGAGCTAATAGCTAGTTATTATAACTTTACATAAATAAAGGAGAAACCGAAAACCTTGAAAAGAGTAGGTATGAAATAATGTTTTTACGATTTTTGACCAATAAAAATTGTTATTAATATGGCTAGATTTTGGTATGCTTATATATCTGGAGATGTCAGAGAGGCGAGTTCCTATAGCTTAGCACTTGTTAAGCCCACTTGTATCAATGGGCCAGTAATGTGTGCTATTTACGTAGGTAGTGGAGGCGACAATCCTGACGGTCCGCTAAGTCAAAATATCCAACGATATATTGCGGCTGGGTTAATTACAAAGGTCGCGCAGCCTCAGGATGGAAATGCATTCAAAAAATACGTTTATCTTAAGTCCTGAAGTAATAAACGGAATTGATAATAATACATTATTGAAGTTCTACTTTTTATCGTCCGACCGATAGATTGCTGGTGACCAAGTTAAAATTACTGCAGAAAATTGTAACTTGAATCACAATCCTTTAAAAAAGAAGGCGAAGCCGAAAACCTTTAATAGAGTAGGCATGAAAATAAAGTTTTTATACTTTTTGATTTATAAAAGTATCATAATATGGCTAGATTCTGGTATTCCTACGTAGAAGGAGATCCAAGAGTGTCAAGTTCTTACAGCTTGGCACCTGTTTCACCAACATGTATTAACGGACCTGAAATGTGTGCGATTTATGCAGGTAGTGGCGGAGACACTCCTGATGGTCCTTTAAGTGCAAATCTTCAGAGATATATCGCAGCGGCGTTAATAACAAAAGTAGCGCAACCACAAGATGCAAATGCATTTAAAAAATATGTTTACGTAAAAAGCACTTAATATATGATGAGGGGGTGTCAGAACACCCCTCATCATATATTAAGTGTTATTTACACAAAAGCATTCAACAATCTTCAATATTAAGGGCATGAGAATCAGTTGATAAATACTATTTTAGATCGTTATTTAGCGCTTTCAAAATATTGAGAATGCCACCAGAGATACTTAACTCTTTAAAGTTCCTGACTTCTCCGCCGACGTTTACTTTTTGTTCTACTTTAAGAGCAGATTCCATCAGCATTCTTTTGAGATCAAGAGCCGTACGCTTCGAATTATATCCCAATATACACGCAACTGCTCCAGAAACTACTGGCGCAGCCATACTTGTACCGTTTAAATATTTATAACGGTTGCCTGGAAATGTAGAATAAATATCAACACCAGGAGCTAATATATCTACTATCGTATTACTATAGTTCGAGAACCAGGGAAATATTTCACTATTGACTTTTGGCCCTGATGCACCAACTTCCATCCAGGCTTGTGCAACCCCACCATCCCGATAGTACCGATTAGGAAAAACTGTTTGCTCCTCTATTTCAATGCCAGCATTTCCAGCTGCATGAATGATCAATACGTTTTTAGACATTGCGTATTTAACCGCCTCGTCTACCAAATCTTTATTCATCGACAAAGACTTTCCAGTACTCATATTTATTATCTTGGCTCCATTATCTACAGCATAACGTATTGACGCAGCTACATCCTGATCAATAGGGTCGCCGTCTGGTATTGTCCTTAAGACCATTAGCTTCACATCTTTATAGACACCTGCAATTATTCCTGCGACATGTGTTCCGTGACTTGGCTCAAGTCCTTTAACATCATTATTACCGTAATTTTTTAAAAAAAATTCAGAACGCCCCGCTCTTGGGTCGTAATTGACATCAAAGTAGTAATCAATTTGATTTTTATAGGTATTCCGCTTATCAGTAAAATTTTCTAAATAATCCGGGTCGGATTGCAAGCCTTTCACCAGATGAACCAACGCAATTTCCTGAAATTCGGTTTTATATTTAAAGGAATGCAGCTGTTCCAAAGTTGGATTTTTACTTCCAATTTCATTGAAAATTTCCATTAATGCATCATACTCAGCAGAGATCAGCGCAAACTGGTTTTTTAATGCTGCCGCCTTGTTACCGATTTCAGACCTCAATGTTCTTGTTTCAAGTGAATTTGAATCAGCTTTATAAGCTACCCTGAATTTTCTGACAATTTCTTTGTTATCATAATGAAAGGTGTATTTCCCTGCTCCCAGGAAATTCCAACCATGAATATCATCAATAAATCCGTTATGGTCATCATCTATGCCATTTCCGGGAATTTCTTTAACATTCGTCCACATATAAGGCGAGATGCCCGGATGATCAATATCTACTCCCCCATCGATAACAGCTACAACAATCGGAACATGACTTTTTCCTTTTAGCAATAATTTCTCAGCTTTGTAAGTGCTAATACCTAGATAGCCATCCTGTTCTAAATCCAAATTATACCAGTTTTTTGGCGGCTTTGCATCTTGGCCGTAAGCAACTAAGTTAAAAGATAAAAATATTATTATAAGATTTTTGGTTATGTGCTTCATTATGATTTTGTTTCTGGCAGAATTTGTAATAATTCAATTTCAAAGATTAGTGTGCTGTTTGGAGGTACCGTCCCTCCAGCGGTATGTTCCGCATATGCTAAATTTGCAGGAATGTACAGGATCCATTTTGAGCCAGCCGGCATAACTTTTAATGCTTCCTGCCAACCAGGGATTATGTCTTTATAATGAAGCACAGCAGGTCTTCCATTCTCTAGAGAACTGTCAAAAATACGACCGTTAACCAACATACCAGTATAATTTACACTTACGCGGCTGGTAGACTCAGCTATGGCCCCATTTCCCTTTTTGATGATTTTATACTGAAGACCTGATGGTAAAGTATGAATATCAGCATTTAATTTATTTTGATTGAGAAAAAATAAATTATCAGCAGGTTCCGGATTGCGCAAATCTTTCTGGGCATCTTTCCTTCTTTTAATTTCTGCCTGCATTTTGGGGTTTATTAATAATCCCCCGTCAACTTCTGTAAAAACCAATTTATCAACCAGTTTCTTTTCTTTTTTTAATTCATATCCAAACAGATTCAGCTGACGCTGTATTTCCGGAATATTAGTCCAGTCAATGACATTGATATCAATTTCTTTTTCACCTTCTTTTGTATCATCAAATACATAGGGGTTATCCGCATATTGATTTAATTCATACACCAAATTTGACAGACGCATTTTGGTTCTACTGGATTTATCATTGGGCTTTATGGTTTCTTTTTTCCTTAAAATGAGCACATCCAGATCACGCTTCTCCCAGCGTACCTTTAAACCAAGGAGCCCGTTCATGTCGTTTATCATCGACCGGTAAACCTGCTGATCTGTCTGTCCTTTATCCGGCTGTACAGATTCAAAGCAGATACCATGTTCCCTGATCCAATTTTGCTGGTAGCCAAATTCCTTTTCATGGGTATACCATGACCGGTCAGCAACCTCCCATATGATCTGGTTGGGGCTAAATAAGGTTTGTGGTTTAACAAGGGAATCTGATTTAACTGTATAATTTAGTAAAGTCAAATATGAATTAAAGATCGGCTGATTAAGGAAGTAGGTCCGGATCGTTTTATTTAACTCATTTTTATTTATACCCATTCCCCCACTTAAGCCTTCAGAATTCACACCTTCTTTGTAATCTGATATCGCTGAATACCTTAAATCGGTATTACTGGTATCTATTTGTTTGTCATTCAGTTTGAACAAAAGTTTAGATCTGTCGAATACAAAGTAGTCATATTTTATTGGCCAATCTATTTTTTCTCCATTGATTATCTTTTCAATGTTATGCTGGTCAACATACTCTGCGGTCGTAACAGCTATTGTCTTGCCCTTGTAAATCCAGACCTCATGAGGCATGCTTACATGTTTAAAGTAATTATGCAGGATTTTGTCATTTATAACAGATGCTAAAGACAGATTTTTAGTGTACTTATTATTTTTTAAAAAAGGGCCAACAATCAATGCAGGTTCATATGTCACCGGCAAAATTTTTACTTTATCACCAAATTTCTTTTGCAGCGCTTCCATTTTCGGCAGTGCCGCTACACATCCACTGCATGTTGTTGCCCAGAAATCAAGGATTAACAGTCTGTCTTTATAAATATCCAAATTTATCTTTGGCGATTTTCCATTTAATAAATTTAACGATTTAAAATCAGGTATCAATAAACCAATTTTACTTTCAATTTTCGCACGGTCCTGGGCTTGAGCTATATCTATCGAAAAACACAGCAATATTATATATATATATTTCATCGTTTATAATTCCTTGATAACTAACATCTGTATTTCGCGTTTTTCTTCTCTTAAATCCAGATCATACTTTTTCAGTGCTTCCCGGAAATTGTTTAAGTTCTTAACCGAACTTAACCTCAGATCCAAATCCACCGGACCTTTGTAATTGGTTTCATCGATAAAGGGAGGAAAATCTGATTTGTATAACAAATCCCCTATCCGATCTAACGTAATGTTATTAAAATAGCCCTGTTGATCATATCTTGGTTCTCCTTGACTTTTGGATTTAATTTTGTCACGATTAGATGTTCTGACTAAAATCAGTATATTCATTAATCGTTTCTCATAGCTCCAGCTTAGATTTAAGATTCTTGACAGTTCCGCTCTTATTATTTCATTCTTATCTGTACGGCCAATCGGCAAAACCAATTCAAAACAATGCCCGTACTTTCTCATCCATTCTAATTTAGAACCCTGCCCGGAATCATATCGATATTGCTCCGGATGTGCTACTTCAAAAAAAACTTTACTTGACCTGTCCAATCCCTTAGTAAACATCTCCTCAACAGACAAATTATACATGTAGATTCTTCTTGTACCATTTAATTTGTTATCTGTAACAGCAAAGTTAACCCCAAACTGTCCTTGAATAGGATCAACCCCCTCCCTATAACCAGTGAACAGGCTATACCGCAACATTCTGTGGGAATTTTCTTTTTGTTCTTTTACGAATTCAAATGTGGGTTTCGAGGGTTCAAAATCAAATAATGGCTTTCGATAAGCTACTTTGGACGTGTCAGAAACCTGACTATAAGCTGTATCTGCAAAAAAAATAACAATAAGATTTAATAATACAATTGATCTTCTTAAGCTCTGATGTTTCATGTATAAATAGCTTTATATTTTATGGATTATATTACCTGGGGTTCTGGCTGATCTGACTATTGTTGATCACTTCCTGAGGAATCAAAAGCGTATACCGGACGTCATTGGGCGGCAAAGTGTAAGTTGTCCCCTGCGCTGAACGACTAAGCGTCCTGGCAAAGCGACTATCTTTGTTCAGTCTTCTCAGATCTGTCCATCT